>UMJI01027936.1_pt1 | contig 15458 bp, 13 predicted proteins | sample 1965991 | NCBI WGS metagenome assembly UMJI01 (sample SAMEA4836140, study PRJEB28245) | human gut metagenome | biome: gut microbiome; material: fecal sample | place: Denmark | collected 2008
TATTGTTTTCGGTTGCTTGCTTCTTTACCGTACATGAGCATTATTTTCGGGCGTGTAACTGTTCTTGCCATAGATAAATATCCTCCCTTCAAAAAGGAAAAGGGAGCGTAAAAACGCCCCCAATCCGCTAAACTCTATTCAGCCTTTAATTCGGTTTGTAATGCTTCAAGGAGCATTTTCACTTCCTGTTCGGTCAGCGTAATGCCCTTGCCGCACTTCTCACGGTTCGGGGAAAAGCTCCGAATATCATATTTCGGCTCGTTCCCGTTCCAAGAAATAAGGTTGATTTCCTTTGTATAGCCGCTGTCGCTTTTAGAAAACACAGCGATTTCCTTGACGATTTCATACTGAATTTCTTTCATTTTCTGCACCTCAACTTTCTGTATTTACCAGCCGAAAAGAGAAGATTATCGGCTGTCACGGTTTCTTTTTCTCTGCAATTCACGCTCCAATAGGCGGATAATATAGTCCTCCATCTGCTTCGGTGTTGTGCCTTTCGGAAAGTATTTTCTTATCCTGTCGGCACTGAATTTGAGCGTTTCTTTCTGGTTTGCTTTTTCCTCTGTCATAATCTCAAAGATAGCGTCCATATCAAGCCGCCCCGACTGGCTCAGTTTTTTCATACGCTGTGCCTGCGACAGAGAGGGCGTTGCGTCCTCGCTTTCCATTGTGACAAGCAGATTTTCCTGTTCGTCTTTCTTCAAAAAGGACAGCTCCACCGCAGGTGTGAGGGCAATTTTTTCCTCGTCCACCATCTGTAAAATCGGCGGTATCAGCTCTGTCAGACGGATAAAACGCTGTACCGTTGTCTTGCCGACGCCGAAGCCCTGTGCCACCATATCGTCCGTCCGCAACTTCGTCCCAACTTGGGACGAAGTTAAATCGGTGCGGAAGCCCTGCCGTTTCATTGCTTCCAATTTCATCTTGTAGGCAAAGGCACGCTCCGAGGGCAGCACATTTTCACGCTGAATATTGCTGTCCACAAGGGTAATAATCGCCCTGTCACGGTCTAAAGGCAAAACAAAAGCAGGGACGGTTTCAATCCCTGCAAGCTGTGTGGCACGCACTCTGCGTTGTCCTGCGATAACTTCATAACCGTTCCCGTCCTCTTTTGGACGGGTAATAATCGGCGTGACCATTCCAAACTCCTTAATGCTTTCCGCAAGCTCCATCAGCATATCGTCCTCCACAACCCGAAACGGATTGTCGGGGAACGGGTGTAAATCTGTAATCTTTAATACTGTAAAATCGTGTTTTTCCATAATAAAACCTTACCTTTCTTTTGATTTGTTCCTGCCCGATTTCTGTATTTCTTCCAATACTTCGGGCGGAATTTTCTTTAACAGGCGTTCCATCTGGCTGTTGGTACGCTGTAATTCAAATATCTTTCTGTTGGCTTCCTGTACCTTTAATTCCTCCGCATATTTCCCGTCACGCATACGCTCGGCATAGTCGACTTCCTGTCCGATTTGGGATTTCAGACTTCGGATATATTCACTCTGCCTGCCGATTTCCCTTGAAAACTTCTCTACATCGGGCAGCCAAGCAGAGAGCATTTCCAGAGCCTTGTCACGCTTTTTCCCTGCGTTAAAAGCGTTAATATCGGACAGAGCCTTGACAATTTCCTCATACTGTTTATCCAGTCTGCCGCCCAATTTAAAGAGCCAAGTGGGGATATGCTTACGCTTTGTAATCATAGAGGATTGACCTCTTTCAAGCTCATTCCACCGTGCGGACATACGCTCGTGATAGGCACTCTGCCATTCGGACAGGTTCTTTTGGTTGCCTAAAAAGGCTTTTGCCGACAGCTTTCCCTCTGGTGTAATGGGGCAAAAGGAAAGGTGCATATGGGGCGTTTTCTCGTCCATATGCACCACAGCGGATAGGATATTCTGTCTGCCGACACGCTCCGCAATAAAGTCCAGAGCTACCTTAAAATACTCTTTCTGTTCGGCAGGTGGTAAACTGTTCATAAACTCTGGTGAAGCGGTAATAAGCGTTTCCACCATCATCACGCTGTCACGCCGCACCTTGCAGCCTACTTCACGCACCATACGGTTGATTTCCTTTTTGTAGGTGTATTTCGGCGGCGATACAAGGTGGTAATTCTCTTTGGAGCGTTCCATAGCAATATCTGGATTGCTCTTGTAAGCGTCTTTTTTGCGTTCATTGTGGCGTTCACAGGCAGCCACAGAGCCAGCCTTGCGTTTCTGAAAACGCAGGATTGCATAGGGCATTTTTACATTCCTCCATTCATTTTTAGATGTGCGTAATTGTAAGCCTTGCCCGACAGGTTGACAGCGGTGACAGTGATGACGGCTTTATCGGGATACCCCCGCCGCTGTCAGCCCTTACGGGAGAACACCCCGTAAACGCAGAGTGCAGGCGTGGAATTTTCTCGCCCTCTTTCGGCTCGTAAATCCACCCCTGCGTTCCGAAAAATCTCCGATTTTTCCGAATGCGTTTACAGGGTGTAACACACTACACCTTGCAGGCAAGGTGGTGTGCCAGATGTTCCCTCTGGACTCCCTTATGACAAGGCTTCGCCTTGTTTATCCTACGCTTTCCGCTTCGGATAACGGGGTGTCGGTGTCAGCAGTTTCCGCATTTTGGGGCATCCCAAAATAACCGTCAATGCTGTCAACGCCGTCACCCCTTGAAAGAACAATCCGCCTGCCTGCTTTCGTCCGTTTATAGTCATAGCGGATACCGTTCTCATTTAAGACAGTAGCACGATATTCGTTGAGCAGCTTTGTGATAACATTCGGCGGTGTGTCATTTTCCTGCATTTGCAAGAGCATCTCCGTTGCTGTACCCGACCATTTTTCTCGGCTCTGCATAAAGGACACTACCCGAAAAAGAACAGGCGGTATGCTTTCCTCTGCAAGCTGCCGTTGCCCTTTGCGTTCCACCAATTCCCAACTGCACTCACGGAAACGGAGCGTAAATTCCTGATACTCCACATCCCTGCCCACACAGTAGAGCTTTGCGGTATCAGAAGCCCTCGTTTCCTTTTCCAATACAAAAGTGGTGTCCGCACTTCCCGTCAGACCTGTTGTACCAGATACTTTATTGAACACATCATTATCGCCCTGCTTGCGGATATGGTGGACGACCACCACCGCAAGGGAATGTCTGTCGGCAAAATCTTTGATAATGGATATATCCCCGTAATCGTTTGCATAGGCGTTTTCCTTTGAAGATGTCCGTATCTTCTGCAAGGTGTCGATAACAATGAGCCTGCTTTTCGGATAGGCTTTCAGATATTCTTCAAGCTGCCCCACAAGACCGTCCGTTAATTTACAGCTTGCCACAGCGAAGTGCAGGCGTTCGCTTGCTTCGTCGGTCAGTTTAAAAAGCCTGTTCTGAATACGGTAAAAAGTATCCTCCAGACAGAGATACAACACATCGCTCTGCGTTGTGGACATTTCCCAAAAGGGCGAGCCTTGCGACACGCAAAGGCACAGCTTTAACATCAGCCAGCTTTTGCCGATTTTCTGCGAGCCGCAGAAAAGGGAAAGACCTGTCGGGATAAAACCGTCCACCACAAAGCAGGGTTTTTCAAGCGGCTGATAGAGCAGCGTGTCTGCGTCCACCGTTTTTAATTTCTGCATAGCGGCACTCCTTTCGTTGGTTTGGTTACATACTTGCACATAGGCGTTTCCTCCTTAAAATTTTTATATCCCAACCGATACCGATTGAGATATGTATGCACAGCCACTCCATACCGTTCCACGCTCACTTTGACCGAGTTTTCTCTGTCGGTGCTATGCACCCATTAAGCAAAGGGCAGGCTCATATCGTGGCACACTATCCTTTGCGGCAGGTATCTCTCTGGCGGCTGCTATGAAGTTTGCAAGGTGCGGTAAACTATTCCGTTTGTTTCGGGGCAATAAAAAAAGGGCGAAAGGATTTGACCTCTCACCCAATAGCCCGTAAGAAAAGCGTATTTTGGACTTTGTGTTCTGATTTTTTGAAAAAGTGAAAGCACCTGCCGCTTAACCGTTTCTTTTCGGTTAGTGACAAGTGCTTTGAAAGTTGATATTCAATTCTATGAAAGAGTTATCTGTTTGTGTTCTCTAAGACAATTTGACATCTGCCAAAGAGGAACGAGATACTCAAGCGAGTATCTCGTTTTTCTTTTACAAAAAGAAATTAAGGATTCGAAGAATACTTATTACGAGCGAAGCGAGTAACATCGTTCTGTCAAGTCTTTAAGGTGGAGATTTGCAAAGCAAATACTACCGTGACTTGACAGGTTGATATAATCTGCCATTACCTCGGAACATTCGTGTTCCGAGGCTTTTTTATGCCCGAATACTGCTTTTTATGGCGGTGTTCGGGCAATTTTTCTTTGCCTTAAAATATCGTGAGAGTCTTTGAGAGATTCTAAGAGACGGCAAAATTCAAAATCCCAAATCCATTTTAGTGCGATTTAGGGCATTTATGACTGAGACTTTTGAGAGACATCGCTCAAATCAAAATCGTAACACGAATTGAAATGGGCAAAAAATTTGAGAGACATTTCAAAAAAATAACGAGGGCTTAAAGTAATAAAACTTTAAACCCTCTCTTTTAAGTTTGCCCTTTTTATTGTTTATCCATCAAAAATGCAAAGGCAGATACTTTTTGATGTTGTTATCGAATTTATGTTTGTAATAGTTCGCTTTGGGGGACAATTGCTCTTTATTTGTTGACATTATGCTTTTTCTACGATATAATTAAAATTGTAATATTATAAGGGTTATCATACTGTTACAGCAGAAATTGATGAATTTATTGCATTTGTCAGAAATGGTGCAGAGATTATAGAATGCTTTGCGTGAGGAAAAATTATGACAACTAAGGAATACTTACAGCAGATAGATGATGTAATCACAAACGGGAAATATAAAGATAGTTGGGAGTCTTTATCCAATCACAAAACACCGGACTGGTATTATAAAGGCAAGCTCGGAATTTTTATTCACTGGGGAATATACAGTGTACCGGCTTATGGCAACGAGTGGTATTCGCGTTTAATGTACGATAAAAAATGCAAAGAATATTTATATCACAGAAAAAATTACGGGCCTCAAAATAAATTCGGTTACAAAGATTTTATACCTATGTTTAAAGGTGAAAAATTCAATGCAGATAAATGGCTGGCTCTTTTTAAAGAATGCGGTGCAAAATTTGTAATGCCCGTTTGTGAACATCACGATGGATTTGCAATGTATGATACGCAATTTAACCGCTGGAATGCCACAAAAATGGGGCCGTGCCGAGATATTACAGGCGAGATAAAGAAAGCGTGTGAGAATAAAGGCTTGACCTTCTGTGCATCAACACACAGAGCCGAGCATTATTTCTTTATGAATATGGGCAGAACATTTGACAGTGATGTAAATGATGAAAAGTACAGAGATTTTTACGGACCCGCTGTTTATTGCCCTGAATGGGACAGCCATACAATACACAAAACGACAGCCGATACGTATTCAATCGGTGCAAGTGAAGAATGGCTTGAGGACTGGCTCGTGCGTACCTGTGAATTGATTGATAAATATCAGCCGAAAATTCTTTATTTTGACTGGTGGATTCACAATCACTCATTTAAACCGTATTTAAAAAAGCTGTGTGCATATTACTACAATGGTGCAGACGAATGGGGCAAAGAAGTTACTGTTAACTACAAGCACGAAGCGTTTGCACCTACTGTTGCTACATTTGATGTTGAGCGCGGCGCTTTAACAGATATATCCCCTATTCCTTGGCAAACCGATACTGCGATAGGCAAACGCTCGTGGGGATATACAAAAAACAACGAATTCAAATCAGCAAGGCACATTATTACTGATTTAATAGATATTGTAAGCAAAAATGGAATGTTACTTTTGAATGTAGGCCCAAAAGCCGACGGTACAATTACAGATGAAGAAACTGCTGTACTGAAACAATTAGGCGCTTGGCTTAAACTAAACGGTGAAGGAATTTACAACACAACATTTTGGAAAACCTTTGGCGAAGGAAAAGTCAATAACAAAGCGGGATTTTTCCAAGATTCAAGTGAAAAGAAATTTACAAATAAAGATTTTCGATTTACATATAAAAACGGGTATATCTACGCATTTCAAATGCGCCCTAACGGTAAGGACGCTGTAATAAAAACACTTAAAAAGAAAAACGGACCTGATTTTATAATTAAAAATATTACACTTCTTTCAACCGGCGAAAAGCTCGAATTTGAAAGAAGCGATACTAAATTAACAGTTAAAGCAAACAGCCGATTTAGCGATAACTACCCTATTTGTTTTAAAATCGAAATTGATTAGGAGCAATTTATGGAATATAGTTTTGATATAAATTCTGAAACCGAAAAATTTGAACTGTATTATTTAAAATGTATATTTGCAGGCAGAGCACACAAGGGCTTTTATATTGTTTATCCATCAAAAATGCAAAGGTAGCCATCAAAAAAACTAAAGCGTTCTGTAATAAACAGATCGCTTTTTTACTTGCAATTCATATTAGGTCAAGTTAACATAACTTTAATTGGTTTTTCGTAGAACTATTACATCTACACATACTTATTTACAATAGTATAATATCACATTTTTATCTATAGGTCAACTAATATAAATGTTTAGTTTTTTCTATTCAAATACAGTTAATTTATCTCAAAACAATTATGTGAAATTTATTCTTATTTTAAAGTGAAAGGAGTAAATCAAATGTCCAAATATGGAAGCAGTATTTATAAACGAAAAGACGGCAGATGGGAAGGTCGTTATGTTGTTGGTTGCAAGCTGATTTCTGACCATAGCCCAGTTCTGAACCTTGCTGCCGTTCCATTTTTTTGTAAAGCTCCGTAATTCTGAGATAGAGCAATTTTAGCAATGCATTTTCATTTGGAAATGCACCTTTTTTGGTAACCTTTCTGAAGCTTGAATTGATGCTTTCAACAGCATTGGTGGTGTACATAACTTTTCTTACTGCACTGCCGTAAGCGAAAAGCTGCTCTACATCCTTGAAAATTGCTTTTGCACCTTCCTCAAGTCCTGATACACCATCCATACTGATAAACAGCACATCTTCTACGCCTCTTGTTTTCAGTTCGTCAAATATCTGCATCCACGTATGTTTACTTTCGCTTTCATTAAGCCATAAGCCTAAAATGTCCTTTTCTCCGTCTGTATCATAGCCTAATATCGTATATACTGCGTAATTCTTGCTTTCATACTCTTTTCTGATTGTGACATACATACAGTCAACGAATAAAAACGTGTAAATCCTTTTCAGAGGTCTGTTCTGCCAGTCACCCAGCTCATCTAAAACGCAATCCGTAATTTGTGATATCGTTTCGTGAGAGATTTCAAAGCCATAGATATCCTCTATCGTTTCGACAATATCCCGTTGGCTCATTCCTTTTTTGTTCTTTCTTTCATTGTAGCACACTCTTTTAAAAATTCAAAAAAGTGTGCAAGTTTTTTCTAACTTACACACTTTATTTTACAATCTCACAGAGTGAAACTTTCCGGACATGATGAGACTCGCCTCATCATATCCGAATACATCAACTTCTACAACAATTACCGTATTCAAACTAAAACAAAACTGACTCCGCTTGAAAAACGAAATCAGTTTGTTGCTTAAAATTTAATTACTTTACCTTAGGCTTTCTTTTTTGTACTATCTGCACAATCTGGGGCAGTTCAGTTTTCTATCGAGCTTTTAGTAATTAGTATTTTTCAATTTGGATTTGATCTATTCTATAATCAATATAATCTTGAGCTATCTCCTCTCTTAATGACCATATTTTTTTATATAACTTTGAATTTTCCTTGCCTCCATCCTCCCATTCTTTATAAATCGACTTATATTTTTCATATTTTTCATTTATAGCTTTATTATCACTACTGAAACTTTGACGCATAATCTGTTTTTGTATATGGTATTGGTATTTGACAGAGGTAGTCATTTCTAAATGCTCTTTAATCAGAGCATCGCAAAAGGCATTGTTTTCTTCATTATCCGGCAAATTTAATTTTTCATATTGTGTAGTTATATATTCGATTTCCTTATTTTCTTCCGACTCGCTTAGTGAAAAGCTATCAGCCTCTGCCAATTGAACAATCGCCTTTTGCTCAATAGCCTTTTCAAGCGGTTTATTTGTATGGCTTGAATATTGAATTAAGCACAGTTCTTTGTTTGTAATATCAACATCATTAACGGCAGCAACAACTTTTCTGTCTGAATTCAAATACTCATAGCGAATACTTTCAAGCGTATACTTATCCGATGAATTATTGTGAACTATGAAATAAACGCCTAAAATAATACTAACAAAGCAAAGCAGAACAAGTACTACAATTATTATTTTTCTCTTCATTGATAAATGCCCTCCACGATCTAGTAAGAAACAACTGTTATGGTTGCCTGGTCAACACTTTGATTTTCGTTCCAAACAGTTTTTACAATATAATTATCGCCAATACTTTCAAAATTTTTTGCACGTCCACAATAATGCAAATCTTTTAAATCTTGTTCTTTTATTGACGGAACTTTAAGACTTGGAAAGTAAAATGTATCATTTCCCCAGTCGTAATAATCTCTTAAACTAAAAGTTGTTAACATAGTATACTGGTTCCCAGACTTAGTTGCAGTGGATTTAACCCCTATACTTACAGAATTGGCTGCGGCATGCCAATCCAACTGTGTATTTTATTCAATTTTTGAACCGATTTTCCAAATTGTGGTAAATGTAGCTGCTATTATAACCAAATAAATAGTTGTTTATAGATTAAATAAATAGTAGGGTGCATTAAGTTTTATTCATATCGATATTCTTTTTATTTGATTTTTAATTAAAAAATTCACCTCATTTCCTAAAATTTAAATTATGATTCACATATTTTATAAATAAAAATATAAAATTATTTGTGTTTTTTTTGTATAAAAATCCTTTATTATACTCCAATAATAACATAAGCAATAGCCGTTGGTCAATATGAATAATGACAGTGTGCTATAAACATCGGTTATTTGTTTATTTTATAGTACCCTGCTGTAAATGATAATGCGGATTTAGAGTTTCTTTCGACACCTCAGTGTAAGGTCCGCTTGTATGTTGAACTGCTGACTACCAGCAAGCTGAGCGATTACCATACAGACCTTAACAAACAGGCAGAAACAATGTTTTCTCGGACGGTTTACCCGCTAAATAGAAAAGTCGCTGTCACAGACGGCGGCTTTTCCTTTTCGGGAAGTATTCAAGAAGTCATACAGTTCCGTGAGTAATGGAAGAAGGCAATGATTTGAGAAAAAGAGAAGTGTAATATTCTGAAAATTTCTTGAAATTTCTGGAAAAATATGCTACAATACTTTTGTATAATTATATAGTGGGGAATTTATATCCTTTTTGCCTTAGGAATTATGGAAGGCGGACTTGTCTATGACAAACGGAAATGCGACAATCATTGTCGGCTCGGCTGGGCAGGAGCATAGCGCCGTTTTTTCAGCGTGTCAAGTCTTATTTCATACAATTTATAACGAACCAATTGCCGGAGACAGGGCGCATTATGCCCTGGCTTCGGCTTTTTGCGTTTGCCGGAAGGATGGTGGTTTGATATTGAAGTCCTAACCACGACCGGCAAATCGATCTTTTCCGGTTAAACCTTCTGTCTTCTCCGGCGTGTCCGCTGTCGGAGAAAGTAAATAGCGGATAGAATTATTTTGGAGGAATGAAAATGAAGAAGAAAATTCTAAGCCTTCTGCTTGCGTTGTGCTTTGTGATGGCACTTGTTCCGATGACAGCGTTTGCTGAAGGAACTTCAGTAGATAATTGGGACGGTACGGCAGATACAAGCTGGTACACCGACCATAAGACGGATACTGAATACCATTTCACCACTGCCGAACAGTTGGCCGGTTTAGCGCAGTTAGTCAATGACAAAACTGCATCTGTATCATTTGAAGGAAAAACGATTTACTTAGATAATGACCTCGACTTATCCGGCTCCCAGTGGACTCCCATTGGAGATGGCAGTAACCATGTAAGATTTTTTGCTGGTACTTTTAATGGACAGCATCATAAAATCATGAATCTGAACCATCACTATACTGGGAATGAAGTTGTTCGAAATGGACTTTTCGGAGTTGTTTCTGACGGTGGTACATTAAAGAATTTACTTGTTATAGACGCTGATATTGACTCAAATGATGGTTCATTAATTGCCGGCATTTTGGCGGATTGGGTCAATGGCGGCACCGTTGAAAACTGCTACACAAGCGGAAAAATAGAAAACAATGTTGGCAGCAAGTTCGTTGGTGGGCTGATTGGTCAATGCACTTGGAGTACACAGGTAAAAGGCTGTGGATCAGACGCCAAGGTTATCAGCACAGAGTCCAATGAAGATGATGTTGATACCGTTGGCGGGCTGATTGGTCAGTGGGAAAACTCTGCGGACAGCTCGTCGATTACCGATTGTTGGTTTGGCGGTTCTGTTTCCTGCAATAATATCTATTCAGCTGTAGGTGGTATTCTCGGTGCAAACTTTGAAAACTTCTCTGGGAACAAGCCTGGCGTAATAATCAAAAATTGCATAGTTGCAACAAAAAACATCACTTGCGCTGAGCCTGGCAATATCACTTGGATTACAGCTGTTGTAAAGACCCATGTTACAGACTGCATTTGGCCGGATACCCCTCCTGATGGTGTAACGCTAGATGAAGAAAAATATCCTGATAATAAAGGCAATTACTTTGCCGTTGCTAAGCTGGTGGTTGATTGGGATGCAGGTACTGCGAGTGCCGACCCGACCTTTGACCAGTCATCGTGCGGCACTGCTGTCTCCAACTTCACCTCCGCAGATATCCTTGCTAGCTTGCAAACCAATGCCGGTGCGGGCGTTGAATGGGTTGCCGGAATCGGTCATCCTACTTTTGTGTGGGATGACAATAACATCCCCGCTGATTACACAGCTGTCGATGCAGCCATCGCAAGGGCAACGGCTCTTGATAGCAGCCTTTATACAAATTATTCTGCGGTAAAAGATTCCATTAACTCTGTTGACCGAGCAAAAAGCAAAGCCCAGCAAACAGAGGTTGATGCAATGGCAAAGGCTATTGAAGATGCCATTGCTGCCCTGCAATACAAGGATGCAGATTACACAAAGGTTGATGCAGCCATTGCCAAAGCAAATGCACTGAACAAGGATAACTACAAGGACTTCACCGGCGTGGAAGCCGCTGTCAAAGCTGTTGTCCGTGGTAAAAATATTACGGAGCAGACCGAGGTTGATGCAATGGCTAAGGCTATTGAAGATGCCATTGCTGCCCTGCAATACAAGGATGCAGATTACACAAAGGTAGATGCAGCCATTGCCAAAGCAAATGCACTAAACAAGAATGACTACAAAGATTTCTCCGGTGTGGAAACCGCTGTCAAAGCTGTTGTCCGTGGTAAAAATATTACGGAGCAATCTGAAGTAGACAAGATGGCAAAGACTATCGAAGATGCGATTGTTGCTCTTGAGAAAAAGCCTGCCAGTACCAAACCGGGAACATCCGATAAGAGTCCGCAGACCGGCGATACAAGCAACCTTGCACTGTGGATTTCCCTACTGTTAGCCAGCGGCGGCGCAACCCTTGCTACAACGGTTGCCAGCAGAAAGAAAAAGTACAACAGATAATTGAATAGCATTCCCTTGCTCCATCTTCTGAGTAAGACAAAAGCGTCGTAGAAATACGGCGCTTTTTTGTTACCTAATTATTGAATAGAATATACGAGACTTGAGTTTGGATTAAATCTGATTGAATAATAAGCTTTTATATTCTTCGTCACCAAACTGCACAGTACCCTGCTGTAAGAGATGATGCGGATTTAAAGTTTCTTTCGACACCTCATTGTAAGGTTCGTAATTCCTCATACGAATTTGCCGTGCTGAGCAAAAATAAAATTCTGAGAGATTTTTGAGAGACGCAAAGTCTGAAAAATGGCTTAAATAGGCGGTTTTCAAAAAAGATTGCGAGCCTCTGACTCTCCAGTGTAACCTTAATGATACAGTAGAGTTTCAACACTTCCCTATGTATTCAACATATAGGCTTAAAAAGTCTATAACAGCCGTAAAAAGCACCGAAAAAGTGCTTGAAAAAATCCTTGATTTTAAGTCAGAGAGTTTTTGAGAGATTTTAAGAGACGGCTAATTTCAAAATTCCAAAGTCATTTTAGTGCGATTTAGGGCATTTATGACTGAGACTTTTGAGAGATATCGCTCAAATCAAAATCGTAACACGAATTGAAATGAGCAAAAAATTTGAGAGATATTTCAAGAAAAGAGAGGGCTTAAAGTAATAAAACTTTAAGCCCTCACTTTAAGTTTGCCCTTTTATATTGTTTATCCATCAAAAATGCAAAGGTGGTCATCAGTAAGATTCTTTTTTCATATTTAAACCTTTTTAATACCACTTAGTAATACATCTTCCTTTTTAGTTGTTATGTACAGTCTGGCGCTATGTTTAGTATACCCCTCTTTTCGGTAAAATATAAGCTGTTTGAGAAAAATTCCCAACAAAAAACCGCCGTCTATAAGACAGCGGTTTTTACTATAATTGTTTAGGCTTTTTCATACATATCGACAAGTTTCCTTGCGGACTCTGCCAAAAGCTTTACGCCCTCAAAGGCATTATTGCGATTGTATGCTTTCATAAACTGATCAGCCTCTAAGGTAAAATAGCCGTCATAGTGGATGGCTTTGAGTGCTTTCACAATTGGTTCAAAATCTATTTGCATTGAAAACGGAATTTGGTGAGAATCGTGGTGTAAATCGTTATCGTGTATATGCAGGGCTTGTAAACGGCTGCCGAGTTTTTCAATCATCTCTACGGCACTTGTATCTAAGCCGCGCATTTCGGCGTGTCCAAGGTCGAGACAGGCTACAAAATATGGGTCATTTATGGCATCCAAATGTGCATTAAAGCTTTCAGGGTTAGAACAAGCGGCAAACTTTGCTTCATTCTTTTGAACATTCCAATTCCACATATTTTCTGTTGCAATCTTTACGCCGTAGTCTTTGGCAAAGGGCAAAAGTTCTAAGAAAAACTCGGCATTTTCTTTGGGAGATTTACGGTTATCCGGGTGAATGACGCAAATCTTGCCACCCGCTTCTGCGGTACATTCAATGGCACGCTGTAAATAAGGGCGAACATTTTTATGGAGTGACGGAAACGGTGCATGGGATTGATTGCAAACCACGCCGTTCTCTTCACCAATCTGCTTTAAGTGCCTTGCAAATTTGAGATAATCATTCGTTACAAGCGCATATTTCTTTTTAAAAAGCCCCTCAAAAGGATTCATGCGTTTTTTCATATTAAACATGGAAAAATCCCACGCATCAAAACCGGCTTTTGCAATCATTTCAATGGCTTTTTCTTCGCCAATCACATCAACAATGGATTGAATTTCTGTAGAAGTTTTCAAAAAAATTCCCCTCTTTTCTAACTTTTTTCATTATATCAAGTTTAAGAAAAAAAGCAAGAATGAAAAAAGGCGCTGTAAAAAAACAGCCGAAATAAAATCCGGATACATCAACTTCTACAACAATTACCGTATTCAAACAAAAACAAAACTGATTCCGCTCGAAAAACGAAATCAGTTTGTTGCTTAAAATTAAATTATTCTACCTTAGGCTGCTTTTTTGTACTGTCTGCACAATCTGGGGCAGTTCAACGACATTTCAAGTCCTTTTTACTTATGCTTATTTCAACAGAGGAATAATATTTTCGGATACGATCTCAAAACCTTGGGCATTTAGGTGCAGACCGTCATAGCAGTATTCTTTTGCAAGCCTGCCCTTTTCGTCGGACAGCACTTTTGTAAGGTCGAGCCATTGCACCTTACTGTCAAGAGCGATTTTGTGCAGTTCCTCGTTGATTGCCAAAATCTTTTTGTTACTGCGTTTGCCGACCATCTGCCTTGCAATGATTGACAAATGCGAATTAACGGGATAAATTGCCTGCAACACAATGTTAGTATTTGGGCAAAGTTTTTGCGTTCTTTGCAAAATTTCTTTTATATTATTCAAAGTGTACTCGGTCGGAAGTCCTAAGCCGATGTCATTCGTTCCGATTAAAATCACAAGATTTTTCGGGCTTATGTTCAAGGCGTTACATTCGAGCCTTTCCAACAATCTGTCACTTGTGTCGCCGCTGATTCCACGGTTGTAAACTGCCTGCCCCGTGGTTTGCGAAAAGGCATAAAACAGCTCATAGCTATTGAATATTTCCGTAATTGAGTCGCCGAACAGTACCGTTTGCCCCTGTTGTGCGTACGTCTCGTTCAAAAAACTAAAATTCTCTTTTTTCGTTTGCTGTACATAGTCGTAAGCCGTTTTTTTCTGAAAGTTCTTGTTCATTTGCTTCTCCAAAATAAGATTTATCTGTCGCTGTCAACAGCAAACAATCCAGCACCTATTGCACCGCAAGATTCAGGCTTTGTTATTTATTAAACTTTATTATACATTTATTTTAGAGTTTTGGCAACTGCCAAAGCTCCCATTTAGACCTCTCTTTAAGTTTGCCCTTTTATATTGTTTATCCATAAAAATACAAAGGTGGCTATCAAAAGGATTACTTATCTGACAAGTTTATATGGTGGAAAGTACGCTCCCTACTGATAACAGAAACTTCAGAGGGCAGACAAACAAATTGACTTTCTGTCTGCTTTTTGATATAATTTGGTTAGTTGCTGCTAACTGGATTGTATCATATTTATAAACGGATAAACGAACTTTTTTCAACATTTATCAAGATTCACGGCTGCTGTTTGAAATAGAAAACTACCGGGGGTGAAGATGTGGCGACGACGCTTTTTTATGAAGCCGGCGGGCTTCCCTCTCCACAGCAGATGGACGAGCGAGGAATACCTGCGTTTCCTGCGGCAAAACGGCTGGACGATGCGGCAAAGCGCTGTGCTGAAAGCCTCGTTCCCTCTGACCGATGCCGAGTGTGTAAAATTGGAGGTTTGATATGTCATTCTTTGAAAACACCCGCAAGCCCGTAGGCTTTGGCGGGAAAATTATGGTCGCCATGATGAATGTCGGGCACAGCGCCGTGGCCCGGTGGGGGCTTCAATTTCTGAATGCTGCGCCGGACGCCAAGGTGCTTGACTGCGGCTGCGGTGGAGGGGCGAACATCAAGAGACTTCTAAAAAAATGTCCGCAGGGCATCGTGAAGGGCATCGACTATTCGCCCGTCAGCGTGGAGAAATCCAAAAAGGTCAACGACGCCGCCATCGCGGAGGGTCGCTGCGCCGTTCTGCAGGGCAGTGTGGCGGATATGGTGTTTGCGGACGACTGGTTTGAGGCCATTACAGCCTTTGAGACCGTCTATTTCTGGCCTGATCTACCGCAGTGCTTCCGGGAGGTTTACCGGGTGGTGAAGCCCGGCGGGACATTACTCATCTGCAACGAAAGCAACGG
>UMJI01027671.1_pt1 | contig 15434 bp, 13 predicted proteins | sample 1965991 | NCBI WGS metagenome assembly UMJI01 (sample SAMEA4836140, study PRJEB28245) | human gut metagenome | biome: gut microbiome; material: fecal sample | place: Denmark | collected 2008
AAGAAATGATGACGTTCACGAAGAGCAACATTCTTTCTCAAGCTGCAACATCGATGCTTGCGCAAGCAAACGCGATGCCAAACTCAGTTTTGAACTTGCTTCAAGGCTAAATTTGAAGATAACTTGAAATAACTTAGAAAAAGCTGGTATCCTCCTTTAAGGATGCCGGCTTTTTTTCGATACAGTAAGAGAAGAGGTGATTAGTTTGGAGACATGGGTTGAAGAATTACCTAAGAAAAAGTTCTTTTCCAGAGTAAATACGACAGACTGTCTGGTAACGATTTCGATGCTGGTTTCGAACCGAATCGATACGGTTGAAAAATGCTTTGAATCGTTCAGACCATTATTGGAACAGATTCCAAGTGAGTTTATTGCTGTTGATACCGTAGGTGATGAAAAATCTGACGGTTCGGTTGACGTTGCAAGGAGATATGCCGATAAGATCGTTCATTTTGAATGGTGTGACGACTTTGCAGCGGCCAGAAATGCTGGCCTTAAAGAAGCACGTGGAAAGTGGCTGATTTATCTGGATGACGATGAATGGTTTGATGATGCAGGTCCGCTGATCGATTTTTTCTCTAAACCTGAACTTTATGAGAATTATGATCGTGTTTCAATGATGGAACATAGTTATACATCGGCATCACAAATTGAATACAATAGTAGTAGCTTTTCAAGAATAAGCGTATTGACTCCAGGAGCAAAGTTCGTAAATCCCGTTCATGAATTACTCAAGGGAATTGTCTATAGAAATGAATATAATATCAAGGAAACTTTTGTGCATCATGTTGGATATATTGGAAAACTTAGCAATAAAAAAACCGAAAGAAATCGGAAAATTATGGATAATGAACTCGAAAAGAACCCTGATAACCTTCACCTATGGCTTCAACAGATTGCAGGAGTTGGGAGTAATGAAAATGAAGTGCTCGAGTTGTCTGAAGAAGCAGTTCTTGAACTTAGAAGACTTGGACTATCCGATTGGAGTAATCAGAATTGGGTCGAAATCTTCCTTTATAGAATGAAGTCATATACCCGTTTAAAAATGTGGGATAAACTGGATGAAAATGTTGATGAGTTTTTGAAAAATGTTAAAAACCCTTTCTTTAGAGGTATAGCTGCCATCTTTGAACTTAGTAGGAATTTGAATGATCTTGGAATTGAAAAAGCGAATGATTGGATTCATATTTATTTTGAGGCAGTTAAGTACTATGTAAATCGAGATGAAAAGGAAATATCATATTTCTTTTCAGACGATATAGATAAAGCGAATATGTATAAACTAGTAATAATGTATTTCAATCTGTGCCTGAAAGAAAGTGATGATTCATATAGTGATATCAAGAAGATGATTCGGGATATACCTTGGAATATTTTCTCACGAAAAAGAAGTGGTGTTTTAGCTTCAAGTTTGAAATACATCATTGATAATGAAGACGCTGAAACGTTAGCGTTTTTGTACAATTCTTTTATAACTGACGGAAGGATAGATGAGGAATTTTTGCAGCAACTTGATCGAGTTGATATCGGAATTGAATCCGATACGGCTCAAGAAAAATTTGATCAGTTGATCGAATCCATCGATAATGTTACAAGTGACTCCCTTTGGATTAAGCAGCATGCCAGAAAAGAAGTTTCAGAAGACGAATTGGAACAATCATTGATCGATGAAACGACGTTTGCATATCCGAACGAAGATCTTGTCAGAATTTGTATCAGGAACGGAATTTCTCCGCAAAAGTACGTTGAAAAAGTATCGTTTGAGGATGTCGAAAAATCAGTCAGTGCAATCGTTGCCAAGGAAGAGAATCATCTTGACCGAATTCCTTTGTTTGCATCGGAAATTGAAAAAAACTGGGAGAATTCCGTTCAAAGAAACTATTTATTGGCTGCTTTGAGAAAAAGATATATCTTTCAAGGCACGATGCCTTTGAATAAAGCTTTGGAGGAAAGCGAAAAATATTGTCGTAATATGATTGAATATGCCAAAAACATTTATTTGCCGGAGCTTTGCGATTCAGCATCGGTGCTTCTTCCCAAGGAGATTAGATTTGCCATCCTGTTTGAAAAATCACTGAAACTTAAGAAATCAGGTGCGTTAAAGGAATGTTTGGCATATCTTCAACAGTCCCTCGATGTTTTCAATGAAACTGAAACTTTGATCAGACGAATTATTCAAGAAATTGAACTTGATCAACGAAAACAGATTAAAGTGGATGATGAAATGGTAAGACTCGGCAATCAGGTCAAATCACAGATCCTAGCATTGATTTCCCAAGGTCAAAATGAAGTTGCAGCTGGCTTATTGAAGGAATTGAAACAAATAACCCCGGAAGATCCTGATTTGGCAACGCTTGAAAAATTATGTCAGTCCTAAATCACAATTATGTAAACTTTCCTCGCTTGTTTTTTGGCGTTTTTGTGAAAATTTAAAAAATCAAGCATTAAAAATCCCTCATGTTTTGTCGATATAGAAGAGTAGTAAAAGGATTCGGAGTCGTGTCCAGCACTGCTCAGGTTATGTTGAAAGAGGGTAAGAATATGAACTTAGATGGAACGCAAGGAATTCAGCCGCTTCAACCGATGTCCGGGGTTGATCGGGTTCAAAAAATAAATACCAACGTCTATAATCCTGCTGAAAATTCAATTAAAACGAATGTCAGTCGCGATCAAGAACATTTAAACGGCTATGAAACATCTAATCAGAAACAACAAGCCCAAAACGTTCAGTCAGATAGTTCTGATGATATGGATCTGGATGAGGAAATGGACTTGTTCAAGGAACAAATCAGCGAAGAACTTAAGAAAATGAATGACAGATTGACGAACAAAAATATCAATCTGGAATTCAAGATGCATCAAAGAACGCATCGAATTTACGTTGAAATGGTAGATAAGACAACTAAAAAAGTCGTCAAAGAAATTCCTTCCAAAAAGATGCTTGACATGATTGGCAGAATTTGGGATGAAATGGGAATTGCAGTAGATAAGAAAGGATAGTGAACATCATGAGCAGCATTACAACTTCTACAACGGCAGGATCCATCAGTTCTTCAAGCTACATGGGTCAATATACCGGGATTACTTCTGATACGATCGATCAATTGCTTCAATCAGACGAACTCAGAAAGACCGTTATTCAAAATAAGATTGACAAAATTAATACCAAGTCTCAAGCATGGACCGATATCAGTACGCGTTTAAGCAATTTAACAAGCAAGCTTGATGCTTTGCAGGATGAAGCCACTTATCAAACGAAAAAGGTCGCTTCAAGCGATGATACGATAGCAACTATTTCAGGAACTTCAGATCCATTGGAAGGTTCATACGATCTCGTTGTCAAGCAGCTTGCAACGGCAAGCAAATTGACTGGTGGAGTCGTTTCTAAATCTGATGGTACGACAAAAATATCAACCAAAGATGCATTAGGGTATAGCGGCAAGCTGACAATCACGAATGCGTCAGCCAACGGAAACGAATCTAAGACGATTGAATTAGATATTAAAGCTACAGATTCTTTAAAAGACGTCGCAAACGCCATCAATAATGCCAAAGATCCTTCAGATTCCACAGGAACAAAGGGTGCAGGCCTTAAAGCAACGATCGTCAACAATCAGCTTGTCGTTACATCAGAAGAAATGGGCGACAGGTCATTGTCTATTGGTGGCGATTTGAAGGACAGTCTTGGATTCGGTGATTCAGAAGTTAAAAAGACTGTTGGTCAAAATGCTAAATTTACTCTCGATGGTATTGAGATGGAACGAAATACCAATACTCCGACGGATGTTGTTGACGGTGTTACGTTCACGCTCAAGAAGGCCGATCCGACTAAGATAATCACGTTGGGATTGACGAATGATACGGACAAGGAATTATCTGCGGTCAAGGATTTCGTCAGCCAGTATAACAGCGTCATGAGTTTTCTTAGCGAGAAGATGGACGTTGGCGATCCTTCCAAATCTGACAATACGACTGGTGCTTTGGCTGGGGATTCAACTTTGATTTCGCTTCAATCGAAGCTGCAAAGCACGGTTCTAGGCGGTAAGTCAGTCAATGGCGTCAGTGCATCAACGCTTGGACTGAGCGTTGATCGTAACGGTACGCTTTCGCTTGACGAAACGAAATTTAAAGCACAACTTGCCAAGAATCCTAATGCCGTCAAGGATTTCTTCTTTGTTGACACTTCAACCAAGTATGCGGCCGAAAAAACCGGGACGGGTTATACGGCTGATTTCAAAGCAGTAATTGATCGTTATACTTCAACCAAGTCAGGCAGCGAAGGCGTCATTTCGTTGCGCAAGTCCTCATATCAAAGCGAAATCAAAGACTACAACAAGCAGATTGAACGAATCACGGAACAGATTGCAACAAAGCGTGCACGTTACGTCACGATGTTTACCAATCTGGATACGGCAATCGGGAACTTGCAATCACAATTTTCTTACTTCCAGTCTCAAAACTCATCAAGCAATAGTTAGTCAGTCAGAGGGTGTTGATTTATGGCGGATAAAAAAGAAACGATGGCTTTTCTTCAAGCAGTCCTTGACAATCTTGAAGAATGTGACAAAAAGCTTTCTTCAATTGAAGACGTTATTCAAAAAAACGCAAAGCTTATTGAAGGAAGAGAAGCACTTGATTTTGCTGCATTAAGTCCCGATGAAGCTCAATTAGTTGACAAAATTAATGCCAAATATCAGGAATTAATGATTTGGACTGAAGATCAAAAAGTTGACGTATCGCGTGAAATCGGAAGATTAACCCAAGCAGAAAAGTTGGCAAAAGGTTACGTTGACGATAAAGAGCTTTCTTCAAGAATTGAACTTTACTACTAAACAAGGAGGAAGAGATGGCAAATCCTTACGCTAGTCATAAAAATGATTATCTGAGAAATCAGGTGATGAGCGCTTCTCCTAATAAGCTGATCGAAATGCTGATTGAGGGTGCGATCAAAAGCATCAAGAAAGCTGAGATGGCAATCGAGGATAAAAAGATCGAAGCAGCAAACAATGAAATCGTTCATGCGCAAGACATTGTGGATGAATTAAAGTTCAGCGTTAATAAAGAAATTGAAGGTGACATTCCGCAACAGCTGATTTCAACATATGATGTTGTTGAACAGGAATTGATTCAGGCAAATATTCATAAAGACAAAAATCATCTTGAAATTGCGTTAACGATGTTGAACGAGCTGCTCGATGCTTGGAAGCAGATTACTAAATAAGAGAAGGGCGGAAGATTTTTTTTTTCCGTCTTTTGTTTGGATCATGTTTGAATTCTTAATGATTTAATTTACATAAAATGGTTAAGAGTTTTACATAAACAGGAATTAGAAAATTAACAATTTTATCAGACAATATAGTTAACGCAAATTGACGGTACGGAGGAAATCAAATGATCAAAGACAAAGAGATGGGGAAAAAACTGTTAGAAAGCATCGAGACATTGAATGAAGCAGCTTACGAGCTTTATTCGATGGTTTTAAATGATAACGAAATGTTGGATGATTTCGTTAAAACGATGCAGGCACTGTTGATCGGAATCAAGGGAAACGTCACCGGTTTGGTTGTCGAAGAACCAGCACTAAAGTGTAATCTGTTAGTTGACAACGCTTTGGACACGTTGGAAAAACTCGGTGAAATCAGCGAAAAAAAGAGAAAACTCGGAATAATCAAAAATGAACTGATTCCTGAAATCGGTGAAGCATACGTTGATTTGTTGTTTTGGGGCGGATGCTTCCCAGATCCTGACGCAATGTTTGAATATTACAACAATCAGATGAAAGAGTTTTATCCTGCACCAGAAACGGATAAAGGTCGCTATCGTTATGATTTGTCTGTTGCAGTGATGGCAAATACCGATGTCGAACAAGTTGAAAAATGCCTAAAATCCTTAAATGACGCAGTTCCTGAAGAATTGAGATGCGAATACGTTTTGTTCAATGACGGTGCAGGGGAAAAAGTTGCAAAGTATTTCGATGATCTTGCGGATAAGAATGTCAAGGTCATTAATTACAAGCATCGAACAAACGCCCCGAGCGTAATATATCAGCTGGTTGAAGGCAAAGACGTCTTGTTTTTGACGACAGAAAACGTTTTATCGAAAACAGCAGTTTCCAACATGATGAAATGTTTGAAGTCGGATAAGAAAATCGGTGCCGTCTGCCCTGCATTCGTCGAAGAAGACAAACTTGATGATGCTGAAAGAAATGAGTATCTGTGGCATCAAAAATCAGAATTGAACACGGACGTTGTTTTAGCCCCATCAAACGAAATCTTGATTCCGACGATGCTTGGAGCATATTTCCCGTTTATGGCAAAACGATATACGGAATTTTCAAGCAAGGCAATGTCTTTGATTGGCCGAAGAAACGGGAAACTTCTGTATGAGGCTGGGGATGCTTTGGCATCCGGAATTCATAAAGAAAAGGACGAAGACATCGTTTTGGAAGGAATCAAGCAATTTGAGCGAATCATGGGGATCAACCCGATGCTTGATCAAGATGTTGATCAAGATTTGCTGTCCGGACTTGATTTTAAAAACAAGGAAAAAAGAGTTGATATTTTAGGAATCAACAGCAGCTTCGGAATCAATCTGTTAGCAATTCAGGATCGTGTCAGAGAAGAATCAAAAAATCTTCGGACAAATATCTATAGTCTCAATGAAGAAGAAGCTTATGAACGCGATCTTGAGGCAATTGCCAAAAAGGGACGATTCATCTCTGATTGGGATAAAGACTTTGACAAGTGTTTCCCGAATGCTCGGTTTGATTATATCGTGATGGAAAAGACCAACGATAAGCTGCTTGATTTAATGTTGTTGCTCAAGCTGCTTGAGCGTTTGAAAGATGGTGGGGCAATGGCGATTCATACTGCTGAAGAAATGCCGCTCAGCGATTATGAGCCAAGAAAAGTTATTGGGGATTGGCAAATTTTGTATAGTTAAAGCGTTGAACTGTAAAAAGTTCAAAAATTTTATCAATCTAAACGAATATTAGTGTTATAAAAAATGAATTGGTGGTTATTATATGAGAAAAAAAACGGCAATAAAAATGACAAAATGCCTCGACGATATCTCTTCCGGAATTGAGATGATTGGTAACTTTAAAGATAACAAATACGTTGTTTCCAAAGTTGAAAGAATGTTTAAAGAAAGTCTATTGAAACTGGATTCAGAAATGGATGATATCGGAAAAGAGCAGGTTGAAGCTTTGAAAGAAGCAATTAAATCTGTGGATGCAATTGAAACGAACCGATTGATTTCAGAAATCAAGACATTTATTTCTGAAAATATCGTTTATAAAGTTGTGTTTATGCCTTATAAAGCTTCGATGTGGGATTCTTTGGAAAGCATCTGGATGGCTGCGGATAAAGATGAGCGTTGTGAGGCATTGGTTGTACCGATCACGTATTACGAATTGGACAATGACCAAAAGCCAATAAAGAAAGTAAATGAAAGAAATCATTTTCCTGAATATGTCAATGTAGTCAACGATGAAGAATATGATTTGGAAAATGATCTTCCAGATATAATTTATATTCACAATCCATATGATAATACCAATTTGATAACGAGAGTCGACAGTAGATATTATTCCTGGAATTTAAAGAAATGTTGTGAAAAACTTGTATATGTACCATATTACAAGTGGATTGATGGGTCATCTTCCCCAATTTTAGATTACTTTTCATGTTTTGTGGACTATTTGATTCTTGGATCAGATGTTGCGGTTTCCGATTGTAAAAAACATCTCAGTGAGTCCGCTGATGTCTTGGGAGTGGACAGAGATAATTTCGAAAAATCGGTAAGCAATAAGTTGTTTGGTATAGGAAGTCCCTATATTGATAAAGTAAGAAGAATCAATAAAGATAATACACCTTTTCCCAATGAGTGGGATGCGACAAAAATGAACGGAAAAAAAGTTTTTTTATATAATTTAACATTAAGAGAAATACTTAATTTTCGTAGCCTTGGAAAAGTCAAACGTACTCTTGATTTTTTTAAAGAGAACAGAGATGATGTCTGTGTTATTTTGCGTCCGCATCCTCTTATGAGGGCAACGTTAAATTCGATGTTTCCCAATTTGCTTGCTGAATACGATTGTGTTATTCAAGAATTTAAAAGAGATGGATACGGTGTATTGGATGAGGAAGAAGATATGTATGTCAGTTTTGTATGGTCAGATGCTTGTTATGGCATGCGTCGGTCCAGTCTTACTGAACTTTACAGATACACTGGGAAACCTCTTCTTGTTTATGATTCAGATAATGAGAGTAATCATGATCAACAACATGAAGTAAGCAATATGTTCAGTGAAAGAAATATGACTCTTCCTGAATTCTTGAAAATTTTGCGTAAAAATAAGGGGTATGTTGTGAATGATGAAGGTGGAACTGAAAACGGCAAGAAAATACATGATTTTGTTATGCATAAAATCTTGTTCAATAGGGGATAATTCACTTAGAATTTCAATCATATATAATCACAACTGTTAAGATATATTTTGAAAAAATAAAAATAAATAATATAACATAATATGTTTATCCTTGTAATTATATCTTTGAGGTGATTTTATTTTGAAAAAAGTAATAACTTATGGAACGTTTGACATGCTTCATCAAGGTCATTTAAACATCTTAAAAAGGGCCAAATCACTTGGAGATTATTTGATTGTCGGTGTCACGAGTGATGACTTTGATTCTCGCAGAGGCAAGATCAACGTTCAACAATCAATGATGGAACGTGTAGAAGGTGTAAAAGAAACAGGCTTGGCAGATCAGATAATTATTGAAGAATATGAAGGTCAAAAGATTGATGACATCAATCGTTTCGGTGTTGATATTTTTGCAATCGGTTCCGACTGGCAAGGGAAATTTGATTATTTATCAGAATTTTGCAAAGTCGTCTACTTGGAAAGGACCAAAGGAATATCCAGCACAAAGATACGATCAGAAAATAATCACCTTAAGTTAGGCCTTGTCGGCAAAGCGAAGCGTTTGTGGAAGGTTGCAAATGAAGCAGTTTCTATAAACGGAATCGATGTTGTCGGTACCAGCGGTGCGGGATATGACAGGCACTTGAAAAAATTGAATAACTACTCTTTTAATCAGTTGATCGAAAAAGTTGATGCCGTTTTTATTGAATCTGATGTACATAGCAGATATGAACAGATTAAATATGCTTTGAAACGAGGAAAACATGTATTGTGTTGTTTGCCAATGGCAATCGGCAGAAGCAAACAGCGTGAATTGTTGGAAATAGCAAAAAAAAATGAATGCGTTTTGATGTCAGGAATTAAAACTGCCTATTCAACCGCATATTACCGCTTGTTGCTGATGGTTAAAAGTGGAGAGATAGGTGATATCCTGTCTGTTGAAACCACTTGTACAAGTCTCAATGAAATTTCAAAAATTAAAAAGTATCAAAAAAATGATATTTGGAGCGCTATGGATGCATGGGGATCGACCGCATTAATGCCTATTTTTCAAATTTTAGGTACTGACTACGTTGACAATACGATTATTTCTAAAAAAATAGATGATTATTTTGATCTTTTTACCAAAATGGACTTTGTGTATAAGAATGCCGTTGCAACCGTCAAAATAGGCAAAGGAGTTAAATCAGAGGGGGAAATGATTATTTCTGGAACCAAAGGATATGCCTATGTTCCTGCTCCTTGGTGGAAGACCGATTATTTTGAAATTCGCTATGAGGATCAAAATAAGAATAAGCGTTTCTTCTATGAGCTTGAAGGAGAAGGATTCAAGTATGAGCTCGTTAATTTTTTGCGGGCAATAAACCATGGAAGAACGCTCAGCTATACCGGAAATGATGTTTTGGAAGAAATAAGCAATGTGTATGACAAATTCTATAATAGTGACGATGTTAGTTTGATATGATGATTAAGTTGAAACAAAGACATGTAGAAACAGTGCAACAAGATGTTTCATAAAAAAACATGGTTGAATTGTTGATAATATTGTTTTTGAAGCTATCAGGAAATTAGGGAAAAGGGACTTTGAAAAAAGCCTGATTGTCAATCATCAGGAAAAAGACTACAGATAAGGAAATTTGATGAGGTGTTTTTATGGAAAATTGTGAATCTAGGAAAATGACTCCTGACCAGCTTCGAAAGATGCAATTGACGGAATTGGATATGTTGGTGGAATTTGACAGGGTGTGTCGAAAATATAACATAAAATACATAATTGGATCTGGGACACTGCTTGGTGCAGTTAGACATAAGGGATTCATTCCGTGGGATGATGCTGCTGATGTTGAGATGCTGAGAGAAGATTATGAAAAATTCAAGCGCATATCGAATGATCTCAATGAGGATATCTGTTATTTTCAATGTCATGATAATGAGCCGGAATATTTATGGGGATATGGAAAGTTAAGGCATACAAATACTGTCTGCGTTCGTGGAGGACAGGAGCGTGCTAAGTGGAGAACGGGTATTTTCATTGACATTTTTCCGGTAGATGATATTCCCAAAAATACAGTATGTCAAAGAATTCAAGACGTATGTTGTTTCTTTATCAGAAAAATTATTTATGCGCATATTGGAAAAGATTCTGCAAAAGGAATTAAGAAAGGGATATACTCTATTTTAGCTAAAATTCCGGTTGAGCGTGCGCACAGGTATTTGAAAAAATTTATTTCTAAAAGCAATAATACTTCTGATAACAATGTCAGGGTTTTGATGTTCCCTTTGATGAAAGAGCAAAAAGAAGACGAATATTGGGGCTTTAGTAAGAATTTTTATCTTGAAAGGGAACTTTATGAATTTGAAGGCTACAAATTATTTGGACCAAAAGATTATGATGATTATTTAAGGAAATCTTACGGTGACTACATGGTTCTTCCGCCAAAAGATAAACGAAGCAAATAGTCATATTATTCGTATGTAAGATTTACTGATGGAAAAACAATCATTCATAAATGAAAGATGATGGAACCAATTGAGAAATGAATAATTTTTTGATGAAGACTAAGAATCTTGTAGATATTGTGTATTGTTAAATTTAGTAATGGTGTCTGATAATAGCGTCTATACTATCACCCGCTTTTGCAGATTTTTTCTTATTTTGCAATTTATAGCATACTTCATATTGTGTGGTTGAAATTTTTCTGACATGAGTGAAATATCTATGTGCTAAACTATATATATTAGATAAAAGCGACTATTAAATTACATCAAGCAATTATTCTTTTTAAGTTTAAAAAGGAAAGTGTCAAGTATGAATTCTTTAATTTTTTATATTCAACAAATCATGACATAACGATATAGTTTTATTATTTCGATTACTTGCATGCTTAAAAGAATTTATAATTTGAAATACGCTATTTTTTAATAATTTATCATTGCTTTTTATTGAGTGATCAGGAGGTAAAAGAATAGTGAATATTACTGTAATAGGTGGTGGAAACATAGGCACTCTCATGGCCGCTGAGGCGGCAAACAAGGGACATAACGTTACGGTATATACCTCAAAACCATATAAATGGGGAAATAGTATTGATGTTTATGATTCTGATGATAATTTATTGATTAGGGGAGTTATGTCTAAAATTACAGATAACATGGAGGCGGCGTTAAAGGACGCGGATTATGTTTGGGTAACTGTCCCTGCACAGGTTTTTCCAACAATTGCAAAGAAAATGGCTTCCTATGTGACAAGCAAGCAGAAGATAGGTATTGTTCCTGGATTCGGTGGTGCTGAATTCATATTTAAATCTGAAATTAAAAAAGAGTGTACATTTTTTGGATTGCAAAGGGTACATAGCATTGCAAGGCTAAAGGAATATGGAAAATCAGTTTACCAATTAGGAAGAAAGAAATGTCTTGAAGTTGGTGTTATTCCGTTGGTGGATTCAGAAGAGATATGCAGGGATATGAGTTCCATATTTGATATGCCGTGTAAATCATTGCCTAACTACCTTTCTGTGACTCTCACGCCATCGAATCCCATATTTCATACATCAAGGTTATATTCGCTTTTTAAAGATTGGCATGAAGGAATAACATATCCAAGAAATATTCTGTTTCATGAGGAGTGGAATGATGAAGCATCCGAGATAATGATTGCATGCGATAATGAAGTACAATCATTATGCAACAAAATACCGCTCGATTTATCATCCGTAGAATCATTGCAAGACTATTATGAAAGCCATTCCCCAAGAGAAATGACAAATAAAATTAGAAGCATTAAGGCTTTCAAGGGGTTGAAATCACCAATGATAGAGATTGAAAATAGATGGATTCCTGATTGGAATTCAAGATACTTCATTGCGGATTTCAATTATGGACTAAAGGTTATCAAGGATATTTCTGATTTATTTGACGTTCCTACTCCAACAATAGATATGTTGTGGCAATGGTATTGCAAGACCACTGAGAATAATGATTATAGCTTTTTTGAATTAGGTGTTAGTGTTGATGAGTTTATAAGTATATACAAAAAATGATGGATATCAGACATATTTAATAACTATACGGAGGGATGAATTCATGTATTATGTTAATCAAAACGTCAAAAATTTAAAAAGGGTTTTTGATCAAAATAGTCGAAAAGAATATTTAAGGCTTGACTTAAATGAAAATCCTGGGGGGATTCCTCAAGAATTCATTGATAAAGTCTTAGCAGGGGTTTCGCCCCAATTTTTGGCAGAATATCCTGAAACGTTAGAATTCTCGGAAAAGCTTGCGGATTATCTAAATACCGATAAAGAGCATATATGTTTGGTTAACGGTTCAGCGGAGGGAATACGGTATATTATCGAAGCATTCACTGAACCAGGGGGTAAGATAGTAGGCGTAACGCCTACGTATGCCATGTTTGAAGTTTATTCCAAAATGTATGGCAGAAATTACATCCCTGTAACTTATACTAGCGAGATGAAAATGTCGACAGAAAGGATAATCAGCAAGCTTGATAAAGATGTTCAATTGTTGATTTTAGTAAATCCAAACAACCCTGTCGGAAATACTTATACTGAAGAGGAATTTCAAGAAATTTTTGCCAAAGCAAGAGAATTGGAAATTACAATTTTGGTGGATGAAGCATATCATTATTTTTATCCGAATACGTTCATTCAATATGCCATAAACAATAGACATGTTTTAGTTACCAGAACATTTTCAAAATTATTTTCAATGGCTGGAGCAAGATTGGGTTACGTCGTTGGCTGCCCAGAAGAGATTGAATTAGTTCAGAAGTTATGTACTCCTCACAATGTGAACGCTTTTGCGGAGCTTTTTGCACAAAAAATTATTGAAACTCCTGGCATGATTGATGAATTGATTGAAAAACACAATAATGGACGAGAATATTTGAAAAAGAATTTGTCTGATTTGGGATATGAATATGAGGGAGATGCGGGAAACTTTATTTTTATCAAACCTAAAACAGATGTTGATGTTTTGGTTGAAAACATGAAGCAAGAAGGGATATTAATTAAGTCATATGATGGTATTGGAAAATTTGGAAAATGTCTCAGAGTTACAACGGGTGAAAGAAAATACATGAAGATGTTCTTGGATGCATTACAAAAATTGGATAAAGAGTAAGTTATGAAAGAAAATATCAAATGAAGAACTTCATAAATTACAGCAGATAGGTTTAGAAATGTTAATAGAATTTGATTGTATATGTCAAAAATACGGAATAGAATATTCGATCGAATTCTGAACATTGATTAGTGCTGTTGAAGATGGTGGATTCGTACTATGGGATGATGTTGTTGATGTATCTATGACTAGAAATGAATATAATAAATTTTTATCTGTTTATCAAAGAGAATTAGATAGTACAAGATTCTTCTTTGATTGACATGAAACTGATTCGGATTATATCTTTGGATATGGCAAGCTTAGGAGATTAGGAACTGAATTTAAACAAGTAGGACATGAATCAATGAAACAAAGGGAAGAAATATTCATGGATGTTATCGTTGTTGACAATGTTTCTGATAATTTTATTATGAGAAGGATACATGGATTTATTTGTAATTGTATAAAAACATCCTTAATTGTCAAGGGCGGATTTAAATTGTCGTTTTATGGCGGTTTAAAATTGTATGATTTGGGCGGTTTAAGAACTGACCGATGCTAAACGGTATGACTTTCCCTTGATCTTAATCACGTGTGAGCGATAGACAAGGCGGTCTAAAATGGCCTCTGCGGTCGCCGTGCTATTAAGGACGGTTCCCCAACTTGATAATGGCACATTGGTCGTTATGATCGTTGATTTGCGTTCATAACGGCCATTTATTAGTTGAAACACATTCGCCGATATCGGCAGATACCCAAGTTCGTCAATGATTAATAGATCATACCTTTCGTAAACGTCTTTTCGCATACTCACCACTTCCTCAAAAGATTAATAAAGTGAGTATACAAAAAATGCAGGAAAACCGACAATTTTAAACCGCCGATTTCCTGCATTTTACAACCGCCCTTTACAACAGCTTAACTACGGAAAAATTTCGCAACTAAGCTGCCTAAGCACAAAATAATATTTTTCGATGCAAAGTGAGTTCAGCATCATATTCAAAGTTCCATTGATAATTCCTCTTGTCATCCAAGAAAAAGTTGATATACATTAAACAAAGAATAATTAATACCAAATCTATTATCAATCATTTTGTTGCTATTTACACTTGTTTTTTAATATCCCAAGTGCTATACTACATCTACCCCCTATGGGGCAATAAATATTCCTGTTTATAGGACCGGAAATGTGCATGTGTTTTCGGTTCTATTTTTTTGTGTGCAAAAAAATCCCAAAACTTCTTTCCACTTTAAAAGATGTTCAGAATATGCTTTTCTTGGCCCAAGGCGTAGTTTTTGGCTCTTCCCAATGCTGATTTGGCAGATGCGGTAACTGAAGCTACGAAGCTCCGTTGTAAATTCGGATTTCAACATCTTCTATAATAATTTTCGCAGCCATTTCCTGACCGGTCGATATGTTTCTTTAGGGTGTCAAGGGCGATTTAAGAACTGACCGATGCTAAACGGTATGACTTTCCCTTGATCTTAATCACGTGTGAGTGATAATAGACAAGGCGGTCTAAAATGGCTTCGGCGGTTGCCGTGCTATTAAGAACGATTCCCCAACTTGATAATGGCGCATTGTTCGTTATGATCGTTGATTTGCGTTCATAACGGCCATTTATTAGTTGAAACAGCAGCTTGGATTCATTCGCCGATATCGGTAAATACCCAAGTTCATCAATGATTAATAGATCATACCTTTCGTATCGACGCATTACTCGTTCTAGATGTTGCTTTTCTTGAACTGCTTTCAATCTAAGAATTAATTCGTGACAGTTTATTAATAATGTTCGCACGCCTAAACATTTGAATAAAGTATCCTGTTTCTGATCCAGGGTTAGTTTTAAAAACTTGAATTTGGAATAAGGCAAGACAT
>UMJI01012591.1_pt1 | contig 15374 bp, 8 predicted proteins | sample 1965991 | NCBI WGS metagenome assembly UMJI01 (sample SAMEA4836140, study PRJEB28245) | human gut metagenome | biome: gut microbiome; material: fecal sample | place: Denmark | collected 2008
CAGCTGTAAGAGCAGCTCTTGGGATCTCGATCATTGTACCAACATGGTACTTGATGTCAGCATTTGCAGCAGCAATCTCAGCGTCAGCTGTCTCAACTACAATCTTCTTAACGAACTTAAGCTCTTTGATCTCACATACTAATGGGATCATGATCTCAGGCTCGATATCCCAGTCTGGATGAGCTTTCTTTACATTGATAGCTGCACGGATAACAGCCTTTGTCTGCATCTTAGCAATCTCAGGATATGTAACTGCAAGACGGCATCCTCTATGACCCATCATTGGGTTGAACTCATGGAGTGACTCACAGATAGCTTTGATTTCCTCTACTGACTTATTCTTAGCCTTTGCAAGCTTCTCGATGTCAGCCTCCTCTGTAGGAACGAACTCATGAAGAGGTGGATCAAGGAAACGAATTGTTACTGGGCATCCCTCAAGAGCCTCATATAATTTCTCGAAATCTCCCTGCTGATATGGAAGAATCTTGTTAAGAGCTGTCTCTCTCTCCTCTACTGTATCAGAGCAGATCATCTCACGGAATGCAGCGATTCTCTCTGGATCGAAGAACATATGCTCTGTACGGCAAAGTCCGATTCCCTCTGCACCAAGCTCACGAGCCTTCTTAGCATCTGCAGGAGTATCTGCATTTGTACGAACCTTAAGTCTTCTGAACTCATCAGCCCATGCCATAACACGTCCGAACTCACCAGCGATTGAAGCATCAACTGTTGGGATGATTCCAGCGTAGATGTTACCTGTTGTACCATCGATAGAAATCTCAGATCCCTCTGTGAATGTCTGTCCTGCAAGTGTGAACTTCTTGTTCTCCTCGTCCATATTGATATCACCACAACCAGATACACAGCATGTTCCCATACCACGTGCAACTACGGCTGCGTGAGATGTCATACCACCACGAACTGTAAGGATACCCTGAGCAGCCTTCATTCCTGTGATGTCCTCTGGAGATGTCTCAAGACGTACAAGTACGACCTTCTCTCCTCTTTCAGCCCATGCCTCAGCATCGTCAGCTGTGAATACAACCTTACCACAAGCAGCTCCCGGAGATGCTCCAAGACCCTTTCCAAGTGGAGTTGCAGCCTTAAGTGCAGCAGCATCGAACTGTGGATGTAATAATGTATCAAGGTTACGAGGGTCGATCATTGCAACAGCCTCAGCTGGTGTCTTATGTCCCTCATCTACTAAATCGCAAGCGATCTTAAGAGCAGCTGGAGCTGTTCTCTTACCATTACGGCACTGAAGCATATAGAGCTTCTTGTTCTCAACTGTGAACTCCATATCCTGCATATCATGGTAGTGATTCTCAAGAGTCTCACAAACCTTAAGGAACTCAGCGTATGCCTCTGGGAACTCCTGCTCCATCTGAGCGATTGGCATTGGAGTACGAACACCGGCAACAACGTCCTCACCCTGTGCATTGATAAGGAACTCACCCATAAGCTTGTTCTCACCAGTTGCAGGATCACGTGTGAATGCAACACCTGTACCTGACTCGTTATTTAAGTTACCGAATACCATAGGCATTACGTTAACAGCTGTTCCCCATGAATAAGGGATATCGTTATCTCTTCTATAAACATTTGCACGTGGGTTGTCCCATGAACGGAATACAGCCTCGATAGCAAGCTTTAACTGCTCTACAGGATCGGAAGGGAACTCTGTTCCTAACTGATTCTTGTACTCAGCCTTGAACTGCTCTGCTAACTCTTTAAGGTCAGCTGCTGTAAGGTCTACGTCAAATTTAACACCTCTGTCCTCTTTCATCTTGTCGATGAGCTGCTCGAAGTATTTCTTTCCTACTTCCATAACAACGTCTGAGAACATCTGGATGAAACGTCTGTATGAATCATATACGAAACGCTCGAATGCTGGATCTGGGTTACCAGCGATCATAGCTGCAACAACATCATCATTAAGACCAAGGTTAAGGATTGTATCCATCATACCTGGCATTGAAGCTCTGGCACCTGAACGAACAGATACGAGAAGAGGATTCTTAAGGTCACCGAATTTCTTTCCGTTAACCTCTTCCATCCATTTTACACCTTCCATAGTCTGAGCCATAATCTCATCATTGATCTTACGTCCATCCTCGTAGTACTGTGTACAAGCCTCAGTAGTGATTGTGAAGCCCTGTGGTACAGGAAGTCCAATCTCTGTCATCTCAGCGAGGTTAGCACCCTTACCACCGAGAAGATTACGCATGGTCATGTTACCCTCTTTGAAGGTATATACCCACTTGTTTGCCATTTTGCAATTCCTCCTAAATTTTATTTCTGGTATGGTAAAAAACCATCCATATACTTGATTAATGTGTGCACTCATGTAAGTGCACACATTAATAATACCATAATTTCAGCAAATATCAACTAATTTTTATTATCTTTTCCCTTATGTTTCATACTATTTTTTGAACACGGACAGACTTAACATTCTTTACTATGACAAATATCATAATTGCAAGAATTGCAACTATCCCAAGCGCACCAATAGCCAGCGGAACAACCATTCCACTCTCACTGATCATGGTGGCAAGCGGTACCTGCTCATCTGCTATATCATGCTTATTGTCGTTTGCCGCCTGCGGTACCTGCTCATCTGCTATATCAGTATTTGGCTGTGCCTGTGGTGCCTGGATTCCATCCTGCGGATCATTCTGTCCGTCAGGCACTATTGTGTTTGCGGCATTTGCTCCATCTGCAGCTCCGTTATTTGCCGCTCCTGCTGCATTGCCCGCTGTATTAGCTGCCCCAGCTGCATTTGCAGCTCCTGCGGCTGCCTGATTGCCGCCTGCCGCAGTATTGTCATTTGCTCCATTTCCGGCAGCAGCCATGCTTGATGCAGCCCTTGAATATACAAAGTTGAACACGTTTTCTGATGCATTTGACGAAAGCTTTCCTGTCTGATTATAGCTGTCCGGAATATATCCATCTATATACAGATAAGCTATAACCGGCTCATCGCCCACATTACCATAATAGGTACGGCTTTCTGCAAGCTTATTGCCATCTTTATCCACATAGTTGACTGTATACTCAGCAAGCTCGCCCGGTATGCCGTATGCTACAACATAGTCCTGATCTCCCGATACGAGAAAAGCCGACTGTGCAACCGTATTATTGTCACGGCCGCTTAATCTGATTCCCTTTACATAGTACTTGCTGTTTTCATTAAGCGCCACACTGCCCTGTGCATCACAGCTGATGACATCTCCATATTCAAGACCTGTGACAATTATTTTGTCTCCTTTAGCAGAAACAGAAACCGAAGCCTCATTGCCTGATGCCTTTCGTACCTGCACACCACCGTTTATGCTTCCCTGACCTCCGGCTGAAAAGGAAACAGTGTATGTATATGAAAATGCCTTTGCATCTGCTGTCTGTGAGAAAACACCGGTTATGACAACAAGAGCTGCAAGAAAATATTTAAGCAATCTTTTCATTTTGCTTAGCCCCCTTTCTGTCACTTACGAAAGCCAGTATCATCAAAATAATACCAATCACAAACACTACAGCTGACGCTATTGACCAGATATCTCCGGTCTTTACCTTGCTTGTTGTAGTTGTAAATGTAGGTGGATTTGATAAAGTTGGATCAGAGTTATCCTCTACCGCAAAGTTCATCATGAGCTTTGCGAGTGTATCCTGATATATATTACCCTGACTCTCTCCGTCAAGCCCTACCAAAAGCTTCACACTGCCTCCCTCTCCAGGCTCTAATGTCTTTAAATAAAAGAACTTATCCAGAGAGTTTGTAGCCTCATTGAGTCCTTTTCCGGCTGTTGCCTCCTTCTCTCCACCTACGCTGGTGCTGCTGTATATAGTGTCCTCTTTTCCATCTGGTCCTACGAAAGTAAGAATATATGAGTATCCACCATTTTCAGCCACAGCCTGTGTATCCTCAAGACTCTTTAATACATCATTCGACATATACCATTTCGTCGAAATACTGCTGTTATTCTTTATATCAACGGAAAATGTGACAGAATCTCCCGGCTCCATCTGTGAGACAGAGGCTGCTATTTTATTTGAATCGAACGAACTGACCATTTCCTTGCCGGTAAACTCACATGAGCCGGCTGTAGTAGTATTCTCATCTGCAAATACAGTGCCTATCGAACCAAGGATAAACAACATGCATGATAATAATGCGATAAATTTTTTCATATTGTCCTCCTTTACTCTAAGCTAAGTGCCCCGTCATCTGATATATTTACATCAACACCCCACGCACTCTTAATTGCGTCCTTTGCATTGTGTGTCTGTACTGCATCAACAGTTGCCTCCAGCACAAATAGCGCACCATCATATTCATAGGTAGTAGTGATGGTTGTAAGTCCGTTATCATCAGTCTGTGATGTCTGACCCACAATAGCTGCGATATCGCCGGATATACTGATTTTGTCTGTAAAATCAGTGGATGTCTGACCTTTTTTTAAAATAGAATTGTAGTAAAATACATTTCGCTCTGTAGTCTCAGCACTCTTATCCTCTGTCCAGCCATCGTTTGTAAAGTCAATCTGTATCTTTGATGGATCAAGTTTTGAAAGCTTATCACCTGTCTCCTTATCTGCCCAGTAATGCTGCACAGTCACTCTCACATACTCATCTATCGAGCCGCTGTTTTTGACAGCAAGCTTCTCATCGTACTTTTTGTCGAGAATCAGTTTTTCATCTCCGGCATTCTTTAGCATATCTCCAAGCAGCACTCCTGTTGCCTCGCTCCAGTCATCATCCTTATGCTTATAATCACGCCAGCTCACATCATTGCCATTCTCAGTCAAAGTAACACCGATGGATTTGATGTCAATCTGAGCCAGATAATTATCACTCATATATGTAAGAGTCGCTTTTGTAGATCCAATCGTCGATGCTGCAAGCATTATCGCAGAGGATGCTACAAGTATAATTGGAAGTTTTCTCTTCATTACTCTTCGCCCTCCTCTTTATCATATTGTGCTGTCGCATCCCATTTTGCATCAGGTGCGACACACGGATTGCCATTCTCATCATATGTGACAGGAGCACACTCCTGAACCACAACTACATTGAAGCTGGTCTTTACCTTTTCACTTACTGTGATAGCTGCAACAATCGGCTCGGTTTTACCACCAACCGGCACTACCTGACTGTAATACCAGTAGCCATCATCTGAAAGGCTCCAGTTTGAGCCTGATGCCTGTATATCAAACTGGCTTGCTGCAATTACCTTTACCCTGACAAAACAGTCTGCTTTTCCTGTATTCTCAATCTCAATAGTTTTCTTCCAGTCCTTAAACTTCTCCTTGACATCAGTTGTAGGACCGATATCTACTGAGATACCGCCCTTTGCCGTAGCATAGGTTGTAAAATATGCCAGTGTCGGTTTAACTGAAACACCACAGACAATGAGTGTTGCAGCAAAGGCTGCACATACAAGAATACGGTGATTTCTATTAAGTTTTTTACAAGACTCTGATAATTTTTTCATTAATTCTGCACCCATTCCCATCCGGTTCCGTCATACTCAAAATGGTTTACGACACCGGTACTATAAATCAATTTGTCGTTGTAATCGTTTGTGAAATCAACATCTGCGGTCTCACCGGCCACAATCTGTGTCTCTATGCTGTCTGAAGAGGTCACCTGATAACTGCCAGCGGCATATACCTCCTTTACTATCACCCTTGAACCTGCCGGAATATTGTCAATAACTACGCTCTTAGCCCCTGTACTGTCAAATCTGATTGATGCGATATCTGAAAACACCACATTACCATCCCTGTCGTAGGCCTCAACATCAAATGCAAACACCGGCTCACCGAGTGCTGTATTGTATGTCTTTAATGTCTTATTAATCTGTAAGCTTCCCATAAGCCCGGTCTGTTCAGGCTTCAGCTCGATATCGATATCATCATATATCCATGAATCTGAGCCGCTTCCTGTCATAGCAAACTCATTATTCGGAGCCGAAATCAGATACGGCACAAATGTGTATCCAAATCTTGCCGAATTAGCCGGCTTTGCATACACCAGATACAGTCCCGTCTTAACGCCTGTGACGTTTCCCCTTCCGTTTGAAACATCTATTGCCTCATCTGCTGTCAAAGAACCTTTGTCTGCAATGTCCGCAGCTGTCTTTGCCATCTTTTCCCAGTCATCTGCGGTAGTTTTACTGCTGATATCTGATATAGATTTAGCCAGCTCATCAAACTGCTTCGTTGCAGTGTATACATCGTTCTCATCTACATCTGCCACTCTGTAAAGCTCTACGGGAAAATCCACAGTATACAAATCCTCCCATGTATCAGGGATATCAACTGTTATAGAGCATTTCTTATCAATATCAATATGCGTCCTTGCAAAAATGCTTCCACATGGCAGAGAAAACAAGGCTATCGCTGCTATAGCTATACTGACAGCTCTTTTTAAACTATTGTGCATTTTTCCTCCTTCCTGATTCTATCTGAATCTATACAATATCGTTTTACTAAGTATCTTACAAATTATAATATACAAAACCAGAAACAGAATGCCAAGCACTATGGCTTCATGTAACGGCTGTACCTGCTTTACATCCTCGACAATAAGTCCCTGTGCATCATTTGCAATCCTGTGCCCCCTGATAAGAAGCCTGTGTGAATTCACACCATACGGTGTACATGTGATAAGTGTACAGTAATCCTGACCTTCCTCAATCTTTAAGTCATTAAGCTCATCAGGCAAAACAATCCTTATCTGATCAACCTCGTAGGTCAGTGTCTCGCCAAGCACATACAGCTTAAATGTGTCCCCCTCCGCCATCTGGTCAATATCCGTAAATAGCTTAGACGACGTAAGTCCCCTGTGTCCTGAAACAGCACAATGTGTGCTTGCTCCGCCAACCGGAAGCGATGTGCCCTCAATATGGCCAACACCTATCTGAAGTATTGTATTGTCTGTGCCGTGGTAAATCGGCAATGAGACATTGATGGACGGAATCTCAACATAGCCCATGACTCCTGTGCCAGATACATCAAGAAGACTTTCATACTCTGCTTTATCCTGATCTGACATTTCATAACGATCCTGCTTACTTAAAAGCTTCTCATTATATGCCTGTGCAGCTTTTCGCATCTCATCAAGCTTTTGCTCATCCGTGTTGTCTACCGCATCAACGTAGCTTGCAATGGCTCTGGACTGATGAAATGAATTCCAATAATCACTTACTGTCGGATATAGCAGTAAGGACAACCCTGCGATAAACACTACGCCAAAAAGAATAGTAGATAAACGTCTTTTCATAGTGCTCTCCTTACTGTTACATAAACTCTAAATAAAATCTATTATAGCTGCCACAGATTTATAACCTGTGGCAGCATAATATTTAAAACTAAATAGTGCCAGTCAGATATTAATTATCTAACACGCTTCTTTGTTACAAGAACAATTCCACCACCGATAACTAAGATAGCACCAATTACGTAGATTGCTACACGTCCGGCACCACCAGTTGAAGGAAGAACTGAACCCTTGTTGTTTACTACATTTGTAGATAACTCACCCTTATCAAGCTTAACACCTAAATCAATAATTGAACCAGATGCTACATCTCCTGTAAGATCTGTAAGCGTTGGATTATCACTAGACTCGTCATGCTTTGCAGAAATTGTAAATGTCTGATCCTCGATTGAGTTGTATCCGTCAGGTGTCTTTGTCTCGCGTAATACGTATGTACCATCATCTAAGCCTGTGAATCCGAATACTGTTCCCTCTGTATTAGTAGAAAGAATCTTCTTAACCTCTACAAGCTTAAGCTCCTCTTGTCCGTCAACCTTTACTTTCTTGAAAAGTGAGAACTCTGCACCTGTAAGTGGCTTATTATCTTTGTCAACCTTGTTTACAGTTAACTTGTAAGTAAATACGATAACCTTGTCTTCAGGAGTCGTACCTCTGTCTCCCTCACCACCATTGTTAGGGTTGTTAGAGAACTTAAGACTAACTTTATTTGGGTTTCCGGCTGCGCCGATTACCGCATTCTCGTTAAGCTTTGCTGTATACTCAACAACAATCTGATCTGAGTTTTTAGCGCCAAATGCTAAGATATTGTCACATGTAAATGTAAGTGTCTTAGCTGTTGCATCATAGCTAGGTGTGAAATAATCTGTAACATCCTTCTCACCTAATTTAATTACTGCATCATTGTTGTAGTCAAGTCCTTTTGAAAGAGTATCATCAAACTCGAGAGAGTATGCCTTGTAGCTTTCAATGTTGTTTGCTAATGTAGCTGTGAGCTGGAATGGAACATCATCTCCGATATCGTAATCGGCTGAATCCTGCCAATCTGTTGTCACGCCTGTTGTGTCGTTTGTATCCTTAACCTTCTTCTCTACAGAAGGAACATCTGCCTTTACATTTGCAACTACATCATCTGTAATATGAAGAATGAACTCTGTGTAAGATTCCTGACCCTGTAAAGAATTATCCTGATCTTTGATAAGGTAGTAACCTGGCTTAAGGTTGCTGATTACATTCTTTGCATCCGGATCTGTTACTGTAACTGAGCCTGATGCTGATGCTAAGTTTGCACCAATAATCTGCGCCTGCTCTTTAAGCTCTGAAGAGTTGTTACCAAAACCACCGAGTTTTTCAGCATAACTAGCAGCATCACCGCCGAGAGCAGTCTGTCCTGCTTCTGTAATGCCCTCTCCCCACTTTATGTTAGAAAGAGTTGCTTTATCTGCTGATAAATCACCAGATAAAATCTGATAAGCCTCATAAGTGTGTCCTTTGACAGCCTTGTTAAGTGTAAGACTGAATGTGTTTTGATCTGCGTTTGGTGCTGCAAATACAGTTACACTCATTGCAAGTGTAAGAATCATAGCAAGCACTAATGCAATGCTTCGTTTGATTGTTTTCATTTCGCATTCTCCTTTTTTTATAATACTTTTTGTTTTTTATAGAAAAGTGTTATTGTAGCTATCGCAATAAGCACAACTCCACTTAACATATACAACCATCTGTTACCGCTTCCACCTGTTTCAGGAAGCTTATACTCATTGAGCTTATTTGTAATCTCAATAGTACCTGAGTCAACAGCCATATTCTTTCCCGGTGCCACATTGGCATCAGTTCTGTTAATCACTGTTCCATCTGTATTCTTAAATACATAAGAAACATCATAGCCTGACATACTGTTGTTCTGATTTATTCCAACCTCTGTAACATAATACTTATAGGTTTCGCCTGTTATATGACCTATATTATCTGTCTTTTTCGTAGGAAGGTCTTTGAATTTATAAGACCAGTTTCCATCTTTATCCGGTGTCACTTCTACGGTATCACCGTATTTATCATCATTTCCTGATGAATCCACCCGATGTAACTGTAAATAAATACTTCCATCTGTCTTATTTATAGGTTTGTTATTGGAATCAACCCAATTTTTTTCAACAGAAATTTCTGTTGTTGGAATAGTCTCATCACCGATATATACTATATCATAATTGTTTGCCAGACATTTTCCTGTTAAGCTGTTATTTGGAGCTGCCACAGGATATTTATCTTTATCCAGCGAACTAAAGTAGAAATATGTTTTTTCCGGTTCTTCTGGAAGAACATAGCCACTAGGAGCCTTTGTCTCAACAACATAATACTGTGTGTTATATGTCATTGAATTTTTATTAAAGACAATCTCTATCTTACCTTTATCATCGGTAACATATTTATTAACATAGACATATCCTTCTGGTGTTTTCGTAGTATCTGTACTGTTTGGATCATATTTGTAAACATCAAACTCTGCATTCGGCAATAACTTTCCGTTATTTCCCTCTTCTGTCTTATAAAGAATAAACGAATTATTCTTATATACATAAAACGAAGAATAAGATTTAGTGTACTCTAATTGAGTGTTAATATCTGTTTTACTATTATCAACACCTTCCAGTGAAACGGCATTAGATACATTAAATTTAGGTTTTGAATCATTATACTCCTGTAGCAAATCACCCTTTACACTATAAGTGTATGTCAACATTATAGCTTTTCCATCAGGGACAATAGCATTTATTGTTTTGCTTGAATACTCCCATTCATTTGATGCTTCCTGTGAATCATATGTCCATTTACAGTCAGATATCACCTCACCAGGTTTGTATGTTCCATCGTCCTGCTTGATAGCCTCTCTGAACTTAACTGTACCAGGCATCAAATCCACCTGCCAGCTTACCCTAGCATTTTCATAAGTTATTTTTTTGTACGACAAAACATCTTTTAAATTTAATGGCCTACCACCATCCAGATATGTCTTGCCCTCCGGATTTATAAGAACAGTATAATTCAACTTATGTTCATCATCATTCCAGCTTCCGTTTTTGCTTATAACTTTATCTCCTGAATCCGGAATATTTTCATTATCCTGCTTTGGTTTTGATATTATCTGTGTCTGGCTAGATTCACCAATCTTATCATTATTGTCCGATTTAGCAGAAGCTGTATTCTTGTACACAAGCTCCTTTCCTGCCTCCAGGGTTTCAGCACTATCAGCCTTACATTTGTAAACAAGGAAAATTTTAGAACCTTCTCCCCAGCCACGAACCTCTGCATCTTTTGGCTTTTCTACAGTTGTAGTTATTACCTCACGACCATTGCTTGTATCTTTTTTACATGAAGTATTAATTCCCTCAGAATAGTAATTTTTGCCATTTAAATTTTCTACTTTATAGCTCTTGCCATCCAATGTAGGGTATGTAAAACCTTGGTCTGAATTATTGTATTTTAACTTTACAGTAACATTTTGTACGCTGATGCCCTCCGGCATATTATCAGTGATTGTATATTTGGTTGCATTTTTATCCATTGTAACCATTACAATCCATGTGAGCGTTCCGTCATATCCTGAATCAGTGGTCTTTACATATGTATCTGCTGTATTGTTATTTCCATCACTCTTAACAATTGATGATTTAATATCTTTTGTCGTTTTAAAAGAGTCATTTGCATTAACATTCCAGAAATTTACGTTGTTCTTAAACTCGAGTTCGCCACCTGCTGAATAGTCTGCATATGATTTATATTTTAAAGTTACTTTATAACCATCTTTATTGCTATTAGAAGGTACAAACTTATCTTTAAACTCAAACGAAAATCTGGTAAACTTAGCATCCGTTTCGCTATTAAGAGAATAAAAATCATACTCATGATCGCCGGATTTTACTTTAAAATTATATATCGTATCGCCAAAAATGTTTTTTGCCTTATCAAATACATCTTTAACCTGCTGATAAGTCATATAATGAGCCGTATTGTCTGAAGTATTATTTGTCAGTTCATCAACAAACCAAGCCCCTGCATCCGCTCCGGTTGAAGGAATGGTAAATGTCGATTCCCAACTGAGCTCATACCTGTTATTCTCAGTCTCTTCATTATGGGCAGTCAAGTTCTTTGTAACTTTTACATCTCTATGAGTTCCCGGAACATTTACTCCGGCCCATTTGCTAAACGATATCTCTTTGTTATTGAAATTAACCTGATTATTAACAGGCTGGTCATAGCTTTGTGGTGTGACAGATGTTTCATATGTAATAACATATGTACTGTCATTTTTATTATCTATAGCCACAAAGTTAATACCGCTAATCTTGCCTTCTTTGTCCTTTTGGATTTCAGCACCTTTACAGTCGGTATCCTGTTCAGAGCTTATTTTAAAATTCTTTGCATCCTTAAGGCAGTTATCTGTCAGTACAGCCCCAACAATATCATTTCTTTCTTTATTAACAGTGATTGTCCACTTGACAGTCTGACTGTCTGAGTCGTATGCACCTGTTTTATCAAGATCATCTCTCGTGTATTTAATAACACTGCTTGATGTATCAATAACCTTTTCATTAGACTTTTTATTTATTGATTCACCGGTAACCTTGTTAGACGCCTGTGACTCATTTCCACTATCGCAAAGAGATGTGTCATAATAATACTTGTATTTTATCTGGCAGCTTTCACCGGCATTAAGCTTAGGCAGCGTTGCTGTAAGATTATATTTATGATTATTATTGTCATTATTCGAAGAAGCCGTAACATTAGCAGTATATTCACCACCAACCTGCTGTCCGTTTTTAGTTATTGTGTAAGTAAACTTTGATGTATCAACAGACATTTTGCCGGCCTCCAACACATCATTTAAAGTAATAACATCCGGTGTACCTTTTTCAGATGAAACATCAACAACATACTCAGCATATTTGCCATTGTCATCTTTCTTAAGCGTATTATCTGTTGTATTTGACTTTTTAACGGTAATATCATAATTAGCGCTGTGGTTCTTATCCCAATGGATATATTCCTTGCTTATATCTAATGTAGCATCTCCGCCTATCTTAACAACAACATCACCATTGTCCTTAACTTCACTATAGCCACTTGCGCCAAATGTCGCACCACCTTTAATTTCAGTAGTGTTGCTTTGTATGTAATCATCAGCAAATTTAATCAATACAGAAAATGTACCATCATTGTTTTTTATAAAGCGATAATTACAAAACTTATTGCCGCTTTCGTCTGTATATGAATGCCAGCCATCACAAACCGCATCAGGAATAGATATATCCTGTCCATAAGTCATATAATAATTCTTAATTATATTTCCGCTTTCATCCTTGAACTCACCCTCGCCTATGGCGAAAGACATATCAACCTTATAATTAAATGTCTTTCCATCCCATTCTACTTCAGGCTGATCACCTTCAAGCTTCACCACCGGAGGATTTTTAAGCTTCCCCAGATTGGTATATGTTTCCTTCTGTCCATCCACCTCGAACTCGTACTTGTTCTGATCTTCTGCAGATGCAGGTTGTATAAGTCTGTACGCAGTAATGCCCAGCACAATAACAGCCATTGAAATAATAAACGTAGCAAGCTGTCTACGTCTTCTCACTCTTTTAAGCCGTTCTTTGCCGAGACGTTCCATATCCTTATCCATTCTGCATCCTCCTTTCATAGAGTTATATAATTCCATTTGCTTAATATCTTAATCGTTCAGCTAACATATTACACCTTTTTGGTCACACAGCGGTCACACGGGACCATAAATCTGATTTTTCTACTTTTTTACTAAAAAAAGCTAAATATTTTTAGTCAACTTTGCCAATTTTAGACAATGGCCATATGGCAAATGTGACTCTTCCGACTACCTGTTCCTCTGAGATACAGCCTATAGCTGTATTTCTTGAGTCAAGTGATACGCTTCTGTTATCGCCCATCACGAAAATCTTGGATTCAGGAACCTGATAAGGCAGCTCTATATTACAGTCTCCTAAAGCTTTTTCATTGAGATACGGTTCATCAATTGCGATATCGTTTACATAAACCGTGCCATCCTCTGATATATTGACCCAGTCACCCGGCATCGCAATAACTCTTTTTACAAGTATCTTGTTATTGTAATAAAAAGCTATGACATCTCCTGTTTTAAAGTCATGCCCCTTTGATGCCATAAGCACCTGTCCCTCCTGTAACGTCGGTGACATGGATGTTCCGGTCACCTTCAAAATAGGGAGCCACAGGTTTGCGACCAATATTGCTGCCGCTGCCACTACCACAAGTGTTCCTACGGTATTGAAGAGTGTTGCTGCAAATTTGTTGTTATACTTCACTCTTCTCAGTTCCTGACGCAGCTCCTTTATGCCAAGATCATCGCTATAACGGTCATAGTCGTCTGTCATGATACTGCGATAGCCCGATCTATCTTCAGTCTTCTCAGCACTTTTATTCTCAACTTCTTTATTCTCAACTCTGTTTTCTTCTGAAACCTTCCTTGATATTTCCTTTTCTATATGTACAGATATATCCTCCGGCCGGTTTCCTTTTTTAGTCTGCTGATATTCCTTCTCTATTTCAATATTTTTTTCTATATCAGGAGTTATGTCTGGCGCCGGTGTTACATATTTGACCGGAATTATTTCCGCTATTTCCTGTGATATATTTTCATCAACATTTTGGGTCTGCTTATGTACCTGCGTTACTTTTTCAGATGACTTAACAGCTGTTTCCATCATCTGTGCCAAAAGTAAATCAAGCTTATCCTCATTGGTAAGTGGTTTCTGTTCGACATCCTTCAGCTCCTCGTCTTTGCTTAAATCCACTACATCAATATTATTTTTGCTTTCTGCAACAGCTACAATATTGTTATGATTAATCTCTGCAACTACCTTTTTATTGTATTCAGCATCTGTGCAGCTTTTTGTCGAATTTGTGAGGTTAGCTGATTTATTCTGCTTAATTTTCTTCTGTTCTCTTTTTTTTCTTAGCTCAATGTACTTTACGGCAACTCTTGCCAGAGCATATATTGCCTTTTTATATATTTTTTCTATCATTCTTTTGTCCAATTATCCATTTCATAACCACAAAATATTGCTTCTATATTATTTTCTTGTCAGATTATTTGAAGCCATGGATATTACGGCGGCAAATTTCTGGATTTCCTCTGTTGCTGACGTGAGTTTATTAATCGCAGCATTGATATCACCAGATGTCTTTACCTCACGCTCAAGTGTCTGAATATGTTTTTTTGTCTCGTCAAGCTCTTTTCTTAAGTGTTCAACCTCTTTACTTCTGTCTAAAAGCATCTCTAGCAGCTCACTTCTGCTCAGCTTCTTTAATTCTTTTGCTTCCATATTCATAATCTCCATATATCAGAACAACCAAAGAATAGCTTACTATATCTTTGGTTGTCATTTGTCATCTATATTATATCATAAAATTTGATTTCTGATATGTTTTTATATTATTTTTTGTGACCTAATTCCTAATTTTGTATAATTTCACAAAATACACTTTCAAAAAAAGTTGTAATTGCTTTTTTTAAGTCTCATTTAACAAAAAACATCGTTAGTTTGTACAAAATTAGAATTCAAATTTCTTTGCAAAATAAGCATCAAGCTCATCAATTGCGATACGCTCCTGCTCCATTGTGTCACGGTCACGTACTGTTACGCAATGGTCTTCCTCTGAGTCGAAATCATATGTCACGCAGAATGGTGTTCCGATTTCATCCTGACGACGATATCTCTTTCCGATTGTTCCTCTGTCATCATACTCACAGTTGTATGTCTTTGAAAGCTGTGCAAATACCTTTTCAGCACTCTCATTGAGCTTCTTTGACAGCGGAAGCACTCCAATCTTTACAGGTGCAAGTGCAGGATGGAAATGGAATACTGTTCTTACATCCGGCTTCTCCGGTGTACCGATATCCTCTTCGTCATAAGCTGCACAAAGGAAGGCGAGTACTACACGGTCTGCACCGAGTGACGGCTCGATAACGTATGGCAGATATTTCTCATTCTTCTGGTCATCGAAGTATGTAAGATCCTGTCCTGAAACTTCCTGATGACGTCCGA
>UMJI01022148.1_pt1 | contig 15212 bp, 16 predicted proteins | sample 1965991 | NCBI WGS metagenome assembly UMJI01 (sample SAMEA4836140, study PRJEB28245) | human gut metagenome | biome: gut microbiome; material: fecal sample | place: Denmark | collected 2008
TACGAATATCATTATTTGGTATTTATAATAAATATAACGTAATTAGGAAGTGTTGTGATTGACTCAACGATACATTGGGGACGCCATGTTCCTCCAGCGCCCCCAGCCCTTCGCCGAGCGCGCGGAAGAGCTCAAAGAGCTCGAAGAACTCGACCGCCAGCGCGAGGCCGAAGCGGAGAAGGCCGCGAAAAGCGAAGAATGACATGTGCACACAAGCGCATAGGAGAGAAAGAGACTGCCGTCGTGCAGTCTCTTTGCTTTTAGGATCCATCAGGAACCTGTCCTTGCCATGTGATATAATCCGGTATATAATGAAAACAATATAACATAAAATAGATAAAATAGGGAATATAGGGGGACGTATTCTTTGGATATTAGAAAAATGTTAATAAAAAGCGATGCCTTTGATGCACAAATCCAATGGCGGCCTTCAGAGGAGCAGGGGGTGCGTGAGTGAAAACGAAATACGCACGCTTCCTCGTACCGCTCATCTTCATGGCGGCCGACTACACAGCCATCGTCGCTGCCGAGAAACTGGCCCTCTGGATTCGGAACTGGAACGTCGTCTACAGGATCCCGAGTGCCTACATCTACATCTGGGTGCCGCTGATCTTCTTTGTATTCCTCGCAAGGAGCCAGGTCTACACGAAGATGCAGCCCCTGCTCGACTCGGTGCGCCAGGTCTTCAGCGCCGTCATCTACGGCGTGGTCAGCTGCATCGTCCTGCTCTTCCTGTTCAAGGAGAGCATCGCGCTCTCGCGCCTCTACGCGATACTCTTTGCTATCTTTGTCGTGTGCTTCGTCTTCCTCGCGCGCTATCTCGTGCGCCTGTTCCTGAAGAAAGCCCACCTCTTCTACAAGCCCGTCATCCTGATTGGCGCCGGGCGGACGGCCGAGCGCGTGCTGCGCTTCTTCCAGAACGACCTCGGCTATCGCTACGACGTGACGGGCATCATCGACGACCATCCGATCTCCGAGCGCATCTCGAAGAAATTCCTGCTCTACGGCAAGATGAAGGACGCAGAGGCCATCGTGCGCGACTCCGGCATCCAGAACGTCATCATCACAGCGCCGGGCCTCAAGAAAGAGGCACTGCAGGACCTCATCCAGAAGATCCAGCCGCATGTCCGGAACATCGCCTTCGTGCCGGACCTCATCGGCACGCCGATGGCTGGCATCGAGACACAGACGCTCTTCAGCGAAGAGATCCTCATGCTGACCCTCAAGAATAACCTGGCCAGCAAGCGAAACCGCTTCATCAAGCGCAGTTTTGACCTCGTCATTGGCTTTGCTATTGCAATATGTATTATGCCCCTCCTTGCAGTGCTTGCTATTATGATTCGCTTCGATTCCAACGGTCCGGCTTTCTACAACGCTGTGCGCATAGGCAAGGACGGCAGACTCTTCAAGTGCTACAAGTTCCGTTCGATGTACCAGAATGCCGACAAAATCCTCTTAGACTTCCTCGACAAGCATCCCGAGGCCGAAGCGGAGTGGAAGGAGTTCCAGAAGCTCCGCGGCAATGACCCGCGCGTCACGAAAGTTGGCAAGTTCATCCGCAAGTACAGCCTCGATGAACTGCCGCAGATCTTCAATGTCATCAAGGGCGAGATGAGCCTCGTCGGCCCGCGCCCGTACCTGCCGCGCGAAAAAGAGGAAATCGGCAAATATCTGTCTATCATCTGCATGACCACGCCCGGTATCACCGGCCTCTGGCAGGTTAGCGGCCGCAACGACATCAGCTTCAACGGCCGCCTCCAGCTCGATTCCTGGTACGTTCACAATTGGAGCCTCTGGCAGGATATTGCCCTGCTCTTCAAGACCATCGGTGTCGTCTGCGGCAGGAAAGGTGCGTATTGAGTCTGAATCATGGAGACGAATTCATCATCATTCATAGATAAAGGAGTGGACCCCTTGGATTTAGAGAAAGAAGAAAACATCGACCTCGGCAAGCTCTGGCAGGTCACGAAAGCCCACAAGAAAGTCGTCGGCAGCATCATCGTCGGCTGCACGGCCATTGCGACGATCGTAGCTTTTTCCCTGCCGAAGCAGTATGCATCGACAATGCTCGTACAGACGCGCAGTGCTGGAGTAAAGATCAGCGACCAGTCTGTAGCCAAACCGGATAACAAAGGCAATTATATGGAGCTCATGAAGTCCCGTACCGTTCTCGACCCGATCATCGACGAGCTCTACGAGGGGGAGGACTCCGCGAAGAAGCCCGACGCTGCAGCCTTTGCCAAGTCGAATCTCGACATCAAGAACACCAAGGGCACGAACCTCATCACCGTCACCGCCAAGGGCAGGACACCGGAAGAGGCGCAGAAAATCTCCAAGGAGGTCGTTGATAACTTTCTGGCCATGCAGGCAGATAACAGCCAGCAGTCCCAGAATCTTCTTGCCCAGCTCTTCGATGAACGTATTGAAGATGCCAAGAGAGACTACGACGACGCAGCCCAAAAGCTTGCCGACTTCTCGAGCAAACACGGGCTCTATAGCCTCGATGGCCAGCTCCAGCAGGGAATCAGCAAATATCCTCCTGACGAGACAGCCACCTATCTCCAGCTCAAGAGTGAGGCAAAGGCCAAGAAGAACATTTACACCAATCTCGTCCAGCAGCGCGAGGAGGACAAGGTACAGGAAGCCATGGAGTCCCTGGACATCCAGGTCATCGATGAAGCCAACCTGCCCGACGAGAAAAAGCCGAGCGCCCCGAAAAAGAAGCTCATCGCCGCTATCGGCCTTGCCCTTGGCTGCATCATCGCCTTCGGCTACAGCCTCGTCATGTACAAGCGCGAAGCATAAGGGAGAGGTGTCCGAATGAAAGTAGCTATTGTCTGTGACTGGCTCGTCGTCTATGCCGGTGCCGAGCGCGTCGTCGAACAGATCTTGAACATCTTCCCCGATGCCGACCTGTTTACGCTCGTCGACTTCCTGCCCGACGGCCAGCGCGATTTCATCCAGAATAAACAGACCCATACGAGCTTCATCCAGAAACTCCCCGGCGCCAAGAAGCACTATCGCAGCTATCTGCCCTTCATGCCGATTGCCATCGAGCAGCTCGACGTCACCGATTACGACCTCGTCATCTCGAGCTCGCACTGCGTCGCCAAAGGCATCCTGACCGGGCCAAACCAGATCCACATCTCCTATGTGCACAGCCCCATCCGCTATGCCTGGGATCTCACGCACCAGTACCTGCGCGAATCTGGCCTCGACCACGGCCTCAAGGGTGCCCTCGCCAAGCTCATCCTGCACTACATGCGCATCTGGGATACGCGCACGGCCAACGGCGTCGATTATTTCATCGCGAACAGCCGCTTCATCGCGCGCCGCATCAAGAAAGCCTACGGCCGCGAAGCCGATGTCATCTACCCGCCGGTCGATGTCACGGCCTTCACCTGCTGCGAGGACAAGCAGGACTACTATCTGACCGCCTCGCGCATGGTGCCCTATAAGAAAGTCAAGCTGATCGTCGAAGCCTTCAACGAGATGCCCGACAGGCAGCTCATCGTCATCGGCGACGGCCCCGACTTCGAGAAGACCAAGGCCATCGCCAAGTCCAACATCACGATGATGGGCTACCAGCCTTTCGAAGTCCTCAAGGACAAGATGCAGCACGCCAAGGCTTTTGTTTTCGCCGCCGAAGAGGATTTCGGCATCACCCCAGTCGAAGCCCAGGCCTGCGGCACACCCGTCATCGCCTACGGCAGAGGCGGCGCCCTCGAGACCGTCAAAGACGGCGAGACCGGCTGTTTCTTCAAGGAGCAGACTGTCGAGAGCATCGTCAAAGCCGTCTGTGACTTCGATACCAAAGAGGGCATCACATCAGAGAAGTGCAGGAAGAATGCCGAGATGTTCAGCATTGAGACGTTCCGCCAGAATATGAAAGAATATGTCCATCAACGGATATGATGAAAGAGGAGTACGATGAAGTATTATATCAACGGTCGCTTCTTGACGCAGAGGATTACCGGTGTTCAGCGCTATGCACGCGAGATGACACTGGCACTCGATCAATTGTTGCAGGAGAAACCATCCGATCACAGTGAATATACGATTCTTGCTCCTAAGAACATCATCGATAGTTTACCGTGCAAGCGCATCCAATTCAAAGTCTGCGGTCATTTGTCCGGCCATCTGTGGGAGCAGATAGAGCTTCCCTATTATGCGAAGGATGGCTATCTCCTGAATTTCTGCAACTGTGCTCCCTTGATCAAAAAGAATCAGGCTGTTACGATACACGATGCTGCGATAGCAGCATTTCCGTCAGCCTATTCCTGGAAGTTCCGCTTGTGGTACCGCATCATGTACACCGTGCTAGGTAAACGCTTGAATACGATTTTTACTGTATCAAACTTCTCGCGGAATGAACTGAATAAGTATTTTGGTATCCCAAAAGAGAAAATCCACGTTACCTATAATGGGGTAGAGCATCTTAAAGCTATTCAGCCAGATGATAGGATATTGGCGAAGATACCAAAGGACTATGTACTCGCGGTGAGCAGTCAGAATCCCACTAAGAATTTTAAATTAGTTCTAGAAGCAGCTGAGCAATTGCCAGATATTAACTTCGTGATTGCAGGTGGCTCAAATGCGAAAGTGTTTAACGGCAAGAAAGAGAAGGCATTGGCTAATGTCCATTATGTTGGCTATGTCAGTGATCAGGAATTAGTGGCTTTGTATCGTCATGCTCGTGTTTTCGTCTATCCGTCATTATATGAAGGATTTGGAATACCGCCCTTAGAAGCTATGTATAATAAATGTCCTGTTATCGTTTCTGATTGCGCATCCCTTCCAGAAGTCTGCGGAGAATCAGCCCTTTATTGCAATCCGTATGATGTAAATAGTTTATGTAATTGCATAAAAAAACTTTCTCAAGAAAAAATACGTAATGATTTAATTGCAAAAGGGAGTGAAAGGTCTAGAAGATTTACATTTAAAAAGTCTGCTGAGCTTATATATAAAAATCTTCAATTAGATAATAAATAAAGATATGCTAAAGATAATAGATTCACTCTGTGAGAGCGTGACATTTACATCGGTTGGTATCACTTGACTTCAAGGATCGATAGATTACATCTGATTTGAAGGAATGATAATGTTACGGAGACTTCGAGGCATGAAAGGGGAAGGCTGATGGCATTGAATCTGTATAATCTATGAGCAGTTTATATCAGCGTGGCCAATAAATACTATTACACTTAGATTGTAAATCCACCTTTATAAAATACAATGATTCCTATGGAGGTTCACAAAAGTGAAACGAATATATTGTATGCATAAGTATCTTCTAGCGAGTTCGTTGTTCTTGTGCCCATTTTTATCGTCTCTTAATATTGATTTTTTAGGAGGATTGGGTAAGGAAGCCAGCTTTTATCCAATTATTTTAGGCGTAATACTATGGTCTATACAAATTGCTCTTTTCCGTGAGAAAATATATTTCCCACGCGAGAAAAGTTTTTGCTGTTTTTGCTTTTTCTTTATTGCCGTTATTTTATCTGGTTTTTTTAATATGGACCATATTTTAGTAGATACGTTTAAGGGAATTAATGGGGCAACTAGATTTATTATTCAGAGCGGAACAGTTTTCTTTTATATATTTTCTGCTCTTTATGCATATAATGTATTTTTACAGTTGCATATTAATCCTGTGTATTTTTTTTCCAGATATATTAAGTTATCTTTTATCATAGCTGGTGTATACAGCCTTTTTGAGTTAGGACAGGTATTCTTTATACCAAACTGTCACGAAATTATCTTATATTTAGATGGCCTTTTTCGTGGCAGCCAAGAGGGGCTAGCTACAGATGTGTTTGCTTACACTAGAATACGATCTTTAGCAAATGAAGCTTCGTATTTTGGAATGTATGTTGGAATCATATTGCCTTGGTTTTTATTAGGTATCTTCCATAACCAAGGGAAGATAAAACTATGGTATACTATTTTGCTTATATATATGTTGATATTGGTGGTTTTCTCTACCTCAAGGACAGCTTATATGATGGTTGCAATAGAGACTGTCATATTTCTGTTCTTTTTTAAAGACAGAGTTCAAAAAAATATAGTGAAGGTTTTAGCGCTCTTGCTTTTGGCAGCCGTAATAGTTATAACTTTTTTATCCCAAGATAGTATACAGGGGGAGATAGATGTTGCTCAAATTTTTATGAGCCTGGTATCTTCTGATGGAACCACATACGACTTGTCTAATATTGGCCGCAAAGGATCACAGATAGCAGCATTGCAGATATGGATGGATTATCCATTTTTCGGAGTAGGATATGGTCAGTATGGTTTCTATGCTAGTGAATATTTTCCTAGTTGGGCTTGGCTAAGCCAAGAAGTTATAAGCTGGACGTCCAATGTCCCTGGTACTTTATGGACCCCATCACATGGTTTATATACTCGCTTTTTAGCAGAGACTGGAATATTTGGATTTGCATGTTTCATCAGTGGATATTTTTTTCTTGCAAGTGAAATGTTGGAAATAATAAAGAAATCTGCTGATAATCCTCTCGTCAAGGATTATATGTATACAGCTTTGACTACGTTTATGGCGTTTGTTATGTTTGGTTTTAATGTAGATGGACTTCGCTATTTATTCATGTGGATTTTTTACGCTATAATATGGATTATACATGCTGAAAAAGAGAATGATTATGTAAATAACTCAAACTTCACAAATCTGAGATCTTCATAAGATAAAGTTTTGTCAGACTTTCAGGTATTCATCATCATCACATTATGCATACTCTAATGTGACGGAGAAAATAGTACCGTGGCGGTGCCTGTAGGCATTGTAGTTTTACAGATCCTGGTTAATATGAAAATTAGCGAAGAGGTATCTCGTTATGAAAGAAGTTGTTTCATAAGAGTGATGATGTAGCACAATATTTGTGGATGGATTTACTATCTAGGTGCAACAGCTCCTAGACAATCAAATTAAAATGACACATAGACTTCTTTGCTATAATGGTGTTTGAAAAGAACTACCTATAACAAAAGGAGAGCCTATGTGCCACTACACACATCTTACACCATTTGAGCGAGAAAAGATACTCTTTTTTCTTGCTGAGGGCAAATCCGTCACGGAGATTGCCCATCTGCTGAAGCGCAGCAAGTCGACCATCTCGCGTGAGCTTCGCCGCAATGCGGCTCCAGCTGGCCAGCCCATGCCATATTGCCCATTGACTGCACAAGCACTCTACAAGCAACGCAGGGAAGCCTGTCGTCCTCATAAGCGCTTGGCATATGTGCCACTGGATAAGGTAAACACCTGCTCTTGCGGTGCTGTTTTCTAGCCGCCACTACCTCCTTTTTCCATTGCCAAGGCAAACAAATCAGCGTATAATGTATACAAATCAGCGTATAATGTATCAGGAAGGGGTCTGTTTTTGTCGGCCGCGTATCCGCGGCAGGTTATTTGTGTTCTGTCTTCGAGTGGATTTTAAATTGTAATCGTCTGATGATTTTTCATAGAAAGTGAGCGTATCGATGAAAAAGAAAGTGAAACTTATCGCGAATTATCTTCCTCAGTTCCATGTAATTCCGGAAAATAGCCGTTGGTGGGGCGATGGGTATACGGATTGGATCGGAGTGCGACAAGCGGAACCGCAGTTCCCGGGACAGCATCAGCCGCGGATTCCTTTGCATGAGAATTACTACTCCCTCGATGATCCGGCGGTGCTGAAGTGGCAGGCGGATTTGGCGAGGAAATATGGGGTGTATGGCTTTGGTATGTACCACTATTGGTTTTCTTCGGAGCTGCAGCTCCTCCAAAAGCCGGCAGAGATTCTCCTTGCACATCCTGCGATCGATATCCACTTCATGTTTATTTGGGATAATACCTCCTGGACGCGTACCTGGGTGCGGAAGGGCGCAGCGAATGATTGGGCGCCGAAGTTTGACGAGCAGCCGGCTTCGCCGCAGGAGTCGGGGATGCTTGCGGAGCTTCGCTATGGAACGGAAGCGGATTGGAAAAAGCATTTTGATTATCTGCTGCCGTTTTTCCGCGATGAACGCTATATCAAGCTCGACGGGAAACCCATGTTCGCGTTTTTCAAGCCGCAGAATGATTTCCCGTTGCTGCAGAAGATGGTGGCGTACTGGGAAAAATTGGCTGTCGAGGCTGGTCTGCCAGGGATCATCTGTCTGTCAAAGGATAATGCACATAATAAGCGCTTTGCTTATCAGATGCGCTATTCGCCCTTTTCACCGAACAATTTCTGGGGCGGAGTGAAAAACAAGCTCAGCTATCTCTGGACCAAGCATCGGCAAAAAATCCGTTTTGCCGACTATGATGCGCAGTGGCGTTCGATCCTTGCGGACGCGCGTCATGCCGATGCGCGAACCTTCTTGAGTGGATTTGTATCCTTCGATGATACACCAAGACGGGGGAGGAGAGCGAGAATCGTTCGTGGTGACTCACCACAGAAGTTCGAGCATTACCTGCGCGAATTGTTCACGATTTCACGGGAGCAAGGCAAGGAATACGCTTTTGTCACGGCTTGGAATGAGTGGGGCGAGGGCGCATATTTGGAGCCGGATGAGTGGCATGGATATGCATGGCTCGAGGCTGTGCAGCAGGCCCTCACGGAGGCGAACGCGAACTAAGTCTCCCCTCGGGGGCAGATGGTATGATTTACATCTGCGTCCTGAACTATGCAAATGCTGTTGATACCATGGCTTGTTGTGAGTCGCTGCTGCGGCTGACGGAGCAGGATTTTCGTATTTTATTGATCGACAATGCCTCGCCGGATGGGGTGCGGGCGCGGCTTGCGGACTATGCGGTGAAGCATCCTGATCGTGTAGTCTTTTTTCTGCTTGAGCAGAACCGAGGCTATGCAGCGGGGAACAATGCCGCACTGCGCTATGCGCTCGCACAGCCTGATTTCACGTACGCTTGGGTACTCAACAACGATACCATCGTTGAGCCGGATGCGCTGACCTGGCTCGTGCGTTATATGGAGGAGCACCCAGAGGTTGGCTTGTGCGGGTCGCGTCTTGTATACGCTTGGGATCGCAGCCGTATACAAGGGTATGGCGGCCGCTACAATCCTTGGCTGGGCGTTGCGGAGAGCTATCGTGATTAAAAAGAATCCATGCGGTCCAGGAGCCTTGATGGACAGGGAAGGGGATTGGACATCTCTCGGACGGACGAAACCATAGAAGGAGTTTTTATGAAAGTTATCATTTTAGCTGGGGGCGGCGGCTCAAGGCTTTTTCCGCTGTCACGCAAGTCGTATCCGAAGCAGTTCTTGAAGCTGGAGGATGAGAAGTCGCTGCTCGTGCACACGGTGGAGCGGTTCTTGGATTTTGTGGTGCCGGAGGATATTCTGGTGGTGACGAATCAGCGCTATCTTTACCATGTGCAGAATGAGCTGGCGGAGTGCCAGGCGGAGGGGGCGCATATCATCCTGGAGCCGGTGGCGCGTAACACGGCCCCGGCGATTGGCCTGGCGGTGCAGTTCTGTGAGGAGAAGCTCGGCTGCGAGGGGCGGGAGCCTTTGGTGGTGGCGGCGGCAGACCATGTGATCCGGCCGCAGGATGTGTTCACGGCCTGTATTGCGGAGGCGGCGGAGGTCGCGCAGCAGGGGACGGGCAGTCTGGTGACGTTCGGCATCCCGGCGAAGTCGCCGGAGACGGGCTACGGCTACATCGAGGCGGGCGCATCGGACGGCAAGTCGTTTGTCGTCGAGTCGTTCAAGGAGAAGCCGGATCTCGCGACAGCAGAGCGCTATGTCGCGGCGGGCAATTACTACTGGAATTCGGGCATGTTTGCCTTCACGATTGACTTCATGAAGGGGGAGATGGCGAAGTATCAGCCGGAGATCACGGCCATCCTCGAGGGGGGCTATGATCGTGCGGTGGAGCGCTTTGAGGACATGCCGGAGATCTCGATTGACTACGCGATTGCGGAGCGCTCGCAGGCGGTCCGCATGGTGCCGCTGACGTGCTACTGGAATGACATCGGCTCGTGGGATGCGATGTATGATATTCTGCCGCACGATGCGCACGGCAATGCCCTGCAGGGCGATGTGCTGGCGCTCGACTGCAGGGATTCGCTGATCATGGGGCACGACCGGCTCATTGCGGGCATCGGCCTCGATGACCTCTTGCTCGTCGAGACGGACGATGTCATCGTCGTGGCGAAGAAGGGCGAGTCGCAAAAGGTCAAGACGGTCGTCGAGAAGCTCAAGAAGATGGGCCGCAAGGAAGCCGTCGAGCACACGACGATGTACCACCGCTGGGGCACGTCGACGGTGATCGGCCAGGGCGTCGGCTACCGCATGAAGAAGGTCCGCGTCATGCCGGGCAAGGCCATCGCGATGCAGATGCACTACCACCGCACGGAGCACTGGGTCGTGCTGCGCGGCACGGCGGAGGTCACGCGCGGCGAGGAGAAGATGATGATCCACGAGCGCGAGTCCGTCTTCATCCCGCAGACGACGAAGCACAAGCTCGCCAATCCGGGCCGCATCCCGCTCGAACTCATCGAGATCCAGAACGGCTCCTACATCGGCGAGGATGATATCGTGCGGTTTGAATGAAGACACAGGAAAGCAGGGGATAGACGATATGTCGTACATGGATACCTATAAGGACTGGCTGAGCTGGTGTGATGATGAGGCGAAGGCGGAACTGCTGGCAATCGAGGACGCGAAGGAGTTGGAGGACCGCTTTTACTGCGAGCTGAAGTTTGGTACGGGCGGGATGCGCGGTGTCATGGGCATGGGGCCGAACCGCATGAACAAGTACATGATCCGCAAGGCGACGAAGGGCTTTGCGGATTACCTTTTTGCGCACTGCACGCAGGAAGAGCGGGCGCGCGGTGTCGTGATCGCCTACGATTCGCGCCATCACTCGCAGGAGTTTGCGCGCGAGGCGGCGAAGGTGCTGACCTCGGCGGGCATCCCGGTCAAGATCTTCGCGGAGCTCGAGCCGACGCCGGTGCTCTCGTTCGCCGTGCGCCATCTCGGGGCTATCGCGGGCCTCGTGCTGACGGCGAGCCACAACCCGAAAGAGTACAACGGCTACAAGGTCTACGACCGCCACGGCGACCAGATCGTGCCGCGCATCGCGAACCGGTTGATTCAATGCGTTAAAGCGGTGACGGATATCCCGGGCATTGAGGCGGCGGGCAATCCGAGTCTCGTGCATGAGCTCGGCGAGGAGGTCGTCGATGCGTTCGTCGAGGCCGTCTATCGGGAGTCGGTCTGCAAGGGGGATGTGGGGCCGCTGCGCATCGTCTACACGCCGCTGCACGGCGCGGGCATGAAGCCCGTGTGCAAGGTACTCGCGCGCGCGGGCTTTGCGGATGTCCATGTTGTCCATGAGCAGGAAATGCCGGACGGGGATTTTTCGACGGTGAAGTCGCCGAATCCGGAGGAGAAGAGCGCGCTGACGCTTGGCCTGCAGCTCGCGTCGGAAATCGGGGCGGACATCGTCATCGGCACGGATCCGGACAGCGACCGCATCGGCGTCGGCGTGCGTCAGGGGAACGAGTACGCCCTGCTGACGGGCAATCAACTTGGCGCCCTGCTCGCGGACTTCCTGCTCGAGGCGCACAAGGCGGAGCTGACGCCTGTGACGACAGTCATGAAGACGGTCGTGACGGGCGAGCTCGGCGCGGCCATCGCGCGCGCACGGGGCTGCCAGGTCGTCGAGACGCTGACGGGCTTCAAGTACATCGGCGATAAGATCACGGACTACCGCACAGATTCCGCGCATGACTTCTTCTTCGGCTATGAGGAGAGCTACGGCTGCCTCGTCGGCACCTACGCCCAGGACAAGGATGCCGTCGGCGCGGCGCTGCTTGTCGCGGAGATGGCCGCCTGCTGCAAGAAGCAGGGCAAGACGCTCTGCGACCGCCTGCACGAGCTCTACGCAGAGTACGGCTACTACTACGACGCGCAGGCCTCGTACAAGCTCCAGGGCATCGCGGGCAAGGAGAAGATCCAGGCCATCATGACAGCACTGCGCGAGCAGAAGGTCGCCTTCATTCCCGAGCCCACAGAGGTACTCGATTTCGCCAAGGGCATCGCAGGCCTCCAGGCGACGAACCTGCTCAAGTATAAGATGAAGGGCGGCTCCTGGATCGCCATCCGCCCGTCCGGCACCGAGCCGAAGCTCAAGATGTACTGCTCGCTTGTCGAGAAGGACGAGGCGGCCGCCAAGGCGAAGTTCGCAGCGATACGGGAAAAGTTTGAGCAAGTGTTCGCTCTCTAAGTCCGTGGGTTTGTGCCGAGATTGCGGGGTGTGCTGCCTTGCGCGTGGTGTTTTGTTCCTGCGGATGTGGTATAATGATGGGGTACGGATTCGTTTTAAAAAGGGGATTTTGACGTGAAGGTAACGGAAACGAAACTCAAGGGTGTATTTGTGCTGGAGCCGCAGGTGTTTGGGGATGCGCGCGGGTGGTTCATGGAGAGCTGGTCGAAGCGCAAGATGGAGGCGGCTGGCATCTCGGTGGATTTTGTGCAGGACAATCAGTCGTACTCGGCTCAGAAGGGGACGCTGCGCGGGCTGCACTATCAGCTCAATCCGATGTGCCAGGCGAAGCTCCTGCGGGCGACGCGCGGGGCAATCTTTGATGTGGCGGTCGACATCCGCAAGGGCTCGCCGCAGTTCGGCCAGTGGGTCGGCGTGGAGCTGTCGGCGGAGAACAAGAAGCAGCTCTTCATCCTGCGCGGCTTTGCGCATGGCTTCATCACGCTGACGGATGACGTCGAGGTGCAGTACAAGGCGGACAACTACTACGCGCCAGAGTGCGACGGCAACATCCGCTGGGATGACCCGGACATCGGCGTCGAGTGGCCGCTTGAGCCGGTGATCCTGTCGGACAAGGACACGAAGGCGCCGACGCTCAAGGAGCGCGTGGCGACGTCGCTGAATTTTGTGTATGAGGGCTGAACTATGATACGTAAGGGAATTATCTTGGCGGGCGGCTCGGGGACGCGCCTTTACCCGCTGACGATCGCGGTGTCGAAGCAGCTGATGCCGGTCTACGACAAGCCGATGATCTACTACCCGCTGTCGACGCTGATGCTCGCGGGCATCCGGGACATCCTCGTGATCACGACGCCGGAGGACAATGCGAACTTCCGGCGGCTGCTCGGCGATGGCTCGCAGTGGGGCATCTCGATCTCGTACGCCGTGCAGCCGGAGCCGAAGGGACTCGCACAGGCGTTCCTGATCGGCGAGGAGTTCCTCGCGGGCGAGGGCTGTGCGCTCGTCTTGGGCGACAACATCTTCTACGGCTCCGACCTCGCCGTGATGATGCAGCGCGCGGCCGCGCAGACGGACGGCGCGACGGTCTTCGCCTACTACGTCAGCGACCCGGAGCGCTACGGCGTCGTCGAGTTTGACGAGCAGGGCGAGGCCGTGAGCCTCGAGGAAAAGCCAGCCGCGCCGAAGTCGAACTTCGCCGTGACGGGCCTCTACTTCTACGACAAGGACATCGTCGCTATCGCGAAGCAGGTCAAACCGTCGGCGCGCGGTGAGCTCGAGATCACCGACGTCAACAAGGCCTACCTCGCGCGCCACAAGCTCCACGTCGAGACCATGCGCCGCGGCTACGCCTGGCTCGACACCGGCACCCACGACTCCCTGCTGCAGGCAGCCGCCTTCGTCCAGACCATCCAGTCCCGCCAGGGCCTCAAGATCGCCTGCCTCGAAGAGATCGCCTACCGCATGGGCTACATCACACGCGACCAGGTCCACGAACTCGCCAAGCAGCTCAAGAAGAACGACTACGGCAAGTATCTGCTGAGCCTCTGAGCGCTCGCTCCCAGCAAAACGGAACAAAAAGCTTCCTATTATATATAGGCGCAAAAAAGCCGCCCTGCAGGTACGATGCTGCAGGGCGGCTTTTTTATGGGGAGGGGTCAGTGGATCATGTGACGCTGGTGCTGGAGCTCTTTGACGAGCTCGCTGAGCTGTTCGGTGAAGCGGTCCATGGAGCGCTGGAAGCTGGTCAGCAGGTAGAGCGTCACGACGATGGGGAAGCCGACGCTGGAGATTGCAGTCAGCAGGTTCTGTTCCATGCGGGTCACCTTCTTGTCAGGGGGCGATTGCCGGAGGCGTGGCAAAGTGGGGGGATTGGATCAGGCGAGCTCTTCGACGTCGACCTTGCGGATGCTGGCGCCCTTGTAGGCGACGGGGAAGGCGCCATTGATCAGGAAGGCCTTCTTGGCGACGACGTTCTCGGCCCAGGTCTGGACGGCGGTGGCCGAGATGTCATCTTTCGGGTCGGTCAGGGAGAGCGTCTTCGTTTTGGCGTTGTCGAGCAGGAATTCGATTTCAAGCGTGCGTTTCATGGTGGTGACTCCTTTCGATGCGTGAGCGATGGTTCATCCGTTCATCCGGCCAGGGTCACGGCTGCTGCCGCGGCGGCCGGTGCAGGGGTGAGTGCGAGTCAGCTGTTCAGGCCGTGACAAGCGTTGCGTTCTCGGCGCGCTGGATGTCGCCGACGTCGTGCGACTGCAGGGCGGCGAGACCCTGGCCGACGGCGAGCAGGTCCTCGTCGCTGATCTCCGGGTTGATGGAGCTGAACGTGCGCGTCGCGTACTTGACGGCACCGGCATCCGTCGTGCCGTTCTCCACCTTGATCTTGAGGGAAGTCGTGATGTTCGTGCGCTGCGTAGCCATGATAGTTCTCCTTTCAGGTGAGAGGGTGGGGGCCTCAGCAGGCAGCCGTGAGGCCGGGCGGCTGCCCGAGGCTCAGGAGCGTTTTCCCTTGCCTTGATTTTATTGTACGGGATTGACATGTCAAAAGCAAGGGGTGTTTATAAGAAAGTTTTGACACTTGAATTGACACGTCATTGACGATTTCCTTCCTATTATATAGTAGCGGGTACATACCGCCACATCAACGGTGCGGGCTCATCTTCTTCGAAAATGAGGTCGCCCTCCGGCGTGATGTGGGCGCGCAGGAACTGGTCGATGGCGCTGGCAATGGCGTGGCCGAAGACGGCGGCGTGGCTGACGAGCAGCTGGAAGTCCTCCTCCGTGTCGAGGAAGGCCGTCTCGACGAGGATGGCGGGCATGGCCGTGCGCCGCAGCACCGTGAAGTCGGGATTGACCTTGACGCCGCGGTTCGGGAAGCTCTTGTCGATGCGGCTGACGGCGCGCCAGAGCGTCTGCTGCACCGTCGTCGCGAGCGCGTGGCCCCACGAGTGCGTGCTGAACGCGTACGTCTCGCAGCCGCGGCCGCC
>UMJI01073860.1_pt1 | contig 15140 bp, 14 predicted proteins | sample 1965991 | NCBI WGS metagenome assembly UMJI01 (sample SAMEA4836140, study PRJEB28245) | human gut metagenome | biome: gut microbiome; material: fecal sample | place: Denmark | collected 2008
ACTTTGCTGGATATGGCCGCCACAATGACCGTGGGGCTGTGCTTGTTTCCAGTATCGTTCTGAATAATAAGGACAGGGCGATAGCCTTCCTGCTCGGAGCCGATTCCCCGGCCCAAATCGGCATAGTACATATCGCCGCGATGATATGTTCTGTTCATTTTTTATGACCTCCCTTTGAAATGCAGGCGGCTGGTGCCGCCTATGTAGAGCCGGACAGCAGAACAGAATGAAGGCCAGGGAGAGATAAAACAATCCTCTTGTTTTCATTGGCCCGTCCTGCTGTACGGCCCATATTTCAAAGTGTTCCTATTTGTCCTCGACACCCCGGAACACTACGGGAAGTCATCAAACGGCTGGCAGCTCACCAGCTCCACGGGGAATCTTACCCCTCGCGTGGTTCTCACGCAACCGCCCCCATTGCCTGCGACGGATCACGGTGGCAAACCGCTTCAACGCTCGGACGTTAGGCTGGACGGGAGTATCATTGTCCCCGCTGCTGGTCATGGCCGTACCGGGAGCCGCCCGGTACTGGCAGCCTGCTGTTTCTCGCTCCTTGCCGGGAAGAACAAACCAAAGACCTACAATTTCTTTTTTCGGTGGTGTCTCGTTGTTTTCTCCCGGCAGATCGCCGCGCAGCCGTTACCTGGGCTTTGGCTTTCGCCAAAGCAGCGGGAATGTGCCTGATGAATGGGTATGCAGTTTTCAAGGTGCCGTGAGGCCATAAAAAGAACCTCTCACCCTATTTGCCGTTGGGTGAGAGGTTCTATAACCGCTAAAACTTATTTTTCCAGAAAAATTTTTAGTTTTTTGAGGATTTTCATTTTCCTCTTATAAACGGCGGGCTGAGAAATACCGAGTTCCATCGCCAGCTCGCTCTCCTTGCGCTCATCAAAGAATAATGCCTGGATCAGCGCACGTTCTTCTGGAGCAAGCAGGGAAAGCGCGGTATGTAGCCTGTCCACTTCCAGCTTGTGGAGCACCACGCTCTCCACACTTTCCTGCTCATCGGAGAATTGCTGGGCATTTTCATCTACCAGCCGGTCCAACGAATCTTCGCGGCTGGGGATGATCTGCACCACTTGGCCCTCCTTTCCGAGAACGAACCGCTCGGTTTTCAAGTCGTTCTCAAAATAGCGCATTTTCCGGTCGCCCCGCATATATGCGGCATATACCTCATCCGTAACCTCAACATATTGGCCGCGAATCCATATTCTTTTTTTATCAATGTCCACGCTGTTTTACCTCCGATCAGTCTGAATTGCGAGAAATTCAGACTGGTCGGGCGGCCCCCTACAACGTGGGAATGATGGGGTTCCTCTATATAGAAAAACGCACCTGCAGAATGGGACAACAGCCCCAACAGCAAGTGCGTTTCTTTTCAGTTCGTGTAAATCATGGCATGATAGTTCAGTATGAAGGGCATAATATCCCGTTGAAAAACGGGAAGTTTTTTTGACCGTACACCGTCAAGCAGGCGGCCTACGACATAGAATCATACTCGCTGCTTCTAATGAGCAGCGGTGCGCAGGATGACCAACGCATGAAATATCCCTCCAGGCCAAAAACGTGGTCTGGAGGGATGGGCATGACAAAGCACCCTGCCAAAACCTCGTTTTTTTTATTGGCAGGGCCATCTATACAATTCGGATCAGTTCACTTTTCTCTGCACTGTCAGTTCTCTGAAATTTGAACTGCTATGCCATTATAAATCTGGCATAAATCTGTAAAATAGAAAGAGAGGTGAACTGTAGGTGCAGAGTAAACATGAAACGCTTGGTGAGATCATCAAGAATGCCCGCATAAAAGCAGATATTACGGTCGAAGATCTGGCTGCCAAGGTCGGAGTAGGCGAGAGATTTATATATCGTATCGAGAACGAAGGCAAAAAGCCCAGCTACGACATTCTCTACAAGCTGATTCGGGAGCTGTCCATTTTACCCGATCAGATTTTCTTCCCAGAAAAGCAGATTGAGGATTCTGAAATGGAAAGCCTTATCCGTATGCTGTATAACTGCGATGAGCGTTCTATGCAGATCATCAAGGCGACGGTGCGGGCGGCCTTGGACAGCCAGCCCAAAGAGTGAAAAAGAGCCGATGTCCGTGGGAAATTCTCACAGGTTCATCGGCTCTGCGTCTATGCGTCTGGCTCTTTGATGACAACGATATGTAGTTGTTTGGCCTGAATCAAGCTCTCTCGTTTGCACTTCGGGCAGTAGAGAGGATAATTGATTAAAACCGTATCCTCCCTGATTCGATCACGGGTTTTATTCCCGCAGACGGGACAATAAACCCACTCTGTTTGCTGCATGGGAACCACCTCCATTCTCCTGTTTTCAAGACATGGCCGAGGGCTTGCTGCTCTGCAAGCCCGCCGGCGTGTCTTTTTTATTTATTCTTCCTTTTCCCGGAATCCCCAAGCCTCAAAATCCGTATCGTCCTCCTCCGGCCCCACTTCCTCGGCATAATTTGAACACGTAGCCTCTGCCGGGGCGTTGAGCATATAGGGCGTGACCTGTACCGGCGCTTCACTCTGGATTGCCAGCACCTTGGGGGCCGCCTTGCCGCAAAACACCATGGCGGCGGCAAAAGCGAAATACTGCACACAGCTTGTAAGATAGAGATTCACAATGGCCAGTTCATTTCCCTGCACAGGGACGCCCTGCTCAAGCTGCCGGGAGATATTTTGATGGCAGGCCACCAGAGAGACAAAGGCCGTGATCAGCAGCACCGCCGCAAGAGCATAAAAAACTGCGGAAAGGATCGTTCCCTTTTTCGAGGGTTTCATGATTGGATTGCTGTCCATCTCCATCATTTTGCCCTCCTTTCACTGCGGGGAGCGTTGTTTCTGCGGGATTGGGGCTGGGCGGCTCCGTCCTGAACGCGCTCCAGCACCTGCAGCTCACCCTTCTTCAGCCGGAACACCACATCGGCCTGCTTCGCCAGTTCGCCTGAGTGGGTAACGACCACCACACACTTGTTCATCTTGTGGGCGCTCTCTTTAAGAATTTCCGTGATGTCCTGGGCGGTGTCCTCGTCCAGATTGCCGGTAGGTTCGTCCGCCAGGATCACAGGAGCCTCGCTTGCCAGGGCACGGGCGATGGCCACCCGCTGCTGCTGGCCACCGGAGAGTTTCAGCACATTGCGCTTGGCTTCTTCTTTTGTCAGTCCCAGCCGCTCCAAAATGGGCAGCGGCGGCAGCTTGGAAGTCAACGACACATTCTCTGCGGGGGTCAAATAGTCAATCAAGTTATACGCCTGGAAAATAAACGCCACATGGTTTTTCCGGTGGTCGGAAAGCCCCGTCTTGGCAATGTCCTGCCCATCGAAGTAGATTTGACCGCTGCCGGGGCTGTCCAGGCCGCCGATCAGGGAGAGAAGGGTGGTTTTGCCGCAGCCGGAAGGCCCCAGGATAGCGTAGAGTTTGCCCTGTTCCATTTCGGCATTGACGCCTTTTAAGACTTTCTTTTTATTATCGTAGGAATATCCCACTTGTTTGATTTCCATGATACTCATAGTGATTACCTCGTTTCGTTATTTTAGGGGTGGATAGTCTTATTCCATCTGCGCCAAAATCTGCTTGGGCTTTAGCCGCATGGTCGAGATACTGGACACCAGCACCGCCGCTACCAGCAGGATGCCGCCCACGATAGCCACCAACATGAAATGCTCCGGTGTGACGATGACATTCTCTGCGGCTTTGCCGAACAGCGTACCCAGGGTGCCGGCAACCTGCTTGCTCGATAGATACGCCAGCGGGAAGGCCACTACTGCGATCAGCAGGGTTTCCAACACATATTGGAGAATGACCGCAGGCTTGGCAATACCCACCGCCAGCAAAATGCCAGTTTCCCGTTTCCGGCTGCGGATGGACATGGAGAGGATCAGGATAATCAGTACCATGCTCACAGCAGTAATGACAATGATGAGAGTGGTAATCAGGGTGCCGGTGTCGGAAAGAGCGCTGGAAATATTTTGATATACCTCGTCATTGGCGGTGATGATAAAGTTATCCCAGTTAATCGAGGATATGTTCTGTACCTCGGCTATCACGTTATCCAACTGTGCTGCATCTTCTACGAAAAAGTGGGCCTCTTGGAGTTTGCTCCCATCTTCATAATTAACAGCCATTTCTTTCATTGCATTGTAGCTGCAAAAAGCATAATCGGCATAATCCCATAGTGTAGAAGCATCATACATGGTCGCCTCATCATTATTATCGGCAACGATATCAAAAAAACCTACTATCTCCATATCAACTTCTGGATCGCCATTATTCGGATCATTGATCCCGGTAACTTTATCACCAATTTTTATCCCATTCCGTTCAGCGTTTTCTTTGCTAATGATAAGGCCGTTTTTTACATTTTCTGTAATATGCGAACCTTCTACCAGTTCAAATCTTCCGGATGAAAAAAGTTGGTTGTATTCAGTATTTATTGAACCATAGGTGTAATAACTGTTGATAACATTTCCATTAACAAGTTCTTCACCAGCTTCATTATAATAGCTCGGCATAGAGACAACCGCTGCATCATATCCGGCAATCCCGTCTACTGACGCAATTTCCTGAAGCATTTCCTCAGATACAAATTCCTGCGTACTATAAGAACCATGAGCGCCACTTGTCCAACCACCAGTAGATAAGTTTCTCTCCACGGTAAAGCTGGCCCCGGTGGTTCCCCGGACTTCCTCAGCCTGTTCCTCCTGGGCATCAGCTATGGCAAGGCCGGACAACACCAAGGTGGTAATGGCCAAGAGCAGACAGAACACCAGTAGCGTCTTCTTCCACTTCCGTGCGCTATATAAAATCGCTCGTATTCCTAAATTCATATCGCCTGTGCCTCCTTTACTCCATCTGCGCCAAAATCTGCTTGGGCTTCAACCGCAGGGTCGAGATACTGGACACCAGCACCGCCGCAACCAGCAGGACGCCGCCCACGATGGCTACAAGCATAAAGTGCTCCGGCGTGACGATGACATTCTCCGCCGCCTTGCCGAACAGCGTACCCAGGGTGCCAGCCACCTGCTTACTGGAGAAGTAGGCCAGCGGAAAGGCCACCACTGCGATCAGCAGAGTTTCCAGCACATATTGGAGAATCACCGCAGGCTTGGCAATACCCACCGCCAGCAGGATTCCGGTCTCCCGTTTCCGGCTGCGGATGGACATGGATAGAATGAGGATAATCAGCACCATGCTCACAGCAGTAATGACGATAATAAGGGTGGTAATCAGAGTGCCGGTGTCTGAGAGGGCGCTGGAAATATTCTGATACACCTCGTCATTGGCGGTGATCTTGTAGTTATTCCAGTTGATAGAGGAAATGCTCTGCACTTCCCGAATCACGTTCTCTAATTGGGCGGCGTCCGTGACATAGTAGTAGGCTTCGGAAATGCCCTCGCCATCTTCGCCCCAGCCCTTGATCAAGCCTTCGGCTGCGTCCATGCTGCAAAAAACATAGCTGGAATAGGCGTAATAGGACGCATCATCATACATATTCACTTGGTCGTTCTTATCAGCCACCACATCGAAGATACCTACGATCTTCATATCCACTTCCGGGGTGTTATTCTCCGGGTAGTAAACGCCTGTCAAGGTGTCCCCAACCTTCAGCCCGTTCCACTCAGCCAGCTCCCGGCTGATAATAATGCTACCCGTCATATCATCGGTAATGTGGGTGCCTTCCACCAGTTCAAACCGGCCCGACAGGAACAGCTCATGGTATTGGGAGTTGTACGAGCCGTAGTTGTAGAAGCTGTAATTCTCATGGGCCAGTTCCTCGCCCTTATCATTGAAGATACGGGGCAGGGTAATCAGGGTGGCGTCATACCCCGAAATGCCATCCACTGCGGCAATCTGCTGGATCATGTCCTCGGACATAAATTCCTGTGTGCTGTAATTGCCGTTCCAGCCGCCCGTAGAGATGTCGCGCTCCACCGTGAAGCTGGCCCCAGTGGTTCCCCGGACTTCCTCAGCCTGTTCTTCCTGAGCGTCGGCAATCGCCAGCCCGGAAAGCACCAAAGTGGTAATGGCCAGGAACAGGCAGAACACCAGCAGTGTCTTTTTCCACTTCCGTGCGCTGTATAAAATCGCCCGTATTCCTAAATTCATATCACCTGCACCTCCTTAACTCATTTGCGACAAGATACTCTTGGGCTTCATCTTCATGATCGGGTAGGCCGCCAGTGCGGTAGAGGCCACACACAGCACTATGCCGAAAGCCCACACCAGTGCGTAATCCTCGGCGGAAACAGCCACCTCGATCTCGGCAAGGCCCAAATCCTCGGTGGGTTCTTCCGCCGCTTCGCTTTCCCCGGTCAAGTCCACTGTTTCATAGGTTTCGCTTGTCACCTGGGAGAGCAGGCTGCTCCCGATCTGATGGGAAATGGCAGTGCTGGTTCCAAAGGAGATGACCAGGGCGATGGCCGCCACAAGGATCACTTCCAGCAGGTATTGCAGCAGCACCGAGCCTTTGGAAATGCCCATGGCCAGATAGACGCCGGTTTCATGGATTCGCCCACGGAGCCGCAGCGTCAGGAACAGGGCCAGCACCAGGAAACAGATTACCGATACCACCGCAATGGCGATAAAGACGATGTTCTGCAAGCCCTCCAGGGATTCCTTGGCGTTCTGATAGTCGTTGTCGTAGCGGGTCAGAGTGCAGCTCTCCCAATCCACGCCATCCAATTCCTGCACATCGGTCATAATGCGCTCCAGCTCGTCCGGGTCGTTCACATAAAAATCCCCGTACTGAACATTGGTGGTTCCCTCTGTGCCGTAGAGCAGAAAAGAGGCAGTGGAGAGGTCGGTGAAAACGATATTGTCGTAAAGGTCATAGGACGGGGCCATGCCGATAGAATCCTGTTCCTCGGTATTGGTGAAGATCCCGGCCACCGTCACGGGGATAGTCTTATCTTTGTCCTCCACATTCCCCAGCAGCATGGTGTCGCCCACAGACAGGCCGTTGCGCTGGGCGAATTTCTCGTGGATCAGCACATGGCTGCCGGTTTCGGTGGTGATGGGGTTGCCCTCCACCATTTCAAAGCCGCCATCGGTGAAATAGCTGTCCTCCTGAGAATTGGAGTTTGCCACCACCCGTCCGGCGTTCTCATAGCCCTCCGGCACCTGGGCAGCGCCCTCGGTGTTGATCTCCAGAAGGTTCCCGTCTGCGTCAAAGTAAGTAGCATAGGTGTAGGAGCGCAGGGTGTACCTGCCGCTCAAACCGTCCACATCAAGAATCTGGCTCACCGTATCCTCCGGGATCCCGTTTTCCAGCGTCTTGGCGTTGATGGTGAAATAGCCCAGCAGGGCTTTTTTGATATTGGCGTTGGCTGTTTCCGTGGCCGATTGGATGGAAAGGCAGGTCAGCATCAGCGTGGCCATGACCAGCAGAAACGCCAGCAATGTGAGGGTCTTGCCCTTTTTGCGGATGGAATACAGGCAGGCCCGTTTGCACAAGTTCATGTCTGAGCCACCTCATTTCCTTCGAGTAAAACCAGTGGGTTCACTTGTGTACCTCCTAACGTAGTTTTTCGCCGGGGCCGTGTTACCGCCCCGGTGGTGCTCCCGTCTGCTGGGAACACCCTTATGGTACACTACGAAGGTGGAGTTGAGGTGGAGTTGAGATATTTTTTAGGTGGAGTTGGCGATAAGGTGTAAAAAAATCGGCGGCCTTGATTTATTCAAAGCCGCCGTATAGTCAAACGTAGGACGTGACGATTACCTGCTGAGCAACGGCTTTTTTCTTTTGCCGTCTGGCGGGGCAGATTAAAGCGATATTCGTTTTTTTACATCTCAATCAACTCTTTTGCATTTCCAGTAAATAACACACCATAAAAATAGACCTGCCAAAGTAATAATTCCTTTGTTCCATAGCCAAATATTATTTTGATCTCCGGCAAATCGGATAAACAAATAGACATATTCTAACCCCGGAAATCTTAATAGGCTTCGCGTCAATAAGATTATCAGCCATATAACCCCACAGACTAATGTTGCTATATGTTCTTGCCTACATATAATCCCTAACAAGGCACACAGCGATGATAAAAAGAATGTTGGTGGGAAATACAGCACAATCAATTCCCATATTGGCATTTCGTATCGCATAACTGACGCGCCTGCCATGCTAAAAACCGCGAATAAACTGGATATTGCAAAAGCGATTATATAACGTAACAATACCCATTTGAAAAGAGATTTGCTTTGTGCGGCAATAATATCAAAATTACTGTCTGCTCTTGTCTTTCCCCATTCACCAACAACGATTGTCACAAAAAACGGGAATACCACTTCAAAGCTGACCGGGTAAAAATCAAGCAGATCTCCGGCTATGATAGAAAGAACAATCATCGCAACCGTAAAGGTCACTGATACAATAAAGAAATTTATCCCGAAAATTTTTACTTCGCTTTCAATTTGCGCTATCATTCTGACCTCCAAAACTTGTGTTTCAAAAACAGCAGGCTACCACACACAAGACCGCTTCCTACAAGGAAAAATCCATTTGCAATAACGCTTCCCATATCAACAAACGGCCATCTCGGATGCACCCATATCAAACGGACTAAATCGCCGGAAGTAATCAAGTAAAACGGCATTGCCTCTGCCGAGCCTACATAGGTGGCATTAAACCCAAACAATATTGCAGCCAGAATATAGAATAAGCGAATGTCAATCATCCCCGGCAAGGCAATCGAGCAAAAGCTGACAAATAAGCTCACTGGAACTAAAGAAACAAAGATTGCTTTTACCAACGGGACAATACATTCAATCAGGGAAATTTCAAACGGAGCAGCAATAAAATAGATCATCGTGTTAAGCAAAAGAAAAATACACTGCATGGAGAAAACATATAGAAATCCGCCCAACAGCTTTCCCAACACATATTGCCATTTTCGTAAGGCCGATGACATCAGCAAAGATTTCATTCCTGTCTTAGTATCTATCGGAATACGTCCTGCCAATAAGAACATCAGACCGAACAATAAAACAAGGCTGTCGAGGCTCACAATCCGATAAACAAAGTATGCTGGCTCATTCAAAAACTCCAACCGAGCTAAATTCCCAGCAGAGGGGAAATTGTCAAGTAAAGAAAGTGCCGTCGCTACAAGAAGTACACCCCATGTAACCAGACGCTTGAACTGCATTTTATATTCATAATGGAGAACAGAAAACATTTTACGCATGGGCTTTCCCTCCCATACAATACACATAAGCATCTTCCAAAGTCGCCGTGACAGGTGTGGCCTGTGAGAAAAGCCCGCTTTCGTCCATTATTCGCGCAGTCAATCCGTGGCTCTCGTATGTCGTCGACAATACTACAGATTTCTTTTGAAGCTCGATAAGCTGGTTTTCATTTTCTAAATGTAGGATTTTTACCTTATCTTTTACCCGTTCTAATAGGGCGGCAGATGTACCTGCATAAAATAGATGCCCTTTCCGCAGAACAGCAAGTTCTTCGCATAGCTGGTGAATATCTTCGACAATATGCGTAGAGAGCAAAACGGTGCGGCCCTCTCTTGCATATCTTGACAATAGGCCGCGGAACCTCACCCGTTCTTCTGGATCAAGACCGGCTGTCGGTTCGTCAACAACAAGAATTTGAGGATTGCCAATCAGCGCCTGCGCGATGCCAACCCTCCGTTTCATGCCGCCGGAAAGCTGCCCTATTTTGCGTTTGGAAAATTCCAGCATTTCAACTTGCTCCAACACGCTACTGACAGCTTTTTTGTTATGAATGCCTTTGAGTTCTGCCATGTAATTTACAAAGTCAAATACAGAAAGAGAGGGGTACATGGCAAGTTCCTGTGGCAAATACCCAATCCTTGCTCTGACCTCATTTCCCTGTTTCACGGTATCAAAACCGCAAATGCGGATTATGCCTGCTGATGGGGTTAATACCGTAACCAATGCCTTCATCAGCGTAGTTTTTCCGGCACCATTGTGTCCCAACAGGCCAAAAACACCGCTGCCAACATGAAAGCTGACATCATCAAGGGCGGTCACGCCGCTCTTGTATTTTTTAGTAATGTGACTAATCTCAATGTTTGTATTCATACGCTCCTCCATTTAACTACATTCGTAGATTTATAGGCTTTAATGATACGGGTTACTCATTGTAACCCGCACCATATTCTGTACCAGTATTATAGGCCGGATAAGGATAGAAATGTTCTCTGCTGAATTGTACGGAAAAAGCAACCGTAAGTATCAGAGAAACAGCCAGAATAGCCGTTATCATCCTGTCCCTGATCTTTGATGATTTTGTGGTGATCCGTTTGATTCTACGTTTTGTCAACACAAAACTGAGTGCGCCAATCCCTTTACCGGGTTTTGTAGCTTGAACCGTAGACAGTTCCAGCAGTCGGATAATAGCCGCAGCATATTCTGTTTCTGTGACTTTTCCCTGCGAAAATTTTAAGGCATTGCAATCGCAATCCGTTTCACAATGTAGTGAAAAATCTCCTTTAGCAATCCACGCAAAAGGGTTGAGCCAGTTTAATATGCAAACATAATCATAGATACGCTCCAAAAGAATATGTTTCCGCTTAATATGGGTCAACTCATGGATAAAGACAGCGGATAATTCGCCATCGGTCAGCTTTTCTATAACTGTTTTGCTCATGATAATTGCTGGGCGGATTGCGCCGGTAACGCAAATGGGGTTATCCAAAGTCCCCCAATATAGTGCAGGCACTTTTTTTAAGCCGACAATTTCCGCACATTGTAAGCAAAGAGCATTTAGACGCTCAGTGCTACATATCTGGTATCCTTTCAATGCCCGCTTTGCCATTATAGAGCGTATCGTATCATAGACGAAAAGAATACCGCACCCACACACCCATACCCAACAGGCAATATAAAATCCATTTAACCATTCCTGTGTTTCTGGTGATATGAGAAACACATCCGGTGAAAGGAATGGAACGCAAAAAAGGATCATACCGCAAAGCGGAAACCATAGCGGCAGCGTACAACGCAGAATGTGATTGATAAAAAGAGATAAAACACAAAATATACCGCCAATAGCAGATACAAAAATAATCGCATTGAAAATGTTACCGAGTATCTGCATCTGTTTTCTCCTGCTGCTCGATCAAGCTCTTTAGCTCATGCAATTCATCAGACGAAAGATTGCCGTTTTTGACAAATCCCATTACCATCTTAGACAGGGAACCATCATATACGCGGCTTAGAAAACTGCGGCTTTCCGCAAGCTGGCATTCACTTTCTGATACTGCTGGATAATATAAGTATCCCTTTCCTTGACGTTTTGTAGTCAATGCTCCTTTTTTTACCAAACGGGCAAGGTATGTTTGAATAGTCGTCTTGCTCCAACCTGTTTCTTTTAACCTGTCTAATATTTCGGGAAGTGTTTGTGGAGAATTACTCCAAACAATCTTCATTACTCGCCACTCTGACTCTGAAATAGAAAGTTGCTGCTCCATAAAGCGCCTCCTTTGATTGATGCTGTGTAGTTTATTCTATTATAGCATTGGAACTACATAGTGTCAACCATTGCATAGAATATCTATACGTAAAATTAAACGGAAAATTATGCCTGTCTACGCATTTAAGCCACTGAAAAGCCCGCTATTTCGGGGTTTCCCGGCATGGTCGATGGGCAAGGCAGGACAGATTATCTAATCCTCGCCAGAGAGCGCTTCTAAATCTGTAGGGAAATCCATAAAACGTTGGGCATGGTAACTGTTAGCTACACACCCAACGCTTTTTTTCATAAGAGTTTATAGTGCCATCACCACAAAAATGCTGTAAACTTCACACCGTTTTCCGTATTAACCATGTTATAGATAATTTCGTGGTGATCCAGGATGGTTTTAGTGATATACAGCCCCAGGCCGCTGCCGCCGCTGTTCCGGTTCCGGGATTTGTCCACCCGATAGAAGGGAGTGAAGATACGCTCCAAATCTTCCTCAGCAATGTGGACGCCGGTATTCTCCACGGAAAACACCTCGTCTTTTTGGGTGACAGTAATCACCGCCCCCACCGGCGAATAGGTCACGGCATTTCCGATCACATTGGTGAACACTTTCTCCATAAGCCGCCGGTCCCCCTGGTAGTGGTATTCCGGCTGGATGTCCATGCGAAGCTCGATCTGCTTATCCTCCATCCGGCCACGGAACTGCTGGCAGACCTTTCGCAGCATTTGGCTAATGTCCAAATCGGTGCGCTCCAGGTGGAAGTCGCTGCCGCCCATCCGGGCCGCAGAAAGGATTTCTTTCACCAATGCCTCCATGTCATTGGTGGTTTTCATACACCGGCGCAGGTAAGTATCCCGGTCTTTGTATTCGCCTACCTGATAGATCATGCCCTCCAGTTGCCCCTTGATGATGGCGATGGGGGTTTTCAGCTCATGGGACACGGCGGTGAAAAATTCCACGCGCTGCTTTTCCTGTTCCCGTTCCCGCTCAATGTCTTTCTTCAACTGCCAGTTTGCCGAGCGCAGGCTGGCCAGCGCATTGTTGAGCTGCTCCGCCATCTCATTCAGGCTGGCGGCCAGAACACCGATCTCGTCTTTTCGGTTGACTTCACACTTCCAGGTCATGTCCAGGGTGGTCATCCGCTTTGCCACGTTGCTGATACTGACCAGCGGCTTAGAGTAGTACCGGGAACAAACTACCGCTCCAATGACGGAGATCAATAGAATCACAACGGCAATAAAGGGGATGAGCTTCAGCAGGATGTCATAGGACTGCGCCACCGCGACCAGGGCAGCATTGGCAAATACATGGTAGGTCTGCCCGCCTTGCTGGAATGTAGCGGAACAGCTCATAGAGGGAGCAGAAGTGTCCAGATTCTCCATATCGGCAAAATTCACGGAGAACAGATTGTTCCCATAATTATCGTTGACTTTCACCGAAGCGTTGTTCCTCATGGAAAATTCCATCAAACTGTCCGAACTGGCCTCCCAGCCGTTCCGCTCCAGGACCGCCATCAAGTCATAAAAATCGGAAGTAACCTGGCCTTCCAGCTCCGTATGGTAATTTCTCGGCAGAAAGATCATCACCATGCCGTAAATGAGGATGCAGCAGACCACCAGCAGCGCCAGCATACTGAGGAAGGTCTTGGCCTGAATGCTTTGACTAATCTTCCTTTTCAATTTTATATCCCGCCCCTCTCATGGTTTCTATGTAGTCCACACCCAGCTTCTTGCGGATATTCTTGATGTGGGTGTTGACGATTTTTTCGTCGCCAATATAGTCGTAGCCCCAAACCGTATCCAGTAGCCTTTCCCTGGACACCACCCGGCCCTGGTTCTCCAAAAGGAGCTTCAAAATCTCAAATTCCCTGGTGGTCAAGGAAACGCTTTCTGTTCCAACAAGGACGGTAAGGCTGTCCGTATCCACCGTGATTTCCTTATAGCGGATCACGTTATTGGGCGCAGCGCCGCCCTGTTCGGCCCGACGCAGCACCGCTTCGATGTGCTTCATCACAATCGGCATGGAAAAGGGCTTGGTGATGTAATCATCTGCCAGGGCGTCAAATCCTTTCATCTGGCTGTCGTCATCATCCAGAGCCGTCAGCATGATGATGGGAACACGGCTTTCTTTCCGCAGGATCTCACACACGGCAAAGCCGTCAATTTTCGGGAGCATTAAGTCTAAAAGCACCAGGTCAGGCTTGTTCGCCCGGAACTGTTCGATCCCTTCCAGGCCATCCGCGGCCAGGACCACCGTGTAACCTGCGTCCTCCAGGAACGCCCTGATAATATTCTGAATGGATTCTTCATCCTCTATAATCAAAATCATTTTTGACATTGCTTGCACCTCCAAGGGTAGTGTACCATACAAAGGTGGAGTTTCGGTGGAGAAGGGGGCTTTTTTTGAAAAAATCCTTCTGTTCATATTATACCTGACCTGCGGTGCCAGAAAAAGTGTACGAATTTGAATTTTGTATATCCTCATGGTTCGAAATTGCATGACAGGCTGTTTTTATTTGAGGAAGTCAAAAATGCCCCTCACCCAACAACATCCAGGTGAGGGGCATTAGATTTAACCCTCCAATAAGAGCTTCAACTTCTTAAGGATCTTCGTTTTTCTCTTATAAACGGCGGGCTGAGAAATACCGAGTTCCATCGCCAGCTCGCTCTCTTTGCGCTCATCAAAGAATAATGCCTGGATCAGCGCACGTTCTTCTGGGGTAAGCAGGGAAAGTGCGGTATGTAGCCTGTCTACTTTCAGCTTGTGGAGCACCACGCTCTCCACGCTTTCCTGCTCATCGGAGAATTGCTGGGCATTTTCATCCACCAGCCGGTCCAAAGAATCTTCGCGGCTGGGGATGATCTGCACCACTTGGCCCTCCTTTCCGAGAACGAACCGCTCGGTTTTCAAATCGTTCTCAAAATAGCGCATTTTCCGGTCGCCCTGCATATAGGCCCGGTACACTTCATCCGTGACCTCGACAAATTGGCCGCGAATCCATATTCTTTTTTTATCAGCGTCCACGCTGTTTTACCTCCGATCAGTCTGAATTGCGAGAAATTCAGACTGGCCGGGCGGCCCCCTACAACGTGGGGATGATGGGGTTCCTCTATATAGAAAAACGCACCTGCAGAATGGGACAACAGCCCCAACAGCAAGTGCGTTTCTTTTTAGTTCGTGTAAATCATGGCATGATGGTTCAGTATGAAGGGCGTAAAGCCACGATGAACAGCAAGCGACTTTTTTGATAGCCTGCGTCCTGTCGCATTATGTCGAAACGCTCTTTGTTTCACGGCGGCTCCCTCCTAAAGCCGCCGTAACATTCAGCACAGGGTCGTCATCCTCATAAGGGCATGGAGAACGGCGGCCTTGAAATGTATTTCAAAACCGCCGCCAGGGTGAAAATATAAATTGCGCGCACGAAGCTACCTGCCCTGCAACGGTTTTTTTCTTTCCCCGTTTAGCGGGGCAGGATAGCTTGTCTTATTCGGTTTATTCTTGCTCTTGTGCGGCTGCCTCTTTCAGTCGCGAAAAGCTCTCATCGCTGATGATGTGTTCAATCCGGCAGGCATCGGCCTCCGCAGTTTTGGGGTTAACGCCTGCGGCGATAAGCTGCTTGGTAAAAAAACAATGGCGCTCATAGATTTTTTCGGCAACCTCGCGGCCCACATCGGTCAGATGGAGAAAGTGATCTTCGT
>UMJI01042636.1_pt1 | contig 15132 bp, 17 predicted proteins | sample 1965991 | NCBI WGS metagenome assembly UMJI01 (sample SAMEA4836140, study PRJEB28245) | human gut metagenome | biome: gut microbiome; material: fecal sample | place: Denmark | collected 2008
ATGGACTCGCGCGCCTTGCGCGCGGCCTCGCGCGCGCGGTTGGCCGTCATGGCCTTATCCAAAATCGTGCGCGCCACGACGGGGTTTTCCTCAAGGAACTGCATCAGCCGGTCGGAGACGATGCCGTCGACCAGTGTGCGGATCTCGGAATTTCCTAGCTTTGCCTTCGTCTGACCTTCGAACTGCGCGTTCGTGAGCTTCACGGAAATCACGCAGGTCAGGCCCTCGCGACAGTCCTCGCCGCTGACCTTATCGCCCTCTTTGATGATGCCGTTTTTGATGCCGTAGGCGTTCAAAACGCGCGTGAGCGCGGCCTTGAAGCCGGTCTCGTGCATGCCGCCCTCGGGCGTGTGGACGTTGTTGGCGAACGAGAGGATATTTTCCTGATAGCCGTCGTCATACTGGAGCGCCAATTCTGCGAACGAATCGCCCTTCATGCCGCTCATGTAGATGACGTTATTGTGCAGCGGCTCTTTCTTCTTGTTGAGCCACGTGACGAATTCGCGGATACCGCCCTCATAGCACATCGAGTCACGGCGCTCGCTCTCGGGCTTTTCCTCGCTCTCAAGGCGCTTATCCTCGATCGTAATGCGAAGGCCCGCGTTCAAAAATGCCTCCTCGCGCATGCGGGTGTGCAACGTTTCGTAGGAGTATTCGAGCTCTTCGAACATCTCGGGGTCGGGCTTGAACGTAACGGTCGTGCCCGTGTGGTCGGTCGAGCCGATGATCGTCATCTCCTGCGTGATCTTGCCGCGGGAGAATTTCATCTCGTAGATGTTGCCGTTTTTGTGGACCTGCACCGTCAGCCATTCAGACAGCGCGTTGACGACGCTCGCGCCGACGCCGTGCAGACCGCCGGAGACCTTGTAGCCTCCGCCGCCGAACTTGCCGCCTGCGTGCAGCACGGTATAGACGACCTCGAGCGCGGGACGGCCCGTCTGCGCCTGAATGTCGACCGGAATGCCGCGGCCGTTATCCACAACGGTGATGGTGTTGCCCTCGTTGATCGTCACTTGAATTTCCGTGCAGTAGCCCGCAAGCGCTTCGTCGATGGAGTTATCCACAATTTCGTAGACGAGGTGGTGCAGGCCGCTCACCGACGTTGAGCCGATGTACATGCCCGGGCGCTTGCGCACCGCCTCCAGTCCTTCGAGCACCTGGATCTCTGAGGCGTTATAGTCGTTGTTTTCATCCACCGCCGTGGATTGCAGGATCTCATTTTCTGCCATTTGGGTTCTCCTTTCGTCATCAGGCAGGAAGAACCGGGTCGGAGCCCTTTCCGGCCCGTTTCTCCCTGCCTCGAGCACTATTTTGATGGGAAAGCCGCTTACATCGCGGCTGTTGTTTTCTTCTTTTGAATCACGCAGTAAATACCGTACACCAGCGCCTGACTCATTAGGTACAGGAACAAAATGCCCGTGATCGGCCCGACGGGAAACGTCGAATCCGCACCGTGGAACTGCCAGAGCACTTCGCATGCAAGCCAGAAGAGCGCCGACACCTTCATTTTCTTCCGAAAGAGCCACTTGTCGCCCTCGTCCGTTTTGAGCCGCCACGTGAAATACACCGTCAGCAGCGCGAAAAAGCAGAGCGCGATGGGCAGTATCCAGCGCTCATTGTGGGGAAGGGAAAAGGGACTTGCCAGCATTGTCAAAGCAACGGGGATCTTCATGTCTGCTCCTCCATTCTCTTTTGCAGTGTTTGGCTCGAAAGCTCGGATAAATAAACCAATTGCGGGTGATACGGGTGGTCGCACACTAAAAACGACTTGGGAATATCCTCGCAGGCGTCGATGACCAGACTTTCGTCCTCCGCCCGCCTAAGAAATTCTGATGTTCTCTTCGATTGCGACGTGATCTCGAGATCAAAGACGCCGATGATGTGCTTTTCTGGCAGCATGACATTGTTGCCGATGTGAAGATACATAGAGGTCTCCTCGTGGCGCGCCCGAAAGGGGGCGCGGTCCTTTTTCGCACAGGTGCGAAGCGTTTTGCAGCATTTATGCCGCGTTAATGCACCCCCCATTTTCTTTCCGTGGAAAGAAAACGGGCGGTGCCCGTCCAAAAGAAAGGCGTCTGATTGGCAGCCTCGATTTTGAACGACTCTTATGCCTCCGGAATGGGAGTGCCTGCCAAGGTTTGTATCTAAACGACTTGGTTTGCATCTATCTTCGCTGTCGCTTTGCCTATCTTGTAGAAGTGCGCAGTAATTTCCGTCTATCGCCAGTCTCATCAATGCGGTGAGCGAAGCAATGCCGTATTCGACACGCAGTCTGCCGCCCAACTACCGTCACTCGCGCCTCACGATAGTAAGGCGCGGTTGAGAGTGGTGACGACTCGCAGGGATTCATGGCGAAGCCATGTACACCGCACCCGATTCCGCAGGCTGTGCAACTCTTCAAACTACAAACTGCCAATGCAGCGGGGTCGAGGGGTAAGGCCCCTCGTGTTTCTCTTGGGGTTTCAAAGGGGGTATTCTCTTCCAAAAGAGAATATCCCCTTTGTGGGGCAGTCCCGTGACGCACGGGACAAACTTCCGCGCAAAGCGCGGCTATACAATTTTCCCATCGGCGATGTGAAACACCTTGCCACTGAGCAAGGTTCCAAGTCTATCTTCTTCACAGCACGTGATAAACACCTGCCCGCCTGAAATGCGGTTCAAGACATACTCCTGCCGCTTCGGGTCCAGCTCGGACAGCACGTCGTCGAGCAACAGCAGCGGTGTGCGGGATGTGATCTCGCGGTAAATCTCCCGCTCGGCGAGCTTGAACGCCAGCGCCGCCGTGCGGGTCTGGCCCTGAGACGAAAACTGCCTTGCGTTCACGCCGTCGATCGTCACGGCGATATCGTCCTTATGCGGGCCGGAAAGGCACATTCTTGATGCCCGTTCCGCCGCCGCGTGCGATGCCTGATGCGCGCGCAGCTGGTCGTAAATCGTTTCAATTGGCGCGAGCGGGTCTGAAATGGTCGAAACCGTCTGGTATTCGATGCCCAGCTCTTCCCTGCCGCCGGAGCATTCGCGGTGCGCGATGCCCGCATATTCCTTCAATCGCTCGCAAAACCGCGCACGGTAGTAGATGATGACCGCTCCGCTCTGCGCCATGCGCAGGTCAAATTCCGGCAAAGTATCAAGAAGCGACGGATACTCCTCGCTGTCGCGCAGAATGCGCGTCTTGTGCTCGTAGGCGCGGTGATAGTCGCTGAGCGCCTGCGCGTAGCGCGCGCGCAGTTGGCAGAGCGCGTCGTCCATGAACTTACGCCGCGCCGCCGCGCCATCGCGGATCAGCAGCAGATCCTCCGGACAGAAGTAGACCGCACCAAGCACATCGCTCAAATCCGAGCCCTTTTTCGCAGGGACCTTATTGATGAGAATTTTTCGTCTTCTCCCCGCGGCGAGCGCGATCTCGAGCAGAAAATCTCGGTTGCGCGCAAACGCGTTCGCCTTGATGCTGCATTCGCTCTTGCCGAACGAAATGAGCTCTTTTTCCGCCCTCGCGCGCGGCGAACGGGCGGAAGAGAGATAGACGATTGCTTCCAAGAGGTTCGTCTTTCCCTGCGCGTTCTCACCGACGATGACGTTGCAGTCCGGCGCGAACGTGACATTCAGCGCGTCGTAATTACGAAAGCTTTGCAGCGCCAGCGCGTCAATCCGCATAGGAGACCGTCAGCTCTTTGCCGTCGAAGGCGACCTTGTCGCCCGGGCGGATCTTCTTGCCGCGCATCGTGCAGACCTCGCCGTTGACCGAAACGCCGCCGTTCTGGATGACGATCTTCGCCTCGCCGCCCGTGCCGACCAGATTCGCCAGCTTCAAGAGGTCCTGCAATTTGATAAATTCCGTGGTGATGGTAATGTCAGTCATAAAAAGTCCTTTACAAAGCGATTCCTATCAGAAATCGTTGTACCATTTTATACGATATGGATTCAGTTTTTTGTCTCAATTTGCCTTCAGGCGCACGGGCAGCACCATGTAGAGGAAGTTCTCTTCGCCCTCGACGGGAACGATGATGGCCGGCGAAATGCCGGTGTTGAGCTCCATTCTCACGGTGTCGGCGGGCGCGTAGCGCAGCGCGTCCATCAAATAACGGTTGTTGAAGCCAATCTCAAGCCCCTGACCGTCGCCCGCGATGCGGCAGACGTCCTTTGCGTCGCCGTTGGCGGTCTTGGCGGACATCGTCACCTTGTCCTCGCCGAACTGGCAGCGCACGGGGCTCTTGAGCTTTTCACTGATGACGACGCTCACGCGCTCGAGGCTCTGGAGCATCGTCTTCGTGTCGACGACGACGTTGATGGGGTTTCTGCGCGGGATGGCGTTCTTATAATCGAGGAATTCACCCTCTAAGCGGCGGCAGATGAGCTCGGTCTCACCGACCTCGAAGAGAATATGGCGCTGGCCGAGCGTGATGGTCACGGCCTCGTCGATCTCCTCGCAGATGCGCTCGACCTCATTGAGCGCCGTGCCGGGCGCGACGAACGAGAACGCGCCGCCCTCGATCTTTTCAAGTGCTTCCTTGCGAAGCGCAAGACGGAAGCCGTCGACGGAGACGACGGTCAGTCCCTCGGCAGATACCTCGAACAGCGAGCCCATGTGCACGGGGCGCGCCTCGTTCGTTGAAACGGCGAAGCTCGTCTGCTGGATCATGGACTTGAGCGTCTTTTCGGCGATCTGGACGGCGTACTTCTCCTCGACCTCGGGCAGCTCGGGGAAATCGGCGGCGGAGAGACCCATGATGTCGAAATCCGCGTCGCCGCAGGTCAGGTGGATCAAAAATTTGTCGTTCGCGGTGAAGGTCACGACGTCGTCGGGCAGTCTTCTTAAAATCTCGCCGATCAGGCGCGCGTTGACGACCAGCTCGCCGGACTCCTCGACCTCGGCGGCAAACTTCGTGCGGATGCCGGTCTGCATGTTGTAGCCTGAGATGGTCAGGCTCTCGCCGCCGCAGGTCAGCAGCAGTCCTTCGAGCGCAGGGATGGAGCTTTTCGCCGCGACGGCGCGGGAGGCGGTATTGACTGCATTTTGCAGCAGCAGCTTTTCGCAGGAGAATTTCATAGCGGCGTTCCTTTCGTAAAACGGGTGATTTTTTCTCTTTTGGAAAAGAAAAAGGATAGTTTTTAGAAATAGCAGCAGTAGGGGCGCAAAAATGTGGAAAACCCAATTTTAGCCCGAAATGGCAAGGAAAATTTATCCCTCATGGGTTGTTGAAAAGTTCTATCACTTTCCACACCCAAAATTTTGAAAAAATGTTTCCACAGCTTCCCTATGCACAATCCTGTGGATAATGTGGAAAACTTTGTTATCTCTTGGAGTTGATGTTAATAGTGATCTCTTTGATCGTCTGGTTGAAGACGGGATCGGATTTCATCTTCTTTTCGATCTGCTCGAGCGAGTGGAGCACGGTCGTATGGTCGCGCTTGCCAAACTCGCGGCCGATATCGGGCGTCGACAGATTCGTCATGCGGCGCACGAGGTACATCGCGGCCTGACGGGCGTTGACGGCCTCGCGGCTTCGAGACGGGCCCTTGATGACCTCTTCGTCGATGCCAAAGTAGCGCGACGTTTCGGTGATGATCATCGCCGCCGTGGGGGCGAGGTTGGCGTTCTTTTTCATAAAGTCCTCGACCGCGCGGTGCGCGGCGTCGGCGTCCATCTCGCGTCCGATGAGATCGCGGTAGGCGAGAATCTTGTTCATCGTGCCCTCGAGCTGACGGACGTTGGACGTAACATTCTCGGCGATGTACTTGGCGATGTCGTCGTCGATGACGGTGCCCCACTGCGCAGCCTTATTCTTCACGATGGCAAGGCGCGTTTCAAAATCGGGCGGCTGCACATCGACAAGTAAGCCCCACTCAAAGCGCGTGCGCAGGCGGTCGTCGAGAAGGTGCATGTCAGAGGGCGGTCTATCAGAGGTCAGGACGATCTGGCGGCCGGCCTCGTAGAGCGTGTTGAACGTATGGAAAAATTCGTTCTGCACCTGCTCCTTGCCCGCGACGAACTGCACGTCGTCCACGAGCAGCAGGTCCGCGTCGCGGTACTTCGCGCGGAACTCACTGCCGCGGCCCGCGCGCACGAGCTCGATGAATTCGTTGATGAAATCATCGCCCTTGATGTAGATGATCTTCGCCGACGGGCGCGTCGTGCGGATTTGATGAGCGATGGCGTAAATGAGGTGCGTTTTGCCAAGGCCGGAGTCGCCGTAGATAAATAGCGGGTTGTAGTGCCCCACACCGTCGGCCACGGCGCGCGCGGCGGCATAGGCCATCTTGTTCGATTCGCCGACGACGAACGTGTCGAATGTGAATTCGCCGGAATCGAGCAGCGCGGTGGACTTTTTGACCTCAGGCTCGAAAAGGGCGGTGCTCTCCGCGGTGGAGAGGAGCTTGACGTCGAAATCGGCGGAGTAAATGTCCCGCAGGGAATCCTTGATGCGGTCAGAGAACATGGATTCGATCGTGCTGCGCTTAAAATCGTTCGGGCAGTGGAGGTACAGCGTGCGGTCCTTGATGGACACGGCCTCCACCTCGTCGAACCACGTGGAGATGGTCGTCTCGGACAAGTCCTGGCTGAGGCGGGAGAGAACGATCTTCCAGATGTCTGCAACAGAGTTCACGGAAGCGCTCCTTTCTTTCTTTGGAATAAACGGCTGTGACAGCCGAAAATTTACTCCCTATATTATACCAAAAAACGCGCGCGAACGCAACACATATTCTAAATATAAAACGCTGTTTTTTACAGTGCAAAAGCCCTGAAAAACAGGCAAAAGGACACAAGAGATAGTTGCATGTTTCGATACGCGCCACAAGGTTTTGCGGGAAATGGAAATATGCACCGATTTTTGTATTTTTGGTTGACAGAATGCGGCAAAACCGATATAATACTCCCCGTATGCCGCATCAATACGGCACTATTTTTATCAACTGCGGTCCGCGGGGAGTTTTCTCCGCCCGCCGTCGAGTAAGTGCAGCGCCTCCAAAAGGGGTGCTGCCGGTAAAATTTTTTCAGGAGGTAAAACAAAATGGCTACTTCTCGCACCTACCAGCCCAAGAAGCTCCAGCGCTCCAAGGAGCACGGCTTCCGCAAGAGAATGTCCACTGCCAACGGCCGCAAGGTTATCGCCCGCCGTCGTGCACGCGGCCGCGCCCGTCTGACCCACTAAAGCGGGAGCAACTTGCGTATCGTATGCTACACATGAAACAATGAGGGACGGCCGATGAGAATGTGTTTCGATCGCCGTCCCTTGCAGGCTATGCGGAGAAATCCGCAAAAGCAGGGAGATCACGCGTGAAAAGCACCACCACCGTCAAGGAAAATTACGAATTCCGCCGGATGTATGCCAAGGGCAAGTCCGGTGTTTCGTCCTGCCTTGTGGTGTATTACCGGAAAAACCGGCTCGGATACAACCGCCTCGGCGTCACGGTCAGCACTAAGCTCGGCCACGCCGTCGTGCGCAACCGCGTCCGCCGCCGCATCCGCGAGATCTTCCGCCTGAGCCAGGGGAAGATGAAGCAGGGCTACGACTGCATCGTCGTCGCCCGCACAAGGGCCGCCCACGCGGACTACTGGGAGCTCAAGCGCGCGTTTGAAAAAACGTGCAAAAAGCTCGATTTGTGGGAGACGCAGGCATGAAACGCTTTCTGCTGTTTCTCATCCGGTTTTACCGCAGGGCCATCTCACCCTATCGTCCCCCCTGCTGCCGCTTTATCCCCACGTGCTCTCAATACGCGCTCGAAGCGATCGAGAAGTACGGGGCGGTCAAGGGCGGCTGGCTTGCTTTCAAGCGTATCATGCGGTGCCATCCGTTCTACAAGGGCGGAAAAATCTACGACCCGGTCCCGTGACCGAACCTAAAACCACGGAGGAAACCGAAGAATGTCAACCATCGGCTACTACATTTGCGTTCCCTTCGCCTGGGTCCTGCGCACCTTCTATGAGCTGACCGGCTCCTACGGCTGGGCTCTCGTGCTCTTCACGATCGTCGTGAAGCTCATCACGCTGCCCTTCCAGATGAAGTCGAAAAAGAGCATGATGCGCATGAATCTCTTCCAGCCCAAGATCAAAGAGATCCAGACGAAATATGCCAACAATCCCCAGAAAATGAACGATGAGATCCAGATGCTCTACGCCAAGGAGGGGGTCAACCCCATGAGCGGCTGCCTCTGGAGCTTCCTGCCCTTCCCCATCCTCATCGCTCTGTATTCCATCATCCGTCAGCCGCTCAGCCGCTTCATGATGCTCTCCAAGGACGTCGTGACGGAGATCACGACCCTTGCCACCACCCTGGGCTACAATGCCGAACTCGTGCGCAAGGGCTATGAGGAGATCGGCCTTGCCAAGTTCATTTCCGACAACTTTGCGGAGTTTTCCGGCAAGTTTGACGGTCTTCTCAACGTGAACTACAATTTCCTCGGCCTTGACCTCACGGTCATGCCGGGGGATGTGTGGAAGGATTTCTTCACCGGCGGCTGGCCCGTGATCGGCGTTGTGCTGATCCCGTTCATTTCCGGTGCTTTGAGCTTCCTGCAGTCCAAGGTCTCCATGTCCGGCAACGTCGCCGCTGAGGGCAACGACGCCGCGGCCCGCTCCAACCGCATGATGATGTGGATGATGCCGCTCATGTCGCTGTGGATCGGCTTTACGCTGCCCGCGGCTCTCGGCGTCTACTGGATCGTCAACTCCCTGCTCTACGCCATCCAGGAAAAGGTTCTGACCAAGTACTATAAGAGCCACATGGAGGACGAGCTCAGCGAGAAGGAAAAGCAGAAGCGCGATGACCGTCTGCGCCGCATGGAAGCCGCCCGCGAGCAGCAGCGTAAGATCGCCGCCGAGGAGGCGGAAAAGAAGACGCTGAAGGAAAAGCGCGCAGAAAAGCAGGCTGCCAAGGCCACGAAAAAGAAAAATTCCACGAACGAAAGCGGACGCGTCGGCGACCGCCCCTATGCCCGCGGCCGTTCCTACGACCCCGAGCACTACGGAGAATAATTGTAAGGAGCTTGTCTGAATGATCAAGTTTATTGACGTAACGGGCAAGACGGAGGACGAGGCCATCCAGAGTGCGCTCGCTCAGCTCAAAATGGACAGAGACGACGTTTCTGTTGAAATTCTTGAGCGCGCGAAAGCCGGATTCCTCGGCATCGGCAGCGCGCCCGCGCGCGTTCGCGTGAGCTATGACGACGGCAAGGCCGAAGAGGTCAAGCCGGTGGAAAAGCCTGCCGCACCCAAGCCCGAAAAGAAAGTTGAACCCGCTTCTGCGCCCAAGGCCGTGCCCATGTACGCGCCCGAGGTTTTGCAGAAAAAAGAATCCCGCGCAAACGACAAGCCGCGTACCGAACGCGGCGACCGTCCCGCGCGCGAAGACCGCCGCGAGAACCGCGCTCCCCGCGCCGAGCGCGCGGAGCGTCCCACCCCGCAGCCCAAGCCCATTGTCGACCTCGGCGAAGAGTGCCACGACGAGAAGAGCGAGCAGATCCGCGCGTTCCTCAAGGGTCTGCTTGAGCACATGGACTCCGCCGCTGAGGTCAAGGTCTACGAGAGTGAGAAGGGCCGCTACAAGGTCTTCCTCGAAGGTGAAAAGCTCGGCGCGCTGATCGGCCGCCGCGGTGAAACGCTCGACGCCATCCAGCAGTTGACGAACTACAGCATCAACCGCGGCAGCGAGAAGAACCGCGCCCGCGTGCAGGTCGATGCGGAAAATTACCGCGAAAAGCGCGAGCAGAGCCTTGAGCGCCTGGCGGAAAAGGTCGCCGGCAAGGTGACGAAGTACCGCCGCAATGTCACCCTCGAGCCCATGAACGCCTACGAGCGCCACGTCATCCACACCGCGCTCCAGGATACGCCGAGTGTGACAACGTTCTCCATCGGCACCGAGCCGAACCGTCGCGTGGTCGTTTCGTACGATCGCACCAAGGCGTGAGTGATTTCCACATTCTGTGGAGAAATAGGGTCCCCTGCAAGCAGGGGGGCGCGAATAAAAGGGGGATACTCTCTTTCACGAAAGAGAGTATCCCCCTTTTGATCCCCCGAGAGAAAGGTTTTAAATTGGCAGTTTCGGGCTCGAATGACTTTTGTGCTTCCGGAATGGGAATGCCTGCGCGCGGCGTTGCCGCGTTGGGTGTTGCTAGACGATTTGATTTGATTCTATCATCCGCTGCCGCTCTGCCGATCTTGTAGAAGTGCAGACTAATTTCCGTCTATCACCAGTCTCATCAATGCGGCGAGCGAAGCAATGCCGCATTCGGTACGCAGTCTGCCGCCAGACTACCGTCACTCGCGCCTCACGATAGTAAGGCGCGGTTGAAAGTAGTAACGACTCGCAGAAGATTCATGGCGAAGCCATGTACACCGCACCTACACTGCGCAGCGCGTGCAGTCTTTCAAGAATAAGACCCGCAATGTCGGGGGGCGAGGGGGCCTCCCCTCGTCCTTTCTCTTGGGGGTTCAAAAGGGGGATATTCTCTTTCGTGAAAGAGAATATCCCCCTTTTACCCGTTCCCCACGTGGGCGTGGGGGTGAGAATCACTTTTTTTGATTTTTAAGTACCCCCAACGATTTGCACAGCGTGTAAGAAAACACCACCAGCGCGGCGGAGATCGCAATCGCGAGCACGTTGCGGCTCTGTTCGGAAAGGGCGAGCGCGCCGGCGGCAAACAGCACAACGATCACAATGCCAGCAAGCATGGCCGCACCGCTGATGATCAGGGTGATCTTCGTGCCTCCGGTCATTTCCTGTTTGTTGAGTTTCATTTTTCTTCCTCCTTGAGCTCGAGCAGCACGGGGCAGTGGTCGCTGCCCATGACCTCAGCTAAGATATCCGCGTTTTCGATGCGGGAGCGCAGGCGCTCGGAGACGATGAAATAGTCGATTCTCCACCCCACGTTCCGTGCGCGCGACTGGGCGCGGTAGCTCCACCACGAATAGGCGTCCGTCTTGTCGGGGTACAGCGTGCGGAACGAATCGAGAAAGCCCGAGGACAAAAGCTGCGTCATCTTGCCGCGCTCCTCGTCAGAAAAGCCGGGGTTAAAGTGGTTCGTTTTCGGATTTTTGAGGTCGATCTCCTCGTGTGCGACGTTTAAGTCCCCGCAGTACACGACGGGTTTGATCGTGTCGAGCTCGCAGAGGTACTGCCGCAGCGCATCCTCCCATTCCATGCGGTACGAAAGGCGGCGCAGCTCGTCCTGCGAATTCGGCGTGTAGCAGCAGACGAGGTAGAAGTCCGGATATTCACACGTGATGACGCGCCCTTCATGGCGGTGGATGTCCTCGCCAAAGTCATAGGTGACGGAAAGAGGCTCCTGCTTGGTGAACACCGCCGTGCCGGAGTAGCCCTTTTTGTCCGCGCTGTTCCAGTAGATGTGGTACTGCGGCAGGTCAAGTTCGATCTGATGCGGCTGCAGCTTCGTCTCCTGTAGGCAGATGACGTCTGCGTCGATGAAATTCACAAAATCCAAAAAGCCCTTGCCGATGCACGCGCGCAGGCCGTTGACGTTCCATGAGATGAGTTTCATTGGGGAAAAGTCCTCCGAAAGTTTGATGGTGAGACCATTGTACTATCCGGGGGAGGGAAAAGCAATAAAAATCACGGCGAGCCTCCCTCCATGCCGCGCAAAATGCTGCGTTCTGTTAAGCCAAAGCGGCAAAAACCCTCATTTTCTGCGGACTTTCCACCTTTCCGTGAAGAAGCGTTTACAACGCTCGCTGACATACGGTAAAATAGACCCCATCACACGGTCTGGAGGAGTTTCCGCATGAAAAAGATCTTTCTCTCCGCGATCCTTGCCGGCGCGGTCATCGCCTTTGGCGGCACAGTGTTCCTGTCGGTGGAAAATACGGTCATCGGGTCGCTGTTTTTCACGATCGGCCTTTTCGTCGTCTGCACGCGCGGGCTGCATCTGTTCACCGGCAAGGTCTGCTATGTGTTCGATAACGATATGGCCTACGCCAAAACGCTGCCGGTCATCTGGCTGGGGAATCTCGTCGGCACATCGCTCATCGCGCTCGCCGAGAAATGCACGCGCCTTGTATCCCTCAGCGCCCGCGCGCAGGGCATCTGTGAATTGAAGCTCTCCGAGCCGCTGTTCGGCGCGTTCATCCTCGCCGTTTTCTGCAACGTGATGATCTACATCGGCGTCGAGGGCTATCGCTCCAACCCGCACGAGCTCGGCAAATATCTCGCGCTCTTTTTCGGCGTGTGCGTGTTCATCCTCTGCGGCTTTGAGCACTGCGTGGCGAATATGTACTATTTCACGATGGGCGGCGCGTGGAGCGGCCGCGCGGTTTTATATCTGCTCGTGATGACGGTCGGCAACGCCGTCGGCGGGGTTGCCGGGCCTTTGGCAAGAAAGGTCTTGTCCCGCTGAGGGACGGGAGATGTCCCATTGGCATGGGACTGCGTATAAAAGGGGGTATTCTCTTTCCGAAGAGAATACCCCCTTTAGATCCCCCAGAGAAAGGCGAGGGGAGTCCCCCTCGACCCCCGACATTGGCAGTCTGAGCCTTGAATAACTGCACGCGCTGCGCAGTGTGGGTGCGGTGTACATGTCTTCGCCATGAATCCCTGCGATTCGTTTCCGTTTGCAACCGCGCCTTACTATCGTGAGGCGCGTATGACGGCAGCACGGCGGCAGACTGCCTGCGGGCGCGGCATTGCTGCGCTCGCCGCATTGTGAAAATCAGAGCTCGATCTTGCCGTGTTTTTCCTCGTAGGCTTCGATCGCGTCGCGGATTAAGATCAGAATTTCGTTGTTTGCGCTGCGGCCCTCGTAGTCGGCAACGACGTGAAGTTTATGGAGCATCGTTTCATCAATGCGAATAGATAAGCTCTTAATAGCCATAGAAAAACCTCAAAATATAGTTATTGTATATTTACAATAAGCTCGTTTTGAAGTATTATGCGTTTAGTAGATATATAATATATCTAAAATATGTTCGGAGGTTTTGCTATGACAGACTATCAGAAAATGTACTTGACCCTGTTTAACGCCATCACCGACGCACTTGCTCAGATCGAAAAGCAAAACTACGGCGACGCAAAATCCACACTCATCGCTGCCCAGCAAAAAGCAGAAGAAATGTATATTACAGCACAAGACTAAAAAACAGCAAACCCGACCGCGGCGAGTGAAGCAATGCCGTCAGCACGCAGTCTGCCGCCATGCTGCCGTCACACGCGCCTCACGATAGTAAGGCGCGGTTGCAAAATGTGACGAAACGTAGGAACCCGTGGCGAAGCCACGTACACCGCACCCGATTGCGCAGCGCGTGCAGTTCTTCAAGCCACAGACTGCCAATGTAAGCGGGGTCGAGGGGCAAGACCCCTCGTCCTTTCTCTCGGGGGTTTAAGGGGGATACTCTCTTTCGAGAAAGAGAGTATCCCCCTTTTAGCGCGCATCTCCCCGCGGGAGATAAAATTCAAAAAACACTTGTACGATTTTTCTCTCCGTGATAAAATACAATATTAAGACAAAAATAGGAGAAGACTGCCGCGTTTTGCGGCAAAAACGCCCCGGAAAGGAGAGCACTTATGCCGGTACACGAAGGACATCGCTCGCGCAAAAAAGAGCAGTTCCGCGCCCACGGGCTTGATGCGTTCGCCGACCACGAGGTGCTCGAGCTTCTCCTTTACTACGCCGTGCCGCGGCAGGATACGAACCCTATCGCGCACCGGCTGATGGAAAAATTCGGCTCGCTCGACGCGGTGTTTGCCGCCGATCGCGCGGAGCTTGAGGAGGTCGAGGGCATCGGCGAAAACGCCTCGACGCTCATCTCGCTCATGTTCCCGCTGATGCGCCGCATCCGTGCGTCCTCCGGTGCGCACGAGACGGTACTCAGCGATACCGAGCAGGCGGGCGCGTACTTTTTAGACCTCTTTCTCGGCGAGCGGGAGGAAAAGCTCTACGAAGCGTGCCTTGACGCCAAGGGCCGCCTCCTCGCTTGCCATTTGGTCGCCGAGGGCGACACGGAGAGCGTCCAGCTCAATATGCGCAAAATTGTGGAAAACGCGCTCAAGTGCGGCGCGAGCAGCGTGCTTCTTTCCCACAACCACCCGAGCGGCGTGGCGCTCCCCTCCCCTGCGGATAACGCGACGACGCTGTCGGTCTTCGACGCGCTGCGCACCGTGGGCGTCGAGCTTGCCGACCACATCATCGTCGCGGACGACGACTTTGTCTCCCTGCGGCACAACGGACTTCTGCCCGAAAGGAAGGGAAACGGATATGGAATTTAAGCTGCACGCGCCCTTCAAGCCCACGGGCGACCAGCCTGAGGCTATCGAAAAGCTGGCGCAGGGCGTGAAGATGGGCCTCGACGAGCAGGTGCTGCTCGGCGTCACGGGCTCGGGCAAGACGTTCACGATGGCGAGCGTCATCGAAAAGGTCCAGCGCCCGACGCTCGTGCTGGCGCACAACAAGACCCTCGCCGCGCAGCTGTGCGCGGAATTCAAAGAGTTTTTTCCCGAAAACGCGGTGGAATACTTTGTTTCGTACTACGACTATTACCAGCCCGAGGCCTATATCCCCCACACCGACACCTATATCGCCAAGGACGCCTCGACGAACGAGGAGATCGACCGCCTGCGGCTTTCGGCCACCTGCGCGCTGCTTGAGCGGTGCGACGTGATCGTCGTCTCGTCCGTCTCGTGCATCTACGGTCTCGGCGAGCCGGAGGACTTTGAAAAGCTGATGATCTCGCTCCGCCCCGGCATGACGATGGAGCGCGATTTCCTCTTAAAGCGGCTCATCGAAATTCGCTACGAGCGCAACGACGTCGCCTTTGAGCGCAACCGCTTCCGCGTGCGCGGCGACACGGTGGAGCTCTACCCTGCGTACTACCGCGACAAGGCCGTGCGCGTCGAATTCTTCGGCGACGAGATTGACCGGATCAGCGAATTCAACCCCGTCAACGGTCAGGTGACGCGCACGCTCCAGCACATCGCCATCTACCCCGCGTCGCACTATGTCACAACGAAGGACAAATTGGAGCGCGCCATCGTCGAGATCGACAAGGAGCTCGACGAGCGCGAGGCACAGTTTTTGGCCGAGGGCAAGGCCGTCGAGGCCCAGCGCATCCGCCAGCGCACGCGCTATGATATCGAGATGCTGCGCGAGCTGGGCTACTGCACGGGCATCGAGAACTATTCCCGCGTC
>UMJI01054069.1_pt1 | contig 14834 bp, 14 predicted proteins | sample 1965991 | NCBI WGS metagenome assembly UMJI01 (sample SAMEA4836140, study PRJEB28245) | human gut metagenome | biome: gut microbiome; material: fecal sample | place: Denmark | collected 2008
ATACAGTGCGCCGTGGCGACACGTTGAGCAGCATTGCTAGTCGGTTAGGCGTATCGGTAAGCTCACTGGCTAGTCGCAATCACATCAGCAACGTTAACTGGATTTATATCGGTCAGCGTTTGTTATACTGACAATTTTGAATAGATAGGTAAAGGCACACTGGTCAAATGACTGGTGTGCCTTTTTTTGTGAGGTTAACTAGTTGTCCAAAAGTTGTCCAAATACGGTGTAAACATTGATATACCAACAACGGTGTTACCGATCACCAGGATTTACCTTGCAATCGACATTCCAGTACAGGTCATTGTTGTTAGGTGTACAAATGCACTTGGTATACCCATATGCACTGTAGCCGCTAACGTTGCTGATAACAGCTTTCGTTCTATAGTCATTGCACGTCCACTCCCCAACGTTTCCGTCTCCAAAACTCTTTTTGCCGATTAGCTGACTGCTTGAGTCAAGATTGTATTTCCACGCTTGTTGTTGAAAACCAGCTGCGTCTTGGATCCAGCTTGAATTCTGATTGATCTTGATTAACTTCTTCCAGTCGTCAGTAGCCTTCAAGCTATTGATCGTCGAGTTCTTAAGCGCATTCTCTCTAGTCTGCGTTTCCGTTTTGGTATACACAGATGATGATAAAGCATAAGTACGCTTTACTTCGGCCTGATAGGCCGTGAGTGCATCGGCCTGAGTCTGTATGCGCTTGTTAATGTCTCCATCCGACATGCACCAGTCAGTAGCTTTAGTGCCTTTTTCGAGTTTTACGTGGCGGATAGCGATTTGACCAACAAAAGAGCTTGTAGTGCATAGCTGCAGAACGGTAGCCGCCGAGTCATTGGTCGGCTGTACCGGAGATGTGGCGATGGCAGACAAGCGGACAGCCTGTCCTACTTTAAGCGTGCACTCTCCACTCGTCCCGTAAGAGAACCAATCGCTTTTTCTACGAATTAGCAGCTCAGCCGTGGGCAATCTAGAAGAGCAGTTGAGCAACTTAACATCGATACTAACTGTATAGATTCCCGCTTCCGGTTGGCCCTTGGGCATATCGATGTACCAGTTGTTGCGGTTTTGTTTTGCTGTTTTCTGCGTGAAGACTGTCCAGCCGTTTTGGAAACTCATAGCGTCATACGAGTTGTGCCCTATCGCCGCGCTTTCCATTGAGCTATTGTCTAGCAAATTCGCTCCGCCAATCTGTAACCCGTCGATTTTGCCATTAAGCGCCTTGTACGCTTCTGTCGTACCGTATGCATCAGCCACTTTTTTGGCAAATCCGCTGCCAAAAGATCCAGTCGATGTGTTGTAGTCAAGCGCACTGATCAAATTGGTTGTTTGCTTTTTTGTTTGACTGGTTTCATTGCTATAGGCAGATACCAACGTGTTCAAATCGCCAGTTGTCCCATCCTTGCCAATCAGCTTCCTGATTGTAGTATCATAACCGGCTACTTTCGTATCAATTCCACTTGCCTTAACCACGCTGTTGGCAAAGCTTGTCGAATTCATAGTCGTTTCAATAGTGTCAGCTTTGGTCTTTACAGACTTGACATCGCTTGCGAGCGTGTCAACTTTATCTGCCGTCTGTTTAAATTGTGTCCCTGTTACATACCCGTTCAAATCGGTTTTGTTGGCTTTTTGGCTGAGTTCGGTCGATGTCTGTTGCTTGAACGTGTTGTACTCATTGTCATCAACTTTTGAATCGACCAAAGATTCAATTCGGTTATTTTCAGCTTTAGCGCTGATCAATCCGCCTTTTCCGTCGCTCAATGCTGCTTCCAGAGCACCCGCTCGGGCCGATGCTGATGTAACCTTGCCATCAAGGGTAGCATAGGTAGCTTTTACGCCGCTGACATCTGACTTGATTTCTCCAATTGCTTTGCCGTTTTTTGTCACGGTTTTAGCAACGTCATCAACTTTAGCGCGCGCTTCACTTGCGCTGTTATTTGCTTCCGTTGCATTTGCCGAAGCAGTATCCGCAGTTGCCTTTGCCGCTTGAGCCGTTTCCGAGGCTTTAGTCACGACTGTGGTCAGTACTTGTTTTTCCGTCTGGTAAGTTTCATTAGGTACGTACTTGTCATCGATTTCTTTAAATTGTGCGTTAAAATCTTTGATGGCCTGGTCAACTTCCTTTTGCGTGTTATGCAGCTCTGCCGTCGACGTAATCAGTTCCCAGTTACCATTCTGATACTGGTACATTTCAGTCTCGCCGTTGTTGAGATCCTTGTACCACAAATCGCCGTTTTTCGGGTTGGTAGGCCCTAATTTGCCATAGTAGTTCGTGTTCTTGCCGTTGGCAGACGTCACCTGCGATGCCAGTTCGTCTGTTTTGCTCGACAAATCAGCAACATTGCTTTCAATCTTGGCCACCTGACTGGCCGACGGCAGTTTGCTGACAATATTCTGCAGCTCGTTAATTTTATTTAGCTGACCGTTAAGCAGTTTGTAGTTGCAAAACTCGATTGTATTCTGCGACGGATCAGTATACGACTTTTCAAGTTTGGCCACCCGCGCTGACAGATACAACGCAGGATTGTAGTCGTGGTCAATGATGGTTACCGTATCGCCAATCTCAAGCGTACTGTCGATAACCTTGACATCTGCCGTGTACGTGTACTGGGGCTCACTGTAGGTTTTGAGCTGTGTGATCGTACGGTTCAGCAGTTCACTGGCCGACTGCGTATCATACGTGTAGTAGCTTTCGATATAGCTTGTCTGGCCGAGATTAAAACGCTTGTTAGCGTCGACGGCCCGAAGGAATTTGTCGCCCTTCGTCGTAACGAGACCGTCCTTGTTGTATTCGAGGTCGGCAAAATCGACATTTTCCTGTTCTGCCGTTTCCTGCCCTTCAGGCGGTGTTACCGTACCGCCTACACCACAAAGCGCCGTGACAAACTGCGCTCTTGATTCCTTTTTGGTAATGTCGTTGAGTTCATGATTATACACGATTTGCACGTCCGACCGGTCGGCACCAATGGTCTTGTAGACATTGACCACAAAATCGCACGGGCGGTTGGCCGTAAAGCTCACGCCCATCTTACATTCAGCGTGGTCAAATGCCGTCAGTATAGACAGCAGACGTCCCAGTCCGGTATCACGTCCTTCATAGGTCAGCGTGCGCTCCAATCCCGCCAGCTGATTGACGCCGAGTTTCCACGGTGTACTGTCAACAATTTTGTTAAAATACCACTCAAAACTGTGCGGGCCTTCGCTTTTCCAGATATCGCAGTTCTTATTCAGCAGCTCAATCCCGACGTCCTCTGCATACACAGTCTTGGTATACTGATTTTCTTCATAATCAAGAATTGTGAATACCCAGTTCTTGCCGTTGTCGTCCTGAAGCACGACATAGTTGCCGGTATCCATGCACTGACTGGCGGGATCAGTTTTGACAATTGTGAATTCATATGATGACGAACCGGCATCCAGTGTCAACGTGTGTTTGTCATCGTATACGCCGACAGTCGTTTCAAGTGTTTCCCGTGCACGGTTCAAAACATATAACTGCATTTAATCACTTCTTTCTTCCTATTATATATACTCGAAATCTTCTAATTACAAATACTTGCGTCTGATATACGCCGTCACATCGGGTCGGTCGGCGAAATTCGAGTATCCGAAAATAATGTGGTTGTTGCCAGGCTGAACGATAACGGGACGACTGCCGATGTCCTGATACTTCAACGCCGACGCCCCGTTGATGGTTGTGGTTACCTTGCCGTCGTCCCCGCGGATAACCACCCTATCCCCTTCTTTCAGCATGTTGGCAATGTTTGTATATGATTCAACATTGTCTTTTCTGATCCAGAAATCATACAAATCGTTCCACATTCCCGTCTTATCGTGGTCCTGCCAGATGGCTTTCCAGTACGTCATGCCACCGACCAGGCGAGCACCCGCGTCAGTGTCCGTATAGCTGACAACCTGCTTAATCGCATTGCTTCCTTCAATGCTCTGGAGCGTGATTGTGAACGTGTTTCCACTGCGCTGGACATTGATTGCACCAAAGAAATTGTCCCACCTGGCGTTGTTTTCGTCAGTGAAAATCCATCTGTCACCGATGCGGATTTTGACCGAGCCGTGGCAGTTCTCCCATTTCCACAACTGGACGGACACCAACAGTTTGCGGTTGACGTCCCATAAATTAAATTGCTGAAGGCCGTGCATGCGGATATTGCCGAAAAGAAACTGCGTGTAGAAATGAGCCGTGAAATTCTTGATTGCCCTGTCAGTTGGGAATGCCATGCTTGCCGACGGTCCGTGCCACCCCTTGGTCGTTCCAGTTCCGTCCTGCCCACTGCCCCATGCGGTCGCACCGCCCTGTGCATTACGCAGACGCCATCTTGCTTCGTGTGTCTGCCCCGGGTCTTCAAATGCCCCCTGTTGCAACGGATTTGCGTTCCAGTCGTTGAGCACGCCCGCATTGATAGTCCACTGCTTGAGTCCGTTTGCCGGATTACTGTCGCGTTGGACTATCCACTGCGATTTGACAACAGTTTTGCCGTCAGGCTCTGATGGGTTGCCGAGCAGATATGCCGTTTTGCCGTTGGCAATCGAGATATATCCATTTTCACTGTGGTTAGTCAGTTCGAACCGCACGGGCACGGGCTGCGTCCCGTTGTTGATTATGTTGAGCGAGTTGGTAACGGGAAGCGTCACGAGCATGGTCAACTGAATATAGTCGAGATACAGACTGCTTTCGCCGTTGCTCGACTTGCCGTAAATGTCCAGATACATGTACCCGCTGGCGTCAACATGACCGAAGAAGTCGTCTGCCGTCTGATAGTCCAGCTCAAGCATTGACGTAGCCTGTTGGCTGTGTGTTACGGCCGTTCCCCATCCGGTCGACGGCTCATACGAAGCAATGGCAAAATACCCGTTGCCGCCATATCCCCATACCTTGACCGACGCTGACTTAAGATTGTTCTTGACCCAGTTGAGTTTTTCGACTGAACCGGCGACACCGATCGAGTTGAAAAAGCCGGGCTCGGCCTGTTCCAGTGCATTGACTACATCAAGTTTGGCCACGAAATGCGGTACCTGATAGCGCCACAAATTCTGCGGTCTGATGATGGTTGTCCAGTCCGAATAGCTGCCGTTGCCCTGTGCGTCGTTACTGTAGCGCAGATAGACACGCAAGCGCTTGTTGGCCATTTGGTTGGACCATGGCAGTTCCCCGTAAAAACCGGACATGCTACTGTTTGCGACGTTCGGGTGCGTTTTCTGCACGTCAGGGCGTGCGGTAAGCGTCACTTTAACGCGGCAGTATTCTTTCCCGCCGCCTGATTCGTCAGTGACGATAATGTAGGCGTACTTGCGCCACGTTGACGAAGCGTCTACATGCCAACCTTTGATTTTAAGCTTGCCGTCTTCGAGGGCAACACTGTCCAGACCACCGCTTTCAGTAGCATACAGTTGAAAATTAGCAAGTGAACTGTCATACCATGACCATGCACTGTCAGATACGCACTGACCGTTGCAACTGTCAAGATAGCCGTATTCGACTTGCGAAAGCTCGTCCGTATAGTACGTCGGCGGTTCGATTGCCCAGTCTCCTGCCACGTGTCCACGGTAGATGGTGTGTGGCACAGGGCTTGTTTTGCCGGCAACTTTGCCCGACATTCCGACACTGATCTGTTTGGTGGTCAGGCTGTCCGACCACTTGAAGACGTCTTCTGTGTTGGCGTATGCATACGGGTCAAAACACGTGAATTCAAATGCCGACGTCACTGCCAGCTGGCCACCGTCCGGTGTGTCTGCACCTGTAAGCGTGCCGATGAAGTATTTATCCGGATCATCCGCGAAACTGATTTTCTTATTCTCACCACTCAACAATCGATTGAGTTGATAGTACACTTCACGAAACCGCTGCGGTGTTTCTACGTCAATCTGATACTTGACTGTCAGTTTCCGCGCTTCACGGCGTTTCTTCTGCAGTCTTGAACCGTCCTGACTGCCGACGGTGATTGTCGATACGTCATAGCCGACAAGCTCGCGTCCGGTTACCTGCAGTGTTGTGAATTCCGGGATAGCCTGGTCAAGCGTTACGCCGTCCACGGTTATCGCTTCTGCCGACAAGCCCGTATTCGGATCATGTCGTTCTAAGCCATAAAAATTGTACAAAATCATCACCCCTATCTGTTACCGTACAAGCGCTGTTCACGTGACTGCCGGCGATTGAGTTCATCGGCAAGCGGTTGTGCCGTAACCTTGGCGATTGTCTTGCCGTCAAGGTTAACGGGCACTTCCACGGTAATTGTGCTATGCATGTTGACATCTGCACTATACGCCTGCGCAAATGACGTGCTGAATCCGTCTGTTGCCAGTGCTGACCAGTCTGCCATCGGCTTGACTGTTGCGCATTCTGCCAGCGTCTGTGCCGCCTTGGTTACCATATCAGAATTTCCGGTAAGGCCTTCCGCAAAGCCGGCAACTGTGTAGTAGCCGACCTGGTCACGCATGACACGTGACGGCGAGTGAATGCCCAGCGCCGACTTGGCTGCTTTAAGCGCACTCTTAGCCATGTGAGCAGCAGCAGAAACGGCACTTCCAATCGCACCTCTAATACCTTTGACAAAACCCATGACAAAGTTTCGACCGGCGCTGAACAGTGAACTAGCGCGGCTTCTCACGGCGTTAATGGCTCTGCCCATGCCACTGCTGATAGCGCTTATGACACCGCCAAAGGCACCACGGACAACACCGCTCAAAGAGTGCCAAATACCGCTGAACGCTGATTTGACGTTATTCCATACGGCTCGCCAATTCCCCTTGATAGCGTTAGTAACCGCTCTGATGATGTTTGCGACCGCATTAATGCATGATGATACAATCGATATGATACCGTTCCAAACACCGGACGCAATCGATTTAATACCATTCCAAATACCATTCCAAACCGCTTTAATTCCGTTGAGCACACCGCTGATGACGAATTTGACCGCATTGATAGCTACGCTGATTACAGTTTTGATTGCATTCCAAATGTTGGATGCAAAATCTTTGATGCCACTCCAGAAACCCGACCACCAACCAGTAATGCCTGACCATGCAGACTTTACACCATTTACAACCGGTGATACTACCGTACCGACAAACCCGCTCCAAACGGCGGACGCAAAAGCAACAATCCCTTGCCACAACCCACTGAAGAAACCGGTGATACCCGACCACACGGTTTTGAAGAACTCGACCACGGGCATTACAACAGTTGTTACAAAACCGTTCCAAACAACGGACGCAAAGCCGGTGATAGTCTGCCACAAGGTGCTGAAGAAGTCGGCGATGCCTTGCCAGGCTGACTTGACGCCCTCAACAACCGGATTTACAACATTAGTCACGAAACCGTTCCAAACGGCTTGAGCGGCGCTTGTGATTGCGTCCCATAGTGTCTGAAAGAATTCCTTAAGCGCATCCCATAAATTCTTGAAAGCGTCAATCACTGGCTGAATTGATGTCAGAAAAGACTGCCAGTATGGCGATACTGCGTCAACGATAGACTGCCACAGATTGCCGAACCATTCCTTGACGCCACTCCATGCATTTTGAATGGCGTCTACGGCACTGTTGGCCATATCAGTGATTCCGCTCCAAATACCGCTGAAGAAGCTAGTGACACCGTTCCAAACGCCCTTGACTTTATCCGGTACGCTTGTTATGAATTCTGCTACAGCGTCCCATACGCTTGACGCAACCTCTTTAATGCCATTCCAACAATCAGACAAAAACGACGTGAACTGCGACCATAACTGCTGGCCTAATTTCGTTTTCGTGAAAAACAACGTCAGCGCCGTGACTACTGCTGCAATAGCAGCAATGATAAGCACCATAGGATTAGCAGCGGCGAAACCGGCAATTGCAGCACCTACTTTGGCAATACCGCCGGCAATCGTGGTAAGAACACCAACAGCTGTGCCGGCAACCTCGCCAAGTGCTGATATTGCCGTAACCAGTTTGCTATAGCCTGAGGCGACCGAAAGAATTGTTCCGACGACGCCCTTGCCTACTTTGACCGCTGACCACAACGCAAGCAAAACCTTTGCGGCCGTCATTACACCGTCCTTATGATTTTCGAGAAAATTGAAAAACGACATCAGTGCATTCTTAACGTCTGAGCAGACCTGCTTGATTGTCGGCAGTTCTTTTTTAAGATAACCAAGCGCCACTTCCGTTCCCTTCGAAACAACGGGACCGATAGCCGTGAAAGCGTCGTTGATAACATATTTTAAATTATCGAGCTGCTTTGCAATTGAGCCGAAACCTGCGTCGGAAAAGCCGTCGTTGATATACGTCAACATGTTAGACAGGTTCTTGACCACAGAATTTTTCAGGTTCTCAAAAGATGTCCCGATTCCGGCAGAGTTCTTGTGTGCAAGTGATGCAAATCCGTTCTGCGCCTGATCAAGCTCGATTAATTTGTCGTTGAGCTGATCGATGGTGATCGAGCCGTCTTGAAGTTTGGCGTACAAATCCATCTCAGCCGATTTGCCGGTCAGTCCGAACGAATTGGCCACTTTGCGCAAGGCAATCGGCATGGTTTCCATCAACGTGCGATACGACATCAGATCGACCTTGCCTGTGGATAACATCTGTGTATACTGTGTCAGACCACGGCTTGCGTCTCCAGCTGACGCACCACTTGCCAGAAAAGCATCATTGAGTGCTACCGCTGATTGTGCCGCTTTCGAAGCAGATCCCGTCAGTGGCGCCAGTTGCTGAGCACTGGACGTGATTTCGTCAAGCGATGTCGGCAGACCGTCAATGCCTTTTTGCAGTATTTGCGAAGACTTGGCCACGTCACGTGTACTGTATCCCAGTGCCTTCATTACCACTGGATACTTGTTCAGCGTATCGAAACGGCTGATTGCACCGCTCAGGCTGTCCTTGACAACACCCATGGCGGCACTGGTCAGTTTGCTTGCCACCGCAAACAGAGCACCGAATTTAATCGCGCCCATTCCTGTTTTTTCTGACGTTTCCTTAAGGCCGTCAAGACCTTTCTTGGCGTTTTCAAGCCCTTTAGTAAAACCACTGTCATAAGCCTTGAGAACCGCCGTCAGTCCGAATTCCGCCATTGTCACTCACCCCTTTCTTTTGTTTTTGCATTTCTTCCCACTCCCGCTGCCTTTTCTGGAGCACTTTTGCCGTTTTGATTTTTTCGAGCCGTGGCGAAGTGTACCACGGCTCGTATATCGACCGCACCTTATCTATGGCCTTTTCAGTCTGGAAAACGTCAGACGGCCCTTTGAACCGGTATTTCTTGCCGTTGTTGCTCTTTGCGTCACGTGTGTAAAAAGCCAGTTGCCACAGATGGTCCTGCAGAGCAATCTCACGCAGTTGCCACGCTTCCATACGAAGTTGATACTCACGAAGTGTCATTTTGTCGATGTCTTCCATGTCTGTAATGCCGAGGTACGCCAGGCAGTTAAGCTGAATGTCATAGTACTCCTGTTCGGGCGTAGTAGTGGTCAGGCTTTTGCTGCCGCCATCATCTGCTTTAAAGGGGCTGCCGTCACGTTACTTTCTTTCAGGGCGTCGACGAGTGCGTCAACAAGCTTCTGCCAGTCCTCAACTCCCGTTTCAAGGTAGGCGTCCACGTCTTCCTGCGTCGGTCTGCCGCGCTTGATATGAGCGGTACCGGCGTAGATTGTGTTGGAAATGGCCACCGGATCAGCGCCGATAAGACTCGGGATTGTTGTCTGCAGTGCCATGCCCAGATTGATTCCTTCTTTGGTTGATACCCCTGCAAGCTTGTTAAGCTCACGGATAAATGCCATGCCGAAAATAAGTTGTGTATCCTTACCGTTGATCTTCAATTCCATTTCTATTCCTCCTACAAAAAAAGCCGGCTATACGATATAGCCGGTTATGTTGTTATTTAACTAGTCTGCGGCGCCTACGCCGTTATCTCCGTTTGTGCCGTCATTCTTGAGCAAGCCCTGAAAGATGTAGTTAACCTGGTCACGCAGTCCGTCCGGGATTTTTGTGTAACCTTCTTTTGGTTCGCCGTCAACAGCAATCGTGAACTCTCGTGTGGCGTTATCGTCGGGATCACCACTGTATGAATCCTTGGAAACACGGCCACGCATGTAGTTTGCCAATACTTTCTTACCGGTTGTATCTAACCTGTCGAGCTTGACAACCCAAAACTCAAGCTGTGTTTTGTTGACAAGAGATTCCTTGAGCATATCAATCACGGGCGACGTCGAATCAAGAGTTTCAAACGAAAAATCCGTGCTGAGACTGCCCACTTTTGAAACATTGCCTGATTTAGTCGATGTACTGTCACTGTCACGTGACAGCTCGAAATCAGTAGACGTCAGGTAAGGCACAAGCTGTGCATCCTCTGTCTTGGCCTTGTCAAACTGACGTACCATGACGACACCTTCAAAGCCTTGAAGGATTTTCAATTCATCTGCCATCTGATCATATCCTTTCTAGTGTTAAATCTGTCTGAATTCTAACACTAGCGCCCCACGGTGATATATCGTGTTCGGAACGCTGGTGTCAAGCAGCATTTGTTTTTGTTGAGCGTTAAAAGACGCATAAAAGCGGTAATTGTCCGTGCTGATTATGCCCGGTTTGATGAGACTGTAGACCTTTTCTGTAATGTCGGACACTTCAAGACGCTGTCTTTTTGAGCCCCACACGTCAATGTTGATTGTGTACGTACCGCCGACGCACAGTTTGGTGGCCGTGCTGACCATCTGCACATTGCCCACACAGATGATAGGGTAGTCGACCTTCTCGTCTTCTCCCGGCAGATAGTCATACGTAGCGTCAGGACGAATTTCCAGGCATTTTGCGTAAAAGTAATCATATAGTTCCTGTTCAGGCGCCATTAAATCCCCCCTTCACCGCTTTTTCAAGGTCATTTTTAAAAATCTGTTTCTGGACATTGAAAGCAGGCTCCACTGCCGGTTCAGGTGCCATGAAACGTGTACCTTTCTCAAGATACATGATGTAGTCCGTGTTGACAGTGACGCGCCCTTCCGTTGATTTGACCTGCAGTGTAGTCTGACGTGACGTGTTACCGGTCGAGTAGCCCTTGATGTAGGCTTTGCGCTCGTTATTGATTGTACGGCTGTGCAACTGAACGGTGTTCTTCTTGATGACTTCACGAATCCGGCGCTTGTCAGCTGCTTTTTCAAGGGCCTTGACCAGCTCCTTGTCTCCTGACCATTCAATCGTAACTCTAGCCATGACGCTCACCTACAATCAACGTTGTGCCGTGTGTCACGTCCCGTTTTGTAACTGCGACATATTCTGTCTCACTACCGTCGATGGTCAGATATGACCACCCGTCGGACACGGGATTGAGCAGTCGGACAACCTTGTTTGCAGTTTTCACATCACCGAAAACTTCAGCACTCCGACTGGTGCCAATGTCACAGACGTTGGCAAGTGTAACGGCCACCTGTGTCTTACCGCCGACATATCCCTTGCCCGGCACGTAATGCTCGGCCGATTCGCTCCAGAAACGGACTGTACGGTCAAACCTCATGGACATCACTCCCCCTTCGGTACGGATCAACAAACATTGCTTTCCCGAGTGTTCTTGCCGATTTGCCGTTCTGGTCTTTCCAGTCGTCGATGTCAGCCTGAAACTCGTCAAAATCATTTGCACTGAATGTAATCGTTTCTCCTTCCTGTGCATATGACGCCATTCCTTCGTTTTTAAGGCGGTTAAACCGCTTGACGCATACTTCAAGGGGGATATAATTCAAAGCGCCAGGAAACGATTCTGACACTTTGAGGCCCAACTTGAAGCGTGACATCTGCACAGTACTGCGAATAATAAGGCCGAGCAATGCATCTGAATTGTCATCGCCCAGTCCCAAAAGAAGTTTCAAGTCGTCAAGCGCGACAACTGTTTCACTTTCCATCACTCAGCCCCCCTTCTAGTGAGATTCCTGAGAAGGTGTTGTTGAAGCCTTGATTGTAGCGACAACAACTTTGGAATCATTGTAAAGATATGCCGCATAGTGCTCGTCAGCCGTGATGGTGGTCAGTTTCTTGACAATATCACGCGATGTTTCGACCTGGACGCCCCTCTTCATGAAGAGCTTCAGCGGTGGCATCTGCTGATTGAGTTTGAGCAGGATTCCTTCTGTATCGCCGAGCTTGTTGGTTTCGACAATCTGCACGCCCTCAACCGCATATCGTGTGTTGGCAATCACGGCATTGGCACCGACGTCAGAGCCGGCCATCTGTTTCTGTGCGTCGCGACGAAGTTTCATCGCATTCTTCTTGTTGACCACGAACACGACCTGCGAATCGTCTGAATCGTCTGGAAAGACGGCAAGCGCCGTTTCAAGCCCGTCAACAGTCATTTCAATGTCCGTTGCTTTCTGCTTGCCTGCTTTGGCAGCCGTCAGCAGATCGTCGTCAATCTTGTTGGCAAGTGCAAGCCCGAGCTGACGATTGGATTCACCAATAGGATCGCCATAGCCCGACAGTACCGCTTCGTCAGTAATCTGTGTACCTTTGCCGGCCTTCTTGACCTTGACAGATGCGGTCGTTGTCCCGAGCTTGTCGAGCGGGATTGCCGTACCTTCTGCGATGTCCTTGGCATCGCCAATGTATGTGTATTTTGGCATTTTGACTGTATCGCCCGGCTGGCCGACAAGAGTGTTGTCCACCTGTGCAAGCGGCGTAAAACGAAGCGCCTTTTCCAACTCGTACTGAACAATTGGCGCGTTGACCTCTGGATTTACCAGATCAGAAATCTGTGTAAGTGTATCTACCATAGTTATTTACCCCCTGTGGTTAGTTTCTTGAAAAGTTCCGGATTGTCACGATAGAGCTTGACGCGTTCACTCTGGTTCATGCGCATGAACTGTTCCTGCGTCACTTCTCTGACCGTTTTGCCGGACATACGCGGTGTGTGGCCCTTGCGGAATTCCTCACGCACAGAATCCTTGACCGATTCCGTGTAGTCGATAAAAGCCTTGACATTCGCGTATGTCGTATCAGCGTTGTCTGAAACAAGGAAGCCTAGAACGTCAGACGGGACCGACAGACCGGAATCGCGGAGAACCTGATCTGTCTCGTCAAGCGTTTTGCGGTGCGCAATCTGTGCTTCGAGTTCCGCGATTCGCTTGTCCTTCTCGTCTGTATCCTTTTTAGCTTTATCTTTGTCGGACAGTTCCTTGACTGATTTGCCGGACTCAAGCTGCTTGATTTTGTCAAGCGCTTCTTCCAGCTGCTGCTTGTAGCTGTTCTTTTTGGACTGTTCCGCTCCGATTCGTTTCTGAAGCTTTTTGACAATCTCATCGGCGTCAACTTTCTTCTGTTCCGGTTCAGTCTTTTTCGGCTCGTCAGCCGTCTGTTCTGGTTCAGTTGCCGTTGCCTTTACGTCAGCTACTGTATCTGTTACTGTTGCATCGTTATCCATGATGTACCTCGCGTTTTAAGGCCTGGGAGCCTGTAGTCTCGGTTGTTCTTTTAGCCCTGCAAATCGGAAAAAGGGCATAAAAAAAGACGGTCGACCCGTCTTGAATACTATTTTAAAAGCGGAAGCCAGTTTCTAACTTCTTTGAAAACATTGTATGCTTTAATCATCATCGAATTTTCCTTAAGATATTGTAGCCCGGAACTTGTAATTTCCAATTTGCTTATACCAGTTACAATCCTGCCACTTGTCGTTGATGTTATCCGTACACCTTTAATGTGGCCATCATCCGAAAGTATTGACAATGTTTGGTAAAATTGTCTGTTCGAAATATTCGAGTGTACCAGGTGAGAGAACATCTACATCCACGTCAATACCGTTTTCATAACAATATTTCAAATATGATAAAATTTTATAAGCAATTGAAAAATAGTCATTATTACTCATAATTAGCCACTCACCTTATAGTATATAACTAAATCATTCATTAACTACTTCAATTTCTTTTTTCAAATAATCGATAAACCTTTTCCTGTCCGCTGGCGTAAGGACTGAAGGAACCAATTCTTTTTCCAAATCATCAAAATAGATGTATGCATCCGTTTTGTCCAAATCAAAGCTACTCCACTTGCCGACTAAATCCGCAATTTCTTCGTATTGTTCCTGACTATAATCATCTCTAGGTTCTAACATTGAAGACTCGTAATAAACTGACTCTATACGAAATCTCTTATTTCTGTTCCTTTCTTCCATTCAATCACGCCCCTGTTTAATACGTTGATGGTGACCCCAAATCTAATTATATCAAACCCGGAAACAATTGCAATTATATCTACATTGCTGTCTTCTGTGTTTTTCTTTAATTGCGTCAACCCAACTTTTCTTAACAGTTTATTGGCTTCTTCGAAAGTGATAGTCTTAGCATCGGAACTTAATCCGTATTCAAAAACTTTTCCGTTTTCTCCTTTACGTGCATACATTCGTGCCTGTAATTTTAATTCAGAAAAATAGATCCCTCGTCCTCTAGCAGAACTTTTTGCACCAGAAATATATAATTTGCCCTTTTTCAATTCCTTGTCCACATCATTCGTGATTAAATTTCCATCTGCACTTTGATGAATACCGCGATAAATTTTGACTCCACCGTATTCTTTTACCTGTTTTGGTAGCTGATTGTACCCTTTTTGTTCTAACAAATAATTAACAAATTTAGCCTTAACGTCGTTATATGGATTTAAAATATCCGAAAATGTTCCATTTTCAATAGACTTCGAAATGTCAATGCCGGTAGCTTTTAAAAAATCGTCACGATATTTGTCTAGACGTTTTCTGATTATATTTACATCAGTTGTTAAAGTGTTATTTTTATCATCTTTCCAGTACGCAGACAGTGCACACCGGCAGTTCGGATGTGCAGGCAGTGTCGGTACGTCCTTGACGCGGTAAACAC
>UMJI01036328.1_pt1 | contig 14772 bp, 18 predicted proteins | sample 1965991 | NCBI WGS metagenome assembly UMJI01 (sample SAMEA4836140, study PRJEB28245) | human gut metagenome | biome: gut microbiome; material: fecal sample | place: Denmark | collected 2008
TATTCCCCGTCCCGAAACGGAAGAACTGGTGGAGAGGATGCTGAAGGAAGTCGCTCCGGTTTCCCGTATTCTCGACATTGGCACCGGAAGCGGGTGTATTGCCGTCACTTTGTCTAAGGAGTTGCCGGAGGCGGAAGTAACAGCTTGGGACATTTCCGGAGAAGCTCTTGCCATAGCCGGCGACAATAACCACCTTTTGCAGGCCTCCGTGCTATTTGTACAGCGTGATGTCCTGACGTATCAACCGGTTGAGGGTGAATGTTTTGATGTAATCGTCAGTAATCCGCCTTATGTTACGGAAACAGAAAAGCGGGATATGGAACCAAACGTCTTGAACTGGGAACCCTCACGGGCTTTGTTTGTTCCGGATAGCGACCCGCTCCGTTTCTATCGGCGTATAGGTGAACTGGGACGGAGCATGCTGACGGCCGGCGGCCGACTCTATTTTGAAATCAACCGGGCATTTGGAGAGGCTGTCGCTTCGATGCTTCGCAAGCAAGGCTATACGAATGTCCGTATCCGAAAAGATATTTCCGGCAACGACCGGTACGTAATTGCAGAACGATGATAGAAATAACTGAAACTGAAGCTTTGAACAGAGTGGCGGCATATTGCTCCACTGCCGAGCATTGCCGGGCGGAGATTGCGGAGAAACTGCAACGCTGGGGCATTGCCTATGATGCCATAGACCGTATCATCAACCGTCTGGAACAAGAGAAGTACATTGATGAAGAGCGCTTCTGCCGTGCTTTCATCAACGACAAATACCGTTTTGCCAAATGGGGCAAGATGAAGATAGGGCAGGCGCTCCAGTTGAAAAAGATATCTTCATCTGTCTATTGGCCCTATTTGAACGAGATTGATGAGGAGGAATACCACGCCGTCTTGCAGAAACTGCTGGCGGCAAAGCGTAAAAGCGTCCGTGCCGAAAGTGAGTATGAGTTGAATGGCAAACTGGTGCGTTTTGCCTTGAGCAGGGGGTTCGAAATGAAGGATATATGTCGTTGCATAGAGGTTTCTGAGGAAAATGACTACTCCGAATGAAAATTATCGGCTTTCTCTTTTTTATTCTCATTCTGTTTCCGTATTTTTGTGCCATATTTATCATATATAGATTAGTTTTGCTATGAAAACTTTAGAAAGATTGTTTGCAGAGAAGTTGCTGAAGATAAAAGCGATTAAACTACAACCGGCTAACCCGTTCACTTGGGCATCCGGATGGAAGTCTCCGTTTTATTGTGATAACCGCAAAACCCTTTCTTATCCTTCTCTCCGTAATTTCGTAAAGATTGAAATTACGCGTCTGATTTTGGAACGTTTCGGACAGGTGGATGCCATTGCCGGTGTGGCAACGGGAGCTATCCCGCAAGGTGCCTTGGTGGCCGATGCATTGAACTTGCCGTTTGTATATGTACGCTCCACTCCGAAAGACCATGGACTGGAGAATTTGATTGAAGGTGAACTTCGTCCCGGTATGAAGGTGGTAGTCGTGGAAGATTTGATTTCTACGGGTGGAAGCAGTTTAAAGGCTGTAGAAGCTATCCGCCGTGACGGATGTGAGGTCATCGGTATGGTGGCTGCCTATACTTATGGTTTCCCGGTTGCCGAAAAGGCTTTCAAGGATGCCAAGGTGCCTTTGGTGACGCTGACCAATTACGAGGCTGTGATGGAAGTGGCACTGCGTACGGGCTATATCGAGGAAGAAGATGTGGAGACTCTGAATGAATGGCGTAAAGACCCTGCACATTGGGAATCTGGAAAATAAGAACTTATTTGTAAAAATGTTAATATGGATAAAAGAGCCATTCGGATAGATTCTGTCCGGATAGTTCTTTTTTCTTTTTGAATACGATTGATTATGACGAAATTTGAGAGTGGAGTGAAAGTTGTACCGGCTTCACAAGAAGCTGTTTATGAAAAGCTTTCCGACCTGAGCAATCTGGAGAAGGTGAAAGACCGTTTGCCTGAAGACAAAGTGAAGAACTTGAGTTTTGATGCGGAGAGCATGACGATAGAGGTGGCTCCCGTAGGAAAGATTACGTTGCAGATTGTGGAGAAGGAACCTTGCAAGTGTATCAAGTTTGCAACAACCACTTCACCGCTGCCCTTCAATCTGTGGATACAGATTGTACCCGTCACCGAAACCGAATGTAAAATGAAACTGACCATCGGCATGGATATAAATCCGTTTATGAAGACCATGGTGCAGAAACCCTTGCAGGAAGGATTGGAGAAGATGGCAGATATGTTGGCGATGATACAATATTAATCACTAACCATTAATCATTAGAAACAACGTGGCTCAGAAACTTTGGGAAAAATCCGTTCAGGTAAATAAGGATATCGAACGCTTCACGGTAGGCCGTGACCGTGAAATGGACCTTTATTTAGCAAAGCACGATGTGCTGGGTTCCATGGCGCACATCACGATGCTCGAAAGCATTGGCTTGTTGACGAAGGAAGAACTGCGGCAATTGCTGGCCGAATTGAAGGAAATCTATGCGATGGCCGAGCGTGGAGAATTTGTGATAGAAGAGGGAGTGGAAGACGTTCACTCACAAGTGGAACTTATGCTGACGCGCAACTTGGGTGATATAGGTAAGAAAATACACAGCGGACGTTCGCGCAACGACCAGGTGTTGCTCGATTTGAAGCTCTTTACCCGTGCAGAGATAAAGGAAGTGGCGGAGGCTGTGGAACAATTGTTCCATGTGCTGGTTATGCAGAGCGAACGCTACAAGGATGTACTGATGCCGGGTTATACACACTTGCAGATAGCCATGCCGTCTTCTTTCGGACTTTGGTTTGGGGCATACGCCGAGAGCCTGGTGGACGATATGATGTTCCTTCAGGCAGCTTTCAAGATGTGCAACCGCAATCCTTTGGGTTCTGCTGCGGGATACGGTTCCTCGTTCCCGCTGAACCGTACGATGACTACCCGTCTTTTGGGATTTGATTCCCTCAACTACAACGTAGTGTATGCCCAGATGGGGCGTGGCAAGATGGAGCGTAATGTAGCTTTCGCCCTTGCCAGTGTGGCCGGAACTATATCGAAATTGGCTTTTGACGCATGTATGTTCAACAGTCAGAACTTCGGTTTTGTGAAGCTGCCGGACGATTGCACTACCGGCTCCAGCATCATGCCTCACAAGAAGAACCCGGACGTCTTTGAACTGACGCGTGCCAAGTGCAACAAACTGCAATCCCTTCCCCAGCAGATTGTGATGATAGCCAACAATCTTCCTTCCGGCTATTTCCGTGACTTGCAGATTATCAAAGAGGTCTTCCTGCCTGCTTTTCAGGAACTGAAAGACTGTCTGCAGATGACGACTTACATTATGAACGAAATCAAGGTGAACGAACATATTCTTGATGATGACAAGTATCTGCTTATTTTCAGTGTGGAGGAAGTCAACCGCTTGGCACGTGAAGGGATGCCTTTCCGCGATGCCTACAAGAAGGTGGGACTGGATATTGAAGCCGGAAACTTCTCGCACAGCAAAGAGGTACATCATACCCATGAAGGCAGTATCGGAAACCTTTGTAACGATGAAGTCTCTGCCCTGATGCAGAAAGTGGTAGATGGTTTCAATTTTGAGACCATGCAAGCTGCAGAGAAAGAGTTGCTGGGCAGGTAAAAGGTTCTGCGGGTTCAAGTCCCGCTGCGAGTACTCTAAGGGACGAATCGTGTTTTCCACGGTTCGTCTCTTTCTTTTTATCTCCGTTACCTGTTGGATATGAATACTTTAGAAGAAAGAATTGGTTCACTCTTTTAGGTTCAATATGCTCGTTATTTTTGTCGTAAATAAATCCGTCAGGAAACACGAGTTTTTGTAGTCTTCTTCTTCCTTCTAATCCTTGCAACTCCCACAGTCCAAACAAGTTAGAACGCATTTTAAAAGCAAAATCAATGAATTTATCGAGGTTCAATATTTCTGTATTCACTTTTGAAAATTCGGTCTTTAAATCTCTAACTTCTTTCTCTAATTTCGTCATAACCTTCTCGCAAATGCTTTGTTTCTTCGCATCGGTACAGAGTGCATAATTTGTTTCTACTTGTTCCAACTCTTTTTCTTTAGCTTTGATGTTTGCTTTGATAGATTTGGCTCGTTCTCTGTTTTCTTGGTTCATATATTCAAATGTGATGGTAAGTTGCATTTTTAAGAGTTCACTTACTTTGTCTGATAGGGCATACCTGTTTACTTCTTCTTCAAAGGCTTCATGTACCTTTTTAGTAGAACTGTTGTACTTGCATCCTTTTCGGCTGCAAACGTAATAGCCTATATCAGTACGCCCAAATTTCTTTCGCATTTTGGTTGATATGCTGGCAGATAGATTTTTTCCGCAACATGGGCACTTGATACTACCTAATAATGGGGCATACTCCTTGTCTATCTTTTGTTCATATCCGCTATGGTTTTTGGATAACTCCCCGTTTACTTTCAAAAAAATCTCTTTGGAAATCAACGGTGGGTGATTCCCTTGTACAATATCTCCTTGCAGGAATTTATGTGCCATATAGCCGCAATAAAAAGGGTTCTTGAATAATTCAGATAACTTTTGTTTGCAGATGTGTAGCCCTTCTGCTTCCAATCTGTGTCTGATTTCTTCATTGGATAACTTGTTATTTGCTTTCCAAAGAAATGCTTTCCGAATCAACTTGCCTTCTTCGTTGATAGTTATAATTTGCTCCTTCTTGGTCGTTTTTTGGTCATATCCTCTAGGGGCTTTCCCAATCCACCTCCCTTTTAATAATGCTTTTACGCTGTTTTCAATGGTAGTTGCCCGTTTTTCGTCATTCTGAAACCTTGCATTTGCAAGTTCCATGAGTTGCATATACTTTCCTACTGGGGTGCGTGGGTCATAGTTGGAGGTTGCAGATACTACGTATGCTCCTCTAGCCTCAACTTCTTCAATGATAGTTGTACTTCCCGTTCTGCTGAAACGGGAGGTACTAAACACTATTACTGTTTTTACGGGTTGGCTGCTGCCTTTCTTATTACTTTGTTTGATGAAAGCAAGCATACGGTTAAACTCCTTGCGTTCTTTGTCGCTTTTGGCACTTTCATACGTGCCGCCAAATTCACCAACGACAGTGTATGAACGTACTTTGGCATACTCTCTGCATTTGTCAATTTGTACTTCAAGGCTTTGCCCATCAACTTGCTCGCTTGAACTAACACGAGTATAAATGATGGCATTACCACCTATTTGCTCTTTTTGTTGCTTTTTGCCTTTGGCAAAACCTTTTAAATCAAAATTCTCCATATTGTGTATCTTTTTTAGTATATGCCTCATAGCTTAAAATTGAAAAAGCATATAGTGTATCAATTAATTCTTTGGTGTCTTCTTGGGTTATTCCTTTGAAGTTACGATTTTCCTTGATTGTATCTATGTTTAAATGCTGTGCGTCCATATTGTGTTTTCATTACAAAATTGATTATTATTAGAATAAAGAGAAAAAGTAAGTGAATGTCAGATTGTTTATTAGCAATATTTTGCATTTTACTACTCCGCATTCCGCATTTCCGCACTTTCTATCTCATTGCTTCCATTTGCTTGCTCGTTGATAGCTTTTTGCTCTGTGTAATATTCTTCATATTCATCTACCCATTTTTTTATGGTCTTATCGCTGATACCCGTCATTTTGGCAACCTTCCTAAAGCTCTGATACTCTTTATAGAGTTGATATACCTTTTCTTTTTCGGGGGTAATATTACCAGTTCCTTTTATCAAGTCCTTTTCTTTTGCATATCCTTCTTCCTTGAAGTATAGAAAGTTATCTTCTCCTTTTTCAATGGAGCAAACCAATACATGTTCTTCGTTCAATATGATTTGGCTACTTCTATTCTTTAGTTGTTTTATGTATCGCTTTTCGTTACCTTCTGTTTTTGCTTGTCCTATGCAAAAACAACTGTCAATGAAGTTTCCCACATTCTTAGAGCCTGCTAAATTGTCTAAAGTAATAGGAGAATTGTCTTTTTTCTTGGGTGAATGTCCCAGTAGTAAGAAACTTGCTCCTAAGCTGTTCATGAATGTGCGTAGTTCGAGAATGAAGGTAGCCGCTTCATTTGCTTTGGATAGATTGGGGTGCAAACAAGTGATATTGTCTATAATGAATAGTTTAATTCCTTTTTTTGTTACAGCTTCTTCGATTCTCATTCTTAGGTAGGCTCTGCGTTCTTTGAAATTTTTAGCCATATCAAAATCAAGATTAGGGCGATAGATATTCTGAGGGAATTTGCAGGGGATTGTGCCATCTTCGTTTGTATATCTATCACAGATTTGTTGAATGTTCAATTCATAATCAAAATATAGAATCGGTTGTTTCTGAGCTACATGTTTGGCTATCTGCATTGCATAAATGCTCTTTCCACAATTACTTGCACCAAATAAAACACATAGTTCATTTTCGTACCAAAGGTTTTTGTATAGTGGCTCTCGCTTTGGCTGCTTCATACCTTCGGCTATAATATCATTCATTGTGGTGTATTCAAAACTATCTTCATTGAAAGTATTTTTTAAATTCATCATAATCATAATTTTTTAATGGTTATACATAGTGTCTTTGGTACCTTTTGACATTGCAAAGGTATAGTGATATGATGAATTGGGGATAGGACTTTTTTATACCTCACTTATATTTTGCTGTTTCTTAGCGAGTTATATTTTGAAAGGGGATTTTGTGGGGGATTTGTTGGGGAAAATGAGGGGATTATGATAGATTGACTTATGAATTGTCACTATCAAAGCGATTGATTATGTTTCTGATGTCTTGGAATGAAGTGATTTTGAAGATTTCATTTCCGATTTCTATATATCCGTTGATATTCTCTTTTTGTTCTTTTTCAAAAAGTTCTTGAATTGGTACTTCTAGGGCTGCTGCAATTTTTTCGAGAACTGCGACAGAAGGATTACCGTTGATATGATTACTTAATCCAACACGGTTTATTCCCATCTTGTCCGCTAAAGTTTGGACGGTCATACCTTTTTCTTTAATAACTTCTTTGATTCGTAGTCCCATACCTATTTGTTCTTGTTATATATGCAAATATACGTTTATTCTTAAAATGTATATTGATAGCGGTACATAAAATAAGTTAATGTAATGCTAATAATATACACTTTTATTTGTTTATGTCTATTGAAAGCACTACATTTGCAGCGTGGTAATAAACTAATAGCACTACAATAAGATGAAGCGATATAATAAACAACAGGTGATGAAGGATGCTCACAGACTTTACAAGAATGACTTTCAACGTAGAGGGCGTTCATGGTCGGAGTGTTTAAAAGCTGCTTGGAGTTGGGAACGAGATGCAGTTAAAACACGAGAAGAAAAAGCCGCAAAACTCGATGCGATGATTGCAGCAAGTTGGGCAACGCATAATGCACGTAAAAATGAGAGTGTTCATAAAAATGAGTTTGAAGGCTTATCTGCTGATGCGGTTTCCTGGGCAATGGGATATAATCGTGGCAATGGATTTTATTGTGGTGATTAAATATTCATTATTAGAAGATTACAATTTTGAAAAAAAGAACATTATGAGTTTGAAAAATAGTTATGCTACTTCGGATTATATGGAATGGGATTCAATGTTATCATTGATTAGGAAGTTGTATCGTGATAAAGAATACCGTTTGTCTTTGTTGATTGGTTGTGGTTCTTTCTTCGGGTTGCGCATATCGGATATTCTCTCTCTTACATGGTCTATGTTGTTGGATGATGAGAAGTTTGTCATCATTGAAAAGAAAACGGGAAAACGCAGGGAAATTAAAGTGAATATTAACTTTCAGAAGCATATAGCAGACTGTTATACAGCTTTAGGTGTGGCAGATAAAAATGAGAGGTGTTTCATTAGTCGTAAAAAGACTGTATATAGTACGCAAAGAATTAACGTGTTATTCAAGGCTATAAAGTCAAAATATAATTTGAAAATTGAACACTTTAGTACCCATAGTATGCGAAAAACGTTTGGCAGGAAAGTTGTTGAGGCTGCTGGGGAGAACAGTGAGTTTGCTCTTATCAAACTGTCGGAATTGTTCAACCATGCTGATGTGCAAACGACACGTAGATATTTGGGGCTTCGGACAGAAGAACTGCTAGAAACATACAATTTATTAAGTTTTTGAATGGAGAATAGATTAACTTTGTCAAGTTATTAATTTTTTATGAGCGTTTTTCAGATAAATGCGTTATCTTTGTTGCGTTACAAATAGTAGCAAGACATAGTTAGAAAGCGCATTTCGCACTATTCCGTTTGAATGAACTTCGACAACTCATTGGCATAATCGGGATAAGTCTGAAAAACGCTCTCTTTGGCTTGTATTATCATCTATTGATATACGGTCAAAGTGGGGTTGTTTATTCGCCTTATTCATTATGCAGGTAGTCGAAGACCTATTCAAAGGATAAGTGGGGATGATGGCTCCACTTTCTTTTTTTTATACTTACCTATAGAGCCAAAGGTGCAATTAAATAATATAATGGCTCTGATTAATGTTATTAAATGTGAAGTTAACAATAGGGAACTTATTTATAAATTTCCTTCAGATGATTTGTGCCTAGGTTCACAATTAATTGTTTATTCGGGACAAACTGCTTTTTTTGTAAAAGGAGGAAGGCTATTAGACCAATTTGAGAATGGTACTTATACATTAAAGAGTGAGAACTTGCCTCTATTGGATAAGTTAATAAATCTCCCGTTTGGAAATAAAAGTCCATTTAAAGCCGAAGTTTGGTTTGTTAATCAGTTGAGCATATTGGATGTAAAATGGGGAACTCCTACGCCAATACAGTTAGAAGACCCAAAGTATAATATTATAATTCCTATTCGTAGTTATGGGCAATATGGCTTAAGGGTTGAGAACTCAAGACTTTTTTTAGAAACATTGGTTGGTAATATGACAACTTTTACGGTTGATAAGATTACTGATTATTTTCGGGGAAAAGTCTTATCCATTTTCACTAATTATATTTCTAATAAAGTTGTTCATGATGCTATCTCTATTTTGGAGATTAATTCTTGTTTAATGGATATATCTTATTCTGTTGAGCAATTGCTTGATTCTGAATTTAGTAAATATGGCTTAAAGTTAGAGGGTTTTGCTGTCATAAGTATAAATACACCTGATGATGACCCTAGTTTACTAAAATTGAAGGAGGCAAAGAATTTAGCTGCTCGTTTAAAAATAACGGGTAAAGATATGTACCAAATGGAACGTAGTTTTGATGTTTTGGATAAAGCGGCAGCAAACGAAAGTGCAGGGAGTAATATGATGAATATGGGAGTAGGATTAGGGGCAGGATTAAATATTGGAAATCAAGTAGGAGCAATGGTAGGACAAACTGTTAACATAGTTCCCCCTCCCTTCTCGTATGTTGTATCTTATTATGTAGTTCTTGGTGGTCAACAATACGGTCCTTTAAATTTGCAGACAATAATAGACTATATACACGGAAGAAAAATTGATATGAATACAATGATTTGGAAACAAGGAATGAATGGCTGGGATAAAATTTCTACGTTGACGGAATTTGCTTCCTTGTTTATGGATTGTCCCCCACCATTACCAACTGATAAAAAATAATTTATTTATGATAAAACAAATTGTATTGAAAATAGGGATAGTTTGCCTACTATTAAATTTGTTATTTGGCTTGATATTATCTATCTATTCAAGTTTCAATATATGGATAAGTAGTTTGGTGATAATGATAAATGTAGGTTTGTTATATTCTCTAAATGCTGTCACATTACGAGACGGTTTTAAAATATCTCTAATTTTTTTATTTGGTATTGGAGCTTTGGTTGAATATGTTATTTCTCTTTTTCTTGATAATGAATTAGAAGATAATTTGTGTTTGATAGGTTTAGTTACTCTTCTGACTATTAAGTGTATATTGTTAATGGTTAGCAATATTGTTTCTAATAAAATAAAGTAGTATTAATTATAAATAAAGTTATGGAAAGAAAAGAAATTAAAAATGGAGTGCCAAATGAATTAGAATGTGTGCTAAAAGAAATTTGGTCGGAAGATTGGGATGTTGCTGATGATGGAACTATGCAATTGAAATATGGCTCTCATTATTGTATTGAAGGAGATAGATTGACTGAACAAAATTGGTTAAATCATATTTCACAAAAAGTATTTTTAGACAATAGAAAAGGTGAAGCCACTTTTTATTTTGCATATCGCTATGCTTTACAGAAAAGAGGGATTACTAAAATGGAAATAAATATAAAAACTGGTGATTGTGTCTTTTCCTAAAGTATGTTGCCGATGAATATCTGTCCGAATTGTGGTGCTGTTTTAAGTCGTCATGCTTTTATGCTGATTTGTGATTATTGTGGCTATTCAACATGCCAGAATATTGAGATTTTGCATACATTCTCAAAATCTACTGATAGTATCAAGACAAGGTATGAACGACTGCTAATAAATGAAATAGATATTAATAAGTCTAAGTTTGTGGATTTAAAGTTTACAGATAAGACGATAATAGTGCATTGTAAGAAAAGTTTTTTCGGTAATGACTTTCATTATAATAAGATAGATTTGCTTTCTATAGAATATATGTATTTTAATGATGGATGCAATGAAAAACTTATGATTGTGATAAAAAGTGATAAAGAAATGTATGTTCAGCCTCAATTTTTTATACGTATAAATAGAAAATCATGCATTGTGCCAAATTATTGTAATAAGTCGAATGGGAAATACTTTTTTTCTTTACTAACAGAAGAGTTGTATATGATTTGCAAGGCTGACTTAATAGGGATTGCAACTAATTTGACAGATGAAGAAAGTGTAAATTATGATGAACTGAAATTTTATAGTTGTCGGTTCTATAATTTAATATTTGATAAACGGAAATTTCTATATTCTTTAAATATTAACTTAATAACTGATTAAAATGGAAAGTACTTTTTTAACAACAGAAACTGATAAGTTTAAGAATAAAACTACTACAGAATGTGTGAATCCTTATGTCATAAAGAACGAGTATGATGATTTAATGACTGCTAGTTTTAAACATACTTCTACTCCTGAAGTGGATGCACTTGGTATAAGTATTCTATATGCTTCAAGTGATTGGATATTTCTGCGTGATGGCGAACTTATTATTAATATCAACAATGTTGAAAATGTTGTATTAAAGCCGAAAGGGGCTTATACAGATACTATAAGAGGAAATTTTGAGGCGTATTCAAAGGTTGCAAAGGTTAAATTGACTGGTAGTGATTCTGTGCATTGCTGGGAGGGTGCTTGGTATGAACTATCTCAGGATATGCTGAAGAAGATTTGTGATGCGCAGTCTGTTGATATGAAAATTTGTGGAGGGAAAACTTATGAGACTGTAAATGCTAATAGTTTTATCACATATTCACGTTTGTTTTATAATGCATTTTATGATAGTGAAGCATACAAAGAGACAGTTGCAAAGAAAGATAAAACCATGACTTCTAAAAATAGTGGTTGTATGTTAGCACTTGGTATTATTGGAAGTATAGCTGCTGCGTGTATGTATTCACTTTGCCTTCTTTTTAAGAATATATTCTAGCTCTCAATACTAACGTGTTGTAAATTTTATGAGGAGGAGAATCGATAAGGATTTCTCCTCCTTTTTGTTATATGATATTCACTAATCTCAGAAGTGAATATTAGAAATGGATTTATATTATTGATTATGAGTGTTTTATGTGAATTGGCAAGAAGTGCGTTAAAACTAATATTCACTTTTAGCTAATAAGCTGTCTTTTTGAACGTTTTATATCAATATGAGCCAATATCCATGAAAGCCAATTTTGTAGGCTTACAATGAAATTTGTATCTTTACGGCAGTTTAAATGCCGTTGATATGATACTATCACAAGAAGAAAGAGAATACATTCAATTATTCAAAGATATGATTGTGGTTCTATATGCGGATAGCGATATAGAACCACTTTTAACTTTTTGCAATCAGTGTATAACAAAAGAAGCTGAAATCTTTTCAAGTATGTCAAGACACTTGGAAATGATGCGCAAAAAGAATAATGACATTCAGAATGCTCAGTATCTCAAAAACGTGATAAACGGTGTTATTGCCATGCTTGGCAATGAAAATATAATTTTATATGATAATATTGAACAATTAGATGTACTGTTTAGAAAGCAAATAAAAATCACTCTTGCAATCTTTAATAGTTTAGATAAGGAGTATATAAGTAGTCATTCATTGGAGGAAATTAGCCAATATATATGCGATAATTCATTTATTAAGAACTTGGATATTAGGTTAATATCTTTTTTAAAGAAGTTGTACGCTAAGAATAATACCATTGATGAAAGTGATAAAGATATTCTGATTGCACTAATTAAGTACTTTTTGTATGACATGCAGCATAAGATTAAATATAACTATATCAATATGCTGATTATAGAAAATCAAGAACAGCCAATCATAGAAGATAAAGCCAAAACATTGCAGTCATTTCTGTTTTATGCCCAAAGAATAGCGGGGATTCGTTATCAGAAAATAGTTGTGAATGAAGCTGTTTTACTTAATGATGATACTATTATGGAAATCGAGAAAGAGGCTTCTGTGGATAGTATCTTATCTAAAGATTCTTCTCAGACTTTAACAGAAAAAGAAGGTCTTTCAAATAAAGCCGTTCAACCGCTGGCGAATGAAAAGAAAAATAGTAGTACAATATTGGATAAAGAAAAGTTATTGGAAAAATTATGCCCTTCTTTACATAATCGGGAACAAGTCAGAAAGATACTTGAAAAAGTTGATGAAAGGTTTGAAATATCCAATGGTGAATGTTCTAAATTGGATATTGCTACGCTTTGTCTTATATTGAAAGAAAAATGCACCTTGTTCAATAAGAATATTAGGAATTTCTCGGACTTTAAAGGATATATTTGCTCGTATTATGGTGTTGCTAATCCTTCATATAAGAAGAATGATTGCCTTGTTTGTGATGGAATGTCCCCATCTCGTTTTGATGAACTGTATAATGATAATGGGGCTTTTTGGAACTTATGTTTACGTAAAAATAACCAATATTGATAGATTATATGCGGAAGTGCGGAGGTGCGGAGTGAAATATAGTAATTGCTATTTCTGATTCCGCACTCCGCATATCCGAAGTTAATGTTTAATTTTCGCTATATTGTTTTTTTGAACTACGTTTTTTAAAGAGATTTTTCTCTGTATTTGAATTAGTTACCCTAGAAAATTGCCGTTGGCAGGGGTGGTTGTTATACCCTTCTGATAAGAGGTCTGCCCAATCTATTGCTTTTCCGTCTTTTTCAAATCTGATAAGGCTGTTTAAAGTGTAACCAAAAAGTTTTGCTAGGAATTTTTCATCAGCTAAAGAATAAAATGATAATTCATACCTGGTTTTCGCTATATAATCTTTGATTTCTTCATTGTTTAGATGGACTTCTAAACGATGTAATTTTGAAGGATTGTTATAGTAGTTATTTATGTATGTTTTATCCGAGCTATTGGTTATTTCAGCCTTCTTGTTGTATGCTATAAGGGTGCTACCTTTGCTCTTATCCTTTATTGCTTTTTTCTGTTTAATGTTGACGGTTAAGTATTTATCTTTATCCATATTCCCACTGAAAATATATGTGATTTCGGGGCGGTCTTCTTTGCGGTTGGTGATTCTTTTTCCGTTCAGAAGCGTTGTTATTTGTGGGTTTCGTATAAGTTTTCGTATCAGTCGGGCTATGTCGTTTGACATATCAAGACATAGGTCTAGGGTTGTTATATTATGTAATTCTATACCTAAATTGCTTTCAATAAAATCTAAATAGTATATCTCATTGCTGTATAATACACGATTGGAAATACTAATCCATGCTTTTTTATATCCGTTTTGGTGGGTATTGCTTTCTTCTTTGTTGTCATTGATGCCCAAACGTAGTTCTCCAAACAATTTATCTTTTCCCATGTCGTTATAACGTATCTCATAAACAAACTTGAAGTGTTTCCCTTCTATTCGTCTTAGATAGAAGTACAGAAAATCAATTTCTTCTCCAATCTCTTTGTCTTTTATGACATTGATATTGTTGGGTGCTGTCACTTCGTAACAGAGCCTCAACGCATCTATATTTAAACCGTATATTTTATTCATGTTCTTCATTCTTATTTTCATTATTAGGTTGGTTGGGTACTGTTGCCCAATACTTTTTCAGTCCGTTGGATATAGCTTGGGTGTGAGTGGCTGATTTTGTTCTGCCTCTTAGACTTTGGCTAATCTTTTGTTTGGTTGTATCATTCAGTTGTCGGTACTGTCTTTTGTAGTTGTTATTATCCATAGTTTATTTGTTTTATACATATATAAATATGTGGTTTAGTAGGAAAGTAAAGTCTAATAGGCTGAATTTTCAAAAAAATATCTGGAAAATTTTTATGAATACCTAACCGTTGGGTCTTTATCATGCCTACTAAAATACAACTAATGGAGTGTCGGGTTACGGTGTTAAATTATTGTATGTTAATTTATTATATCCATATTATATAGGTGTGCTGATATTTTTATCCTTATTACTGTACTTGCTAAATACTCTCTATAATTTTACTAATTTGTGGTGTTGATTGCAGATAATCTACTATTTCTAGAAAATCATTCCAAAGGTTCAATATTTCATCTGTTAAGGGTACTGTACTTTTATAAAAAAAAATTTGGCAGAAACGGGAAAACTGTTTATCTTTGCACCCGTTCTCCAAATGCGGAAATAGCTCAGTTGGTAGAGCATAACCTTGCCAAG
>UMJI01051623.1_pt1 | contig 14544 bp, 15 predicted proteins | sample 1965991 | NCBI WGS metagenome assembly UMJI01 (sample SAMEA4836140, study PRJEB28245) | human gut metagenome | biome: gut microbiome; material: fecal sample | place: Denmark | collected 2008
AACACTCCCTTCGGTCTGAAAAGTTTAACATAAAATCAAGTATTTCATTAATGCGATCACCTAAGGTTGGTGATTTGACACATAAAATAAGCTCCCTTGCGTTTTGAGCTCTAATTCCTGCACCATTGTAAATGGAATCGAATTCATCTTTTAATATTGTTAGCAGTATAAGAATGTGCTCCTTTGAAAGTAATTTAAAAAAATTATTATAAGTTGATAATGCACCTTGAGAAACACCATGACAATATGTTACTTCACGACCAATTCTACATTCAGTAAATGTTCGAATAAGTTTTTCAGTGCGCTCTGTTGGGATGTCATTTGATGTTTTAATATATTTCATAATATCCTTAGCAACAAATATAAATTTTAATTCGTGGGATGATGTATTTTATGATCCGGTCATTGCAAATGCAATTCTGGATCGGATCTTGCATCATGCACATGTAATAAACATCACTGGGAAATCGTACCGCTTAAGGGAATATATGATACAGGACGATGAATGAGCAAACTTGTACATTCTTAAATGATCAAAAATGTACATTTTAATATTGACATTTATACAGATGTATGTTAATTATTATGATAGATATGAAAAATTAGATGATGAAAATCCCACAATAGGTATTCTTCTGTGCAAAGAAAAGAATGATGCTTTAGTTGAGATTACTTTGCCCAAAGATACTAATATTTATGCATCAGAGTATAAATTATACTTGCCGGATAAGAAGTTGCTGCAACAGAAATTGAAGGAATGGATTGAAGAGGAAGAAGAATAAAAAATATGATAGTACGCATAAAAGAAAGAGGTGTTTTTACAAATGTGGAAGGATAGCGAAACAGAAATTGACTATTTGGATTTTTTATACATTGTTGAAATTATGAAAGATACGATAAATGATGAAAAGTTGTTGCCTTCGTGTATTGGTTTGTATGGAGACTGGGGAAGCGGAAAATCAAGCCTGATGCATATGTGTAAGAAACAATTAGAAGAGCAAAAGGATGGAACTGTATGTTTACTCTTTAATGGCTGGTTATATGAGAGCTATGATGATGCCAAAACTGCTATTTTAGCATCAATTTTAGATGGGATAAAAGAAGGTCGTGAGTTGTCTGGTGCGGCAAAAATAACATTGAAAGCCTTGTATGATAGTATTGATAAATTTAAAGTTATAAAAGGTGGAATAAAATTTGGTATAGATATGGCGGTTACAGGCGGTCTCGGCGCTATAACCAATCTCACAATAAAAGAAATTACAAAGAAAGCTAAAAAGGTTGCGGAAGATGTTGATGAAGAAACCATGCTTCAAGCAATAAAAGATAAATTGGACTATAAAGAAGTTCGTGAGGATATACGGGAGTTTAGAGAAAAGTTTGCAGAATTAATAAAAGAAGCAGGCATTAAAAAACTAGTAATATTTGTTGATGAATTGGATAGATGCAATCCGGCTACCATATTAGATACATTAGAAGCAATGAGACTCTTCTTGTTTAGTGGAAATGTGTCTTTTGTTATAGGAGCTGATGAGAGACACGTTACATATGCAATTAGATCAAAATTTGATAATATTGAAGGTATTAATATGGATATTGGAAAAGAGTATCAAGAAAAGCTTATCCAGTATCCTATAAGAATACCATGTATGAATAAGGATGAAACAGAATTTTATATAATGTGCTTGTTATCGGAAAATGAATTGAGTGAAACAGAATTTGATGGTTTGTTGAAATTTTTGCAAGCAAAGAGAAAACAGAATCCATTAGAGTTTTCTATAACGATGGAAATTCTTAAGGAGTATGATGAGAGAATCGCTACAAAATTAAATGATAGTTTAGTCTTATCGAAGCAACTATCGGGAATATTGACTCCAGGATTGAATGGCAATCCCCGTCAATGTAAACGTTTTCTAAATACACTGGATATGCGACAAAAGATGGCGAACTATAAGAATGTTACGTTGAAGAGCAATGTCTTGGCGAAAATAATGGAGGTTGAGTATTTTCAAACATCTTTATTTAGAAAAATGGTCAACTTACTGGGTGACAATATGCTAAAAACAGAATTAGAAGGCTTTGAAACAGACCAGGAAGACAAAATAAGTGCATTGGATCCATGGAAAAACGAATTATGGGTTAAAAAATGGATGAAGGCGAAGCCAATGTTGTCAGAGGAAAAGTTAGAGAACTATTTTTACTTTATGCGAGCGTCTGCTAAAGATAATATATTTACGAGTGTTGAGAAAATGAGTGAAGAGGCAAAGAAAATATTTGAAGGGATCTTAAAACATTCGGACTTAGCATTTAATCAAGCTAAAATGGCTGTTGATAAAATATCTGTCTTCGATCAACATCAAATTTTAGATGGTTTATATCAAGATGTGATTAGTGATGATAGTTATGAAAAGGAAAAAGTAAGATTTTTTTTGCTATGGGGTGCATTAAACGAGCAGTTGCAAGAGAATACAATTAAGTATTGTACAGATTTATCAGCACAGAAAATTTCTGTATCGCAGATTCCGTATTTTGAAGGTTTTTATGCTCAATGTAAAAATCAGGGAGCAATGAAGACTATACTAGAGCGGTGGAAGAGCGAAAATACGATGCTTAAAACAGCGGTGGAGGATTTTTTGTAAAAAGTACAGAGAGGTAATAAACTATGGGAACATCAAGTAGTCATTCAGGAAATAAAGATAATAAAGGACTTTTGCCAAGCGATTATGACGGACAGCAATCTAAGACTGAAGTTAGTTGGCAGGCAACGAAAACAGGGTTTTCTAAATATATAAATGGTCACGGAGGCGGCGTGGCTAAAACTGCAAGAAATTATGTAAAAGCAGCAGGCGGTACTGCGGGTCTGATTAAAAGTTCCAAATCAGGAATTAGAGGTGCTGTAAATATTGGAAGGTTATTCTCGGATATTCAGCAACAAGGTTATCAGAAAACCTTTGATGATTTAGGAATAGAATATCAAGGCAAGAGTACAAAAGAGATTTGCTCTGGCTTGGTAAATTATATTTCAGATTCAGTGGATTCAAAGGAAGATTCGGTGGCAAGGATTGCAGCTGTAAATGCAATGTCGAAAATGTATGAATATATGGAGAACAATAATCTGGAGCTACAGTCATTAGACAAAGTTGATAATGTTCTAATGGAACAGATTCTTAGTACATATGTTGAATGTTATATTTGGGGAAGGATTTTAAACGATTTACAATATTGTCTAGAAAAATATTCTGATGACATTGATAGAACAATAAAAGTTGAGCAGGAAATGAAGGATTATGTTTCGAGCAAAGTTAAGACTACCTTTCAAATAAAGGAAATCAGAGACAAAATATTTGGACATCAGTCAATGGAAGATGGAATAGAAGCATTATATGAAAAATGCTATTCGGTATTGGAGGATATGTAGTATGAAATTAGTTTGTAAACTTTCTGAAGATGAGTTTGGAGTGGAGGAAAGTAAAATAATAAATTTAAATTGTAAGAAGGAGTTCAAATATACATTTTGGAAACAAAATAATACTTTTGCCGAATTTTACAAAGATGAAGCAATTGATATGTTATATTTATCATTGGCGGTGTTTGTAGCAGACAGACTAATTTTGCGTGAAACAGGAGAAGATGCGTGGAGTAGGGAAATTGAGTTATATATGCCAGTTTTATGTGTTGATAAATGGAATGTTTGTCAATCATTAGTAGAAGAAATGTTGAACTTCCTTACAGGAGACAAGTGGAAGATTTGTTTTCGGGAAAGGGAATTGACGGAGATAGAGAAGAAAGCGAGAAAAAAGTGGGAAAAAGTAACTGAGAAGAATAAGAATGTATCTAAAATTTGTATGTTTTCTGGTGGATTGGACTCTTGTATAGGTGCATTGAATTTGCTCTATGACAAGGTGGATGCTTCTGATATATTTTTTGTGAGTCATTATGGTGGAGGAAAAGGGACTGTAGAATATCAAGGAATGTTAAAAGAAGCATTCATTAACCGGTTCAATGTAGATGAAAGTAATTTTGTTCAAAATTATGCAGCTATTGTTACAAAAAAGAAAGACAAAAAAGAAGATACTACACGTTCCCGTTCATTTATGTTTTTCTCTCATGCCATTGCATATGCAAGTGCTATGGGTAAAGAGGTAGAGTTGATAATACCGGAAAATGGTTTAATCTCGTTAAATATTCCGTTAGCATATACAAGAACTGGAACAAGTAGTACAAGAACAACACATCCACATTATATGAAAATGCTACAGGAATTGATTGCAGAATTAGGTCTTCAAGTTAAAATCAGGAATCCATTTCAGTTTAAGACAAAAGGTGAGATGATTTTAGAGTGTAAAGAGAGAGAGTTTTTACAAGAGATATTAGATAAAACTATGTCGTGTTCACATCCGGATGTTGGAAGGCATCAAGGCATGAAAACAACCATGCATTGCGGATATTGCTTACCATGTACTATTAGAAGAGCCTCCATTCAAAAGGGGGGATTACACGATACAAGCACATACTTTGATAGTAGATATAAGAAGCTTCCTGTCGCAAGACAAGCATATAGAACATATAAATGTGCATTTAATAATTTTGATGAGAATAATGCATTTTTGAGAATTCAAGAGTCAGGACCCATTGAAGAAAACATAGAACAATTTGCAGATTTATATGTGCGTGGAATGAAAGAAATGAGAGAGTGTTTGGAGAAAATAAATGTTTGATTTTTATATGGATGCGCATATGCACTTTGATTTATATGATGATAGAAGCGAAATATTGAGATATGTTAAGCAGAAGGCGTCTTATACCATAGCAATGACAAATCTGCCTCAACTCTTTGAAAAGTATAAGCGTCAATATGTGGGAAATAAATATTTTCAATTAGCCCTGGGATTTCATCCAGAATTGGTGCATCAATATAGCAATCAGCAGGTGCTTTTTAAGGAACTGATAAATGAAACTAGATTTATAGGTGAAATTGGTTTGGATTATACAAAAAAATCAAAAGAAGATGTAATGTGTCAAACAGAAATATTTGAAAAAATAATAGAGTGGTGTTCTGGGAAAAATAAAATATTAAGTGTTCACAGTCGGTCTGCTTCAAAGAAAGTGAATGATATACTTAATGGTTTTGATGGAACTGTCATTTTACACTGGTATTCTGGTGGAATAACTGATTTAAGGAGGGCAATAGAGCAAGGTTGCTATTTTTCTATTAATCATCAAATGTTGCAGAGTGTAAATGGAAGAAATATTGTTGGAAATATTCCAGTAGATAGAATTTTGCTCGAAAGTGATGCTCCTTTTACAAAAGGGCTAAGTGAAAAATATACAATTGATTTTAATGATGCGATATACAAGTATATAGGTGAATTGTATCATCAGGAACTTGATGTAGTAAAGAAGAGGATAAAGGCAAATTTTGCGGAAGTGTTAAAAAGGTAGTGGAATTGCATTTGGAGGTACAAGTGGAACGAATATCATATTTGCTGCAAAAAATTATGGATTATATGTTAAATAATAATTTGAGTATTGATAAAGCAACATTTTTTACAGTGATAATCGGGCAAATCACAATATATGGAATATTATTGACATTTTATCAATTTGTAGCATCATATCAAGGTGGTGAAAAAGCTGCAACTCGATATCTAGGAATCAATATTACAGAATATTTTGTAAAAAGGAATATAAGTGTTTTCAATAACATTGTATCCAGAAAAATCTTTGGTGCAATATTTGTATTAGAAATTTTGTATAAACCATTTATAACAATATATGGAGATATGCTTCCTATAGAAATGATCAGAGTGATGAATTTTACATGGTTTTTCTTTGTGATTTTTTATTTTGTAGTATTTGTCTTCCTGTTTTTTCAGTGCACCAAAAGTATATTGATGATAAAACTAAGTTCTGATGTAAAAACAAATGGATATTTGATTCGTGAGATCAACAATATGTTTTTGAAGAAAACATTGAAAGAGAGGAGTGACAAAAATGCTATAAAATTATTAGCGCAGGACTTGGCCTATTTACATGAAGCAATCCGATTGGATGATAATCCAGAATTGCAAGGGAGATATAATCAGTTGATTTATAGTATTTTCTCGGAATATATGAAACGTAAAAAGTATGAAATCTCTGTTATTGAGAAAAAAGGGAAAATATTAAAAAATCAAGCTCCATGGATTTATAATGCAAATTATGAAGCTCATTTGATAATGGTAATTCTCGAAGAAAAATATTTTCAGTTGGATGATGATAATATAAGACTTGTTTCAAATTTTTACATAGATTTACTTGAACTAAACTTTAAGAGGGCTGTATTGGAAGGATACAACAAAGTAAGTTGCAATAGATATGAATGTGTATCTATGAAAGCGGAAGAAAACGTATTTGACGCTGCTGAATGGAAAAATGTGACATTAGAAATATATCAAAAGATGTCCAATAAACAGAAACAAAATATAATTCGTATTCTTGGGTCAAGGAAAAATCGTAAACAAGATTTTTATGAATATTATTGTAATGACTGTATTAGTACTTTAATTGTGAGGGAGATTGACAGTATATTTGCAGGAGAAAGGAAACAAAAAGATTTTATAGAGATATTCGGTCAAATTATGAAAGAGGAACGTATTAATGATTTTTGTGCACAAATAATAAGGGATAAGATTATTTGTTATAACAAATTTGATGCCGGAGAAATTTTATTTCAATTAAGCGAGAAAAATTGCACTTATCTATTTGTGTATATGGTAATGTATTATTCGATTTATAGATTTAGATTTGAATGGGAATATATTAATGTAAATGTGTTACAGACTTTATGGAAGCGACATAGTGATATGCAAGATGATGCAGGAGATATTATCAAAAAAATAAGGAATTCAAATATCGGACATCGTTTCGAAGATGAAATGTATATAAAGTTTATGGATTATGTCAATGCAAGAGTTGCGGGTGAACTTTTTGATAGGATTTATGCTGATAAGGTGTTGGACGTATTCTATATTTGGGTTATAAAAAACTGTGTTATCAATCCGAACGAATTTATGTATTCTATATATCAGGATAAAATTGATATGGGGACTCAAATAATAATTATAAACGAATTATCAAAACATGGTGAATTGATGGAATGCAATAGTATATTTAAATGGGTACAATGTATGAGATATAATATATTTGCGCAACAAAATTCATTTCCGGAAAAGTTGAATATTACACTAAGAGGTCTCTTGTTGACAAATATAAATGCTGTAGTTGTTGCAAACTATACATATTTAAGCTGCTATATCAATGCAATTGGGACATATTTATTGATTAAACTACATGAATTGTCTGATAAGACTCAAAAACAGAAACGGATAAAAGAAATTGTAAAAAAAGCATTCACAGCAAGTAATATGAATATAGACGAATACATAAATATGATAGAAAAAGAATGTCGCATATGTAGGTGCGAAATTAATTATGTTCAAAAAGAGAAGATAAAAGAGTATTTGATGAGGACGTTTTAGAGGAAACTGTGCACAAAAAGATATTATTGTGCACAGTTTAGATAAAAGCTGTTAATTAAACTCATTCATAGCATTCACATAATCATGTAATCCGTTTTCTTTCAATACCAGTTTTGCATACAGCAGAGGGGTATCCTCTGCCAGCCGGTACAGATATATGATATCTCTCGGGTCATCAAAGATAACAGAGGAATTACATTCCTTGCAACTGAAAACAAGAATTGCGTTCTCTCCGGTATTGACGATAATAGAGTCTGTGGTTGGTTCGTACATACCGAATTGGAAATCAAGATTGTTGTTCATGGCGGTCTTCCTCCCACAAATATTTTGCACCATCTAGCAGGTCGATAATAGCTGTTAGCATATTGGTGTATTCGGTCTGTAATTCTTTAATGGCTTCCGATGAAGGAAGAGTATCGGGAGTGTTGCCGGTTGCGGCAAATGCCTTCTGCATTTCAAGTAATTGTAGATACAACGCATTTACAGTTTGTACCAAAGGATATATAGTTTCTTTCTTACCAACAACGCAGATGTGGTTGTAGATACAGGAACGGACAAAGTAATCTTTCTTTATCATTCCACTGGCAAGAATCCGTGCTTCTATTTGTTTTCGTTCAGCGTCAGTAATTCTGAAACTGATGGTTGGATTTTTATGTTTGTTACTCATGGTAATGCTCCTTTCGTTTTGGCTGTGGCAGCAGGCGTAATAGACAACCTGACAGCCACAGGAATTTATTCATTGTGAATAATAAAAAAGTAGATTATATCAAGCCGATGGAAAATTTTTATATGCAGATACTGCAACTAATTTGCTACTAAAACTTTGAAAACGATGCGAAAAGAGCGATATACCGCGGAATAGAAGTGCCCCAAATGCAGGAAATATCAGCATTTAAGAGTTGCTGATAAAAAACTCGGGAAGAGTTTGAATAACGGACTAAAATGCCGAAAACCTGTATTTATGCGGGTTTCCGGCATTTGTTTTATCAAATGGCTCTAGTTTGGCTCTATTTGTGGGTGGAGTAATGGAGATAGAATAGGCAGAAGGAGATAAATATTATGTCAATTTTGTCAACAAGGGAATGGGCGACATTAATTTGGGGATTACTTTTTCTAGTATATATAATGTGTCACAAGGAAATAAGAAAAAGTTTTTGGAAGGTAATTGAATATTACGGTGCGGTAACACCGCAAATCCGGCAGGCGGGAAACCGCCTGTCCGGACTTCCGGAAACCAATTATTGTGCGAGTTTACTCGCGTAACGCTTTGTCCAATCCATAGACTTCTCTCATCGAGATATCATGTTCTTCATCAATACTTGTGATGTTGACACGGTAACTGTCATGTGCAATACGATCAATAATCGCATCTGCCAGAGGACTGGCGTCTCCACCAAGCTGGTCATACCATTCTTCAAAACCATACTGAGAACAAAAGATCGTGGAGGATTTCTTACGTCTTCGATGCAGAAGTTCAAAAATGTCTTTTTGTTCGACTTCTGTTGGTTTCAGTAGAAGCCATTCATCAAGAATGAGAACCAGAGGATTGGCGTATTTAGGCATGACCTTTCGATAGGTACCATCCGTCCTTGCCATTTCCAGATCAATAAGCAGATCTGGAAGACGGACATACCTGGTATTATAATACTGCTTGCAGGCTTCCAGGCCAAAGGCACAGGCCATGTATGTTTTTCCACAGCCTGTGGCACCGGTTATAAATAGATTCCGGTGTTCCGATATATATTCACAAGTTGCAAGACGGTTGATCAACTCTTTATTAAGCTTACGCCCGGAAGTGTAATTGATATCCATGATACTTGCATCTGGCTGATCAAATCCGGCATTGTGAATAAGTCTTTTTAATCGGTTTGCCTTTCGGCTGCTGTGCTCGATGTCAACCAACATGCCAAATCGGTCTTCAAATGGGACCTCCTTGAATTTCGGATCATTTATCTGGCTGCGGAATGCATCTGCCATAGCGGTCAGGCGCATTTCCGTTAATTTATCAATCGTGCTTTGATTTGTCATATACGCTTACCTCCTGTAATAATCGGCACCTCTTGTGATGCCGTGTGTTTTTTGTGTGGTTATGCTGTCTGTTGTTTCTGACAGCAATTTTTCAGAACCGGTTACAAGAATGTTTTTTATGCTCTTGTAACTGGGCGATGCCGTATAGGATAAAGCCTTTTTACAGGCTGCTTCCAGTAATTCGTCGGAGTATTTCTCCGTCAGTTTCAGAAGTCCCATGCAGCTTCGATAGGTCTGTTGCTCCACTCCTTTAGAGGTAAGTATTGCATTGACTGCAGTATAGGTACTGTTACCAATCCGTTCAGCCCACTTACGGAATCGGTCTCCGTTCCATTCAAGATATTTTTGATGATCTTCCGGCATATGTTCCGTGATAGTGCTGTACTGTCCGGGACGCCCTTTCAACCGACGATGGGAGGCAATACGGTTATGGTTATAAAAGATCTCGATGGTAGTGTCCGTTACCCTTACATCAACTTTCTTTTTGATGTATTCATATGGAACTGAGTATAGCATTCTGTCCACGGATATGTGATAATTCATGCTTCACGAACTACTAATGTTCGTGAAGATACCCGTGAACGGTGGCTGTTTTCCAGTCGCTCAGTTCAAATCGGGTAGCGGGCAGCGGCGACAGCAGGGGCTTTTCTCCTTCGAGGAACAGGCTCAGCCGGCTGCCCTCTTTCTTTTGAAAGAGTTTTCGATTAAACTGGTTAAGTTTACCGTGTATCGCATGGTTGAGTTCGTTCAAAGAGAAGAACTGCTCATTGCGGAGTGCAGCAGTGATCCAAGTAGAGATATTTCCGACAGTACCCTCTGCATTGGGTTTGTCTTTTGGGGTTCTGACGCGTGCCGGGATGATTGCGGTGCCGTAGTGTTCTGCCAGCTCCTGATAGGTTTCATTGAGCTGCTGGTCTTTCCAGCCGCCATTATGGACGACTGCCGTTTTGCAGTTATCAGGAACCAGGATCCTGGCAACACCGCCAAAGAATTCATACATATGGACATGTGCATTGATCCAGGATCGTTGCTTCATATCCAAAAAGGCTTCTACATACGCATACTGGCTGTATGTCATTACACCGACAAATATGTATGCCTTGATGATCTCGCCGGTATCGGGATCGATGATCATGGCAGGATCTCCTGCCCAGTCAACTTCGACCTGTTCGCCGGGTTTGCGGTTGATATGCATTGTTGCACGATGTTTCTGCTCATCCTGTTGGATATGATAGCAGAATTGAGAATACATGAGTGGCTCATCGCCGTTTGTGCGGCATTCCTCCATGTATTCTGTCCATAAGAGTTTCTTGCTGACACCATTTCGGAGCAGCTCTTTGCGGATGTAATCGTAGTCAGGCATTCTTTTGTTGGTTTTGACCTGTTTTGCAGAAGGGAAAAATTTTTCTGCAAGAACGGCATCCGTTTCATTTGCATCAAGCGGCCAGGAAATACCTAATTCCTTGGCACGCTTCAAGACACGATTGACAGTTTTTTTAGATACATTGCAACTGTCAGTAATGTTCTGTTGGCTGAGATTCAGGCTGCTGAGCCTAAGAATCTCCCGATATTTGGTCATACTCATGACCTCCTTCAAAATGTATTTACATCAAAAGATGTATGCATACATTCTAAAGGAAATATAGCAGCGGTTTCCACCGCCGGAATGACGGTTTCCTTAAAAACGGATTTGTGGTTTCCGATTCCCGGACAGGCGGGACATGGAAACCGGATTATTCAGGTAATAGTAATTTTTTTTGATAAGAAGTTAAGAATATTATGGGAAATAATACTGCTATATGTTCTTGCTATCACGATGATATTTTATCGTTCATCCATTTGGGAAAATATTTATATCAAGGATATTATTATATGGTTTCTTTTTTCAGGGCTTATATATTGTATGAACGCTGTTTCAAGTGAGGCTGATGAAAGATATATACAAAAAGTTTTTAAAGATAATTTGAAACTCACTATGATTTTAGAATTTTTTATGAGTACATTTACTTTTAATATATGGATTGAACTTGCCATCATTCCAATTATCACAATTATTACAGTAATGAATGTCATAGTAGAAAGAAAAGAAGAATATAAGAATGGACATAAATTGTTAGATTTTTTATTGGCTATAGCTGGATTTTGGATATTATATGAGACAATAAGGGTTGGAATAATTGAATATAAGGAATTAAATGTTATTAATACGTTGGTTAGTTTTATGATTCCGATTGTATATTTAGTATTGATAATTCCGTTAGAATATGCTTTGGAGCTGTATTCAAAATATGAATTACTATTTTTAAGAATGACTTTTAAGGAAGAGAAAGATAAAGAAACTAAAATTAGACACAGAATTGCTGTACTCTGTACATGTAGAATTTCTGTTCGTAGGGTATTGTTATTTCAAAGGGAATATATGGGAAGTATGTATGTTAGAATGAAAGATGAAGAGTTTAAAAATTTAATTCAGGAATTCAGAAAAGCATGCAAAAGACTAACATCTCAAATATAAAAGGATGAATGTATCATTAGTAAATTAAAAGTAACAGTTCGGCCTTCAAATTTGAAATGATTTTTATAGAGTGATTGACACATGGGATTATTGGTAGTATATTTATTATCAAAATTACAAGGAGAGCATACAAATGAATCAGAACTTACATTCAAGACGTTATATGTACATGTATTATAGACATACTGTGTTATAAGCTTTGCAGGGTTAATGCATTGACTTATAGCCGGTAGGTCTATTAGTCTAGTGCATAAAACCAGAATGTAAGTGATGTGTTAATATATATTACATCGTAAATTGGAATTATCGCACTGGACAATGAATGTTTGGTGCGATTTTTTTGCGTGAAAGAGGTGCATGGAATGAATGATTCAATTGAATTGAAATTGGTAACAGAAGATGAAGCAGAGTGTTTGCACAGACTACAGGTAGAAGCGTTTATGCCATTATATGAAAAATATCAAGATGATGATACAAGTCCGGCAAAAGAAAGCCTGAAAAGAGTAACAGAGAAGATTATTGAGGAAAATTCAGATTTTTACTTCATTGTGTTTCATGGAGAAAAAGTTGGAGGTGTGAGAGTCAGATGGCATCAAGGCAAAAAGGTGCATGAAAATGTTAATTGGATATCTCCTATTTTCATAATTCCAAAATTTCAAAATAAAGGGATTGCGAGCACGGTGATAGAACAATTATTTGGCATTTATCCGAATACAATAGAATGGCGTTTAGATACGATTAAGCAGGAAACAGGCAATTGTCATTTATACGAAAAATACGGCTTTGTTAGAGTTGGCGAGGATATAGTGGTAAATGAAAAGATGACATTGGTTGGTTATGTAAAAAATTGCATTAATGTACGAAAATTTGAAGAAGAGGATGCAGATGAGGTTAGCAAGCTTATTGTAAGGAATTTCTTAGAGGTCAATAGCAAGGATTATGGAATTGCAGCTATGGAGGAACTTGCAAAGGTTTATGATTCAGGGAAAGTTCTAAATATTGCCAACTATGCACATATGTATGTCTTTGAATGGAATGGTAAGATAGTTGGTACGGGCTCGATTTCTAGTTTCTGGGGAAGTAAGACAGAAAGCATTTTGCTGACTATTTTCGTTTTGCCAGAATTCCATGGAAAAGGGATTGGAAGAAAAATCATAAATACGTTGGAACAGGATGAGTTTTATGTAAGAGCAACTCGTATTGAGATACCTGCTTCTATTACAGCAACAGAATTTTACAGAAAATTTGGATATGATTATAAGAATGGTGTTAAGGAGTTGGATGAAGAACATCATTATAGATTGGAGAAATTTAAGGAGGCAGGACAATGAAACATTTTATACAATTGAACGATTTTTCAAAGCAGGAAATTTTTTAAATCTTTGAATTGGCGGATAAGTTAAAAGCAGATAAAGGTAAGTGGTTTAGTAGCAGCAGATCCTAATGCAAAATTGATTGGATGGGATTTCCCTTTTGTGTCTCAAGAATTGCAGAGTAGATTTGGACTTCATGGATATGTTGCAGCTTATATACTTCCAGAAGGATTTCAGACTAATTGTCTGGGGGTAGAATATGCTCAAAACAAAGAAGCGGAGTACGCAGTAATTACTGTAACAGAACCAATGGTTAGACCGTTTGAGAGAATACCCACAGGATATAAACATATTATGGATTTTTTACAAGCTAATAATTTTAAAGATAAAGTGAGCGATAATATTATTGGATGTTTTGAACATGAATACGAAAAAGAAGGTGTGCATTACATGGATATTTATGTGCATGCTGCTAGTGTAACTAAAGTAAACGCATATTCTACGTTTAATTAGTGGAGCAAGATTAGGCATTAGTAAACTATAAGGCTTCTGGTGAGTCTGAAAACATGCAAAGATTTGAATTTGTAGAACTGACAAAGTGAAAGAAGGTATTGATAGAGATGGGTATGATTTTAAGAAAAGGCAATGAAAATGAAATAGAAAAAATTGTGGAAATATCAAAAAAATCCTTTGATACGGATATTTTGGTGGGTTGCAAAGAAAACGATGGACCGCCACAATATGATGCTATTAATTGGCATAAACAGATGTTTGATGAAGGACATTTGTACACATATATGCAAAAAAATGGGGAAATCATAGGAGGAGAAATTCTGTTTGAAGGGGAAGAGGAACTTTATGTTGGAAGAATATTTATTAATCCAGAATATTTTGGACAAGGGTACGAAATATAGCTTATGAGAGAAATTGAGTGTTATTTTCCGAATGCATATGTGATACATTTTGATACTCCAGTCTGGAATGTCAGAACAAATCGCTTTTATCGGAAATGTGGTTATAAGCAAATAGGCAAGGATATAGAATTAGTTTGTTACGAAAAACGCAAAAATGAGGATTCTCTTTATGATTTGTAACAGATAACTTTCAGTTCTAAGGCGTTTTTATTTTGGCTAACTTGAAAAAGTAAATTCCAGTGCAGGGGTAAATTCCG
>UMJI01072653.1_pt1 | contig 14348 bp, 10 predicted proteins | sample 1965991 | NCBI WGS metagenome assembly UMJI01 (sample SAMEA4836140, study PRJEB28245) | human gut metagenome | biome: gut microbiome; material: fecal sample | place: Denmark | collected 2008
AGCGTTTTGCTCTACAAGAATTGCTAAAGCAATTCTTGGCGATATCACGCTACATAACAGCAATTTTCTATCAACCAAAAACGTAAATGCGGCAAGGCAATTACTATAGTACTCTGATGGCAGAAATCGCTCTTTGGTGGCTGCAAAATGCTATATAGTCATTGACATAATAAGTAATATGTGGTTGTGGAGGATTTGAGGTGTGGGAAGTTTGAGCGAGTTATAAATGTGGATCTGACGAGGGATGAGTAAATGTTGGATCTTGTAGTACAAAATTGATAGAATGGAGTTTAAGTATGATCAAGAGAATGGATTTATCCGGCGATTGGGCATTTGCCTTGGATGCGGACAAAACAGGGATCGAGCAGGGAATTTTCCGTAGTCTGCCTACAGATACGATTACACTTCCCGGTACGACTTCGATCGCCAAAAAGGGAACTCCTTCTGACAAGAAAGAAATCGGTTTTCTGACTGATCCATACTTGTTTGAAGGTTACGCATGGTATGCAAAAGAAATTACCTTGGACAAAGATTCCAAAAACAAAAATATTTATTTACATTTGGAACGTACACGCCTGACTCGTGTTTGGGTTAATGATGTAGAGGTCGGATGCAGAGACAGCCTTACTACTCCACATCATTACGATCTGACTCCTTATATTAAGGACAACACGTTTCGTCTGACTATTTTAGTTTCTAATGTGGATTACCCGACCAAAGGTGGTCATCTGACCTCTCCGGATACCCAGACGAATTGGAATGGTATTATCGGCGAGATATCGCTTCACATATGTGATGAGATCATGATCGAACATATCAAAACCTACCCGGATACAGAGCACAAATCTGTCCATGTAGAGATTACCACCAACAATACAACGCAGACGCAACGCAATCTTTCTGTCTGTGCCAAAGCTGAATTAATGGACATTTCCGGCAAGACAGGCGTACAAGTACCTGCTGCATATTTTCAGGACATTTTCTTCCCGGTCGGCAAAGGAACGGCCGAATTTACTTATGAACTGGGAGAAGATGCTGTACTTTGGAGCGAATACAGTCCGGTCATCTACGAACTGCACTTGACAATTCCGGGTACCGACGAGGAGAGCGTGACAACATTCGGTCTGCGCGACTTTTCCACATCAGAGACTGAATTTTTGATCAATGGAACACCGACATTCCTGCGTGGCAAACACGATGGTTTGATCTTTCCAATGACCGGAGCGGTTCCTACTTCCGTAGAAGAATGGATCCGCGTTATGAGCATTTCCAAATCTTACGGTATCAATCATTACCGTTATCACACCTGCTGCCCTCCGGACGCTGCATTTGTAGCGGCTGATCTGTTGGGTATTTACATGGAACCTCAGCTTCCTTTCTGGGGAACCTTGACCGCACCGGGTGATGAAGGGCACAATGCCGAAGAGCAGGATTATCTGATCGAAGAAGGTTATCGCATGATGACTGAATTTGGTAACCATGCTTCTTATTGTATGATGTCTCTTGGAAATGAGCTTTGGGGCAGCAAAGAGCGCATGGCAGAGATCATTACAAATTATCGCAATGTGGATGATCGTCATCTGTATACACAGGGTTCCAACAACTTCCAGCACACCCCGGTACTATTACCGGAAGACGATTTCTTTGTCGGAGTCCGTTTTAGTAAAAACCGTTTATTCCGTGGTTCCTATGGTATGTGTGATGCTCCTTTGGGACATATTCAGTGGGATGAACCTTCTGCTGATCATAACTACGACGAAGTGATCCATCCTACAAATGCAGCCGCCGATGCCGGCAACGATGCGGAAGAGATTGAAATCCAATATGGAACCGGTGTTAAGAAAGTAAAAGCTGCCGATAATGGGGGTGTTTTGATCCCACATATTCCGGTTGTCTCCCATGAGATCGGACAATTTGCGGTTTATCCAAACTTCCGTGAGATTGATAAATATACCGGCGTTCTCAAAGCAAGAAACTTCGAAGTATTCAGAGACCGTTTGAAAGAAAAGGGCATGTTAGATCAAGCCGATGACTTTTTCTACACCAGTGGTAAGCTGTCTGTTCAATGCTACAAGGAAGAACTGGAGGCTGCTGCTCGTACGAAACTGCTCGCCGGATATCAAATATTGGATATTCAAGACTTTTCCGGTCAGGGTACCGCTCTCGTTGGTATTTTGGATGCCTTTATGGACAGCAAAGGACATGTTACACCGGAGGAATGGGCAGGATACTGTTCCGATCACATTCTGTTAGCACAGTTTCCAAAATATGTCTATCAGGCAAGAGAAACCTTCCGTGCTAAGATGGCGATCCGCTACTACAATCCGGAGAAGTTGGAGAATAAAATTCTTCACTGGGAATTAAAACAGCAGAAAAAGATCATTCGAGAGGGATCCGTTGTGATTCCGGATGGTGCTTTTGACCTGGTAGAATTAGACGAGATAACCTTTGATTTTCCGGAGATCACGGAAGCTGCTACTTATCATTTGGATCTTAGTGTACCGGAAACCAATATGGCAAACACCTATGAGCTATACTGCTTTCCAACACTGTCAACGGAAATTCCGGCCTCCGGCATGACGATCGGTGAAGGTGCCAATGAAGTCCATGTGACGGCTGATTACGCAGAAGCCTGCGCATTGCTTCAAAATGGTCAAAAAGTATTGTATCTGCCAACCGAACTTGCCGACAAGATCGAAGGCTTTTATTGTACGGATTTTTGGTGTTATCCAATGTTCCGCGATATTTGCGAATGGATGAAGAAGCCGGTTGCTGTCGGTACAATGGGGCTGTTGATCCAAAAGGATCATCCGGCCTTAGCTTCTTTCCCGGCTCACAAATATTCCACACCACAGTGGTATAAGATCGTATTGCACTGTGACTGTGCTATCTTAGATGACGTGACCGATAAGAGCTACCGCCCGATCGTGCAGATGGTCGACAACTTTGAACGTAACCACAAACTGGGTATCTTGTTTGAAGGTAAAGTTGGCGAGGGTACCTTGATGGTATGTACCAGCCGTTTAAGTGAGGTTGCCGAGTATCCTGAGATCAAATGCTTTGCAAGATCAATACTGGATTATGTGACCTCGGATGCTTTCGCACCTGAGCAGACATTGGATATGGCACTTCTTAAACGTGTATTTTGCAAGGAGGACTAACCGTCACATCCGAATAAAACAATAAAAAGATATAAACAAAAGTAAAGCCAGCGCTTGCTTTTGTCACGCTACACAACAGCAGTTTCCTATAAAGAAAAAAAGCCACCAAGACTTGATGAGTACCCTGTCACTGACAGGACATATCAAATCTTGGTGGCTTTCAATTTTGATACTCTTATATGTGCTTTCAACCTAATGTGAAAGAACATACCTCATTATTGCAAACTCTAATTCTAAAGTGATAGGATAAACCGCATGAATGCATTCATACCTTCGTCTGTGTTTTTATAAACACCGGCATGTTCTAATACTTTCTTAAAAACAATACCAATCTCCGTCTGAAGAATTTCATCTACATTATCTTCTGTGATCGCATCGTATTTTGGTAAAAACTCGTCTACCCAGTCTGCATGTTTTGCAAGTTCCTCATCGGCTCGAATATCTTTTCCTGATATAATGTATTCGCCCAAACGCTGCATTTCTCCCTTTAATCTTGCCGGAAGGACTGCCAGACCCATAACTTCGATCAAGCCGATATTTTCTTTCTTAATATGGTGCAGTTCCTGATGTGGATGGTACACACCTAACGGATACTCCGGCGTTGTAATGTTATTGCGAAGTACCAGATCCAGTTCAAACTCCCCGTCCCGCATTCGCGCGATCGGTGTGATCGTATTGTGTGGTTCTCCATCCGTCTGCGCATAGATAAAAGCATCTTCATCCGTATATGCTCTCCATGCCGTCAAAATATGTGCAGCAAGCTTTACCAGGCGCTCAGCCTCTTTATGACGAATACGTACAACCGACATCGGCCAATTTACAATCCCAGCCTGTACATCCTCAAAGCCCGGAATCGTCAACATTTGCTTGATGTCCGCTCTTTCCATCGCAAATTCATAATGACCACCCTGGAAATGCTCATGTGCCAATATCGAGCCGCCTACAATTGGCAGATCGGCATTTGAACCTACAAAATAATGTGGGAACTGACGCACAAAATCTAACAGTTTACGAAAGGCAGATTCATCAATCTTCATCGGTATATGATCACTATTAAATAGGATACAGTGCTCATTGTAATATACGTAAGGAGAATACTGCAATCCCCACTGACCGCCATCAATGGTTACCGGAATAACACGGTGATTCTGTCTTGCCGGATGATTCACTCTACCTGCATACCCCTCGTTTTCTTTACACAGCAAACATTTCGGATAAGCACTCTGTGGTGCATTTTTGGCAGCGGCGATCGCCTTAGGATCTTTCTCCGGCTTAGATAAATTGATCGTAATGTCTAATGTCCCATACTCTGTATCTGCGGTCCACTTTACATCACGCTTGATTCGATCACGGCGGATATAATTGGTATCACAACTTAATTTATAATAATAGTTTGTTGCCGCTTTGGGTGATTCTTCATACAACTCGCGAAACTTGCGGATCACGGTACTTGGCGCCGGAACGAGTGCTCCCATCAGTTTCGTATCAAATAAATCCTGATAAACAACGCTGTTCTCTGTCATAACACCGCGGGAATACGCATTTTCCATAAGGTCCGCTAAAATCTCATGAACCGGCCGTACCGGCGTCTCCTGCTCTGGTGTCTGATATTCATCCAACTGCAAAATCTCCAACAAACGATTGATCACATACACACGATCTTCCGCTGCGACCAAACCATTTTTCTCCCCATAACGAACCAACTCATCAATCAACACACTGTTATCTGCCATGCTATTACCGTACCTTTCTATATGTAGTTGAGGGGCCCGCTAAGACCCCTCCCAATAAATAATATGAAATCTTTGATAGGCTTAGTGTACTTTTTCGCCCTTAATCTCGATCATGTGATTTACTGCATGCTCTAACGCATCAATGGAAGCACGAATAATATCTTCATCACTGCTTACGCCCCAATATAACTGCTTCTCATCCTGCGTAATTCCAACATAGGCCATCGCCTTAGAAGAAGATGTCTTCGACAATGCGTGCTCCTCATATACATCCAATACATAGCTGATACCTAAGAAATCCTTGATCGCATTGTTGACTGCATTCAAACGTCCATTTCCCTTTGCCTCGACAACTTCTTTTTTGCCATCCTGCTCAAAAGTAACCTGCGTTGTAATACCATCTTTCTGCTGGAAGTGTACTTCTGTAATAGCAAAACTGCGCTTTGGCTGGCTGTATGTCTCTTCGAATACGCGCAGCATATCTTCCGGACTGAGCTCTGCATGTGCATGATCGGAAACACCCTTCATCAGGTAACCGACTTCCTCACGCATACGGTCTGGAATCTCTAATCCGTAATTCTGTTTTAATACATACGCTACACCGCCCTTACCGGACTGGCTGTTGATACGGATAACATCCGAATCATATGTTCTTCCAACATCTTTCGGATCGATCGGCAGATATGGAACCGTCCAAAGATTTTCGTTACGCTCCTCGCGAAATGCCATACCTTTGGAGATAGCATCCTGATGAGAACCGGAAAATGCGGTAAATACAAGCTCACCTGCATATGGCTGACGCTTGGATACCTGCATTGCTGTCAAACGCTCATACGTATCTGCGATCTCCTGCATATTGTGGAAATCTAACTTGGAATCCACACCATGAGAATGCAGATTCATAGCAACAGTTACTAAGTCTAAATTACCGGTACGTTCACCGTTACCAAATAAAGTGCCTTCCAAACGGTCTGCTCCTGCCAATACACCAAGCTCCGCAGTTGCCACGCCGGTACCACGGTCATTGTGTGGATGCAGAGAAAGAACAACATTATCACGGTATTTCAGATGTTTACTGACATATTCAATCTGGCTTGCAAAAACATGCGGCATTGCATTCTCGACAGTGGCAGGGATATTAATGATCGCCGGTGCATCTGCCTGTGGCTGCCATACATCCAAAACGGCATTACATACTTCTACTGCATAATCTACTTCTGTTCCATGGAAACTCTCCGGGCTGTATTCAAAGCGGAAGTTACCATGTGCCTCTGCAGCAAGCTCTTTTAACAGTTTTGCTCCGTTTACTGCAATCTCCTTGATCTCTTCCTTGGATTTACGGAACACCTGCTCTCTTTGTGCTACAGATGTAGAATTATATACATGAACGATTGCATTTGGTGCACCATCCACTGCTTCAAATGTCTTGCGGATAATATGTTCTCTTGCCTGTGTAAGTACCTGAACCGTTACATCATCCGGAATGAGATGCTGATCGATCAGTGCTCTCAAAAAAGTAAACTCTGTCTCGGATGCTGCCGGAAAACCGACCTCGATCTCCTTAAATCCAATCTTAACCAGCATCTTAAAAAACTCTATTTTCTCGTCCAGGCTCATTGGCTCGATCAAAGCCTGATTGCCATCACGTAAATCAACACTGCACCAAACCGGCGGTTTATCAATTGCATCTTTCTTTACCCATTCATAGCAATCCTCCGGTGGCATAAAATAACTCTTCTGATACTTTTCAAATCCTTTCATAAATAACCTCACTTTCCAGACTCCCCTTTGAGTCCTTGTAATGCGTTGCGCATCTGTGTGCATTCTGTCAGAGTTTGTATAAGGATCAACGTGAAATTCTTTCGTAATGTAAAAAACGTCTCTATATAATATAGAGACGGATCATCCGCGTTACCACTCTTATTCATGAAAATCATGCGCTCACAGGTACATCAACAACTTGTCAATACCTTTCCCCTCTAACGGTGGGAATCCGTCCTGATCTACTAAAGTTCAACCGGCTGCTCCGAGACGAGTTCGCCATATCACTTCCACTGCTTCGCATCAACCAACAGCTTTCTGCATTCCATTCTATGGTTACTACTTCTCTTCTTCGCATTTCATCAAACATCATACCACATACATTCTAATTTGAAAACCCCCAATTTTTATCATTGTATCTTCCAAGTATGGAATTTTTTTAAGGGCAGCTTTCAAAGAAACTCCCAGACTGCATTTTTGATAACATAGCGTATTTTTGGTATTGGCATAATGTGGATTATGGGGATTGTGTTGTAAATAGAAATGTGCTAGTATAAATCCCGTCGAACAAAACACAATATATAGTGTCACAATGACATTTTTCGAACATTATATAGTACTTCTAAAAATCCGAGAAAGTATGCATATCCACGCAGTCTGTGTGCTTTCCTCGATTAGGAAGCAAGTCTGAATGGAGGAGGTTGCATTCATGAAAATCATGAAAAGAAGTGGCATTGAAGCCGATTTTGATGTCACCAAAATATCAGCAGCGATCAAAAAAGCAAACTGCGAGGTTGCCGCTGTTGATCAATTATCAGAAGAACAGATCGAGGAGATTTCTACTAATGTAGAGAAGATTTGTTCTGACATCGGTCGAACTCTCGGCGTCGAAGAAATTCAGGATCTTGTCGAGGATCAGATCATGAACAAACGTGCATTTGTGTTGGCACGCAAATACATTACTTACCGTTATACTCGCGCCTTAATCCGCAAATCCAACTCAACCGATAAGCAGATCTTAAGCCTGTTGGAATGTAATAATGAAGAGGCAAAGCAGGAAAATTCCAATAAGAATCCTACCGTAAATAGTGTACAACGCGATTATATGGCCGGTGAAGTCAGTAAAGACATTACTAAGCGTTTTTTGCTCCCAGAGGATATCGTAGCTGCACACGAACAAGGAATTATACATTTTCACGATTCCGATTATTTTGCACAGCATATGCACAACTGCTGTCTTGTCAATTTGGAGGATATGCTGCAAAACGGTACTGTGATCAGTGAAACCATGATCGAACGGCCAAAGAGTTTTTCAACTGCCTGCAATATAGCAACGCAGAGCATTGCACAGATTGCCAGCTCCCAGTACGGCGGACAGAGCATTTCTTTGGCACACCTCGCCCCATTTGTGGATGTCAGCAGACAAAAATTCCGACTGCAGGTGCGTGATGAGTTCGAAAAAGCGAATATCGCTGCTTCCGAAGAACAGATCAATGATGTGGCGGAACAGCGTGTGCGCGACGAGATCAAGCGTGGCGTACAGATGATCCAGTATCAGGTGATCACCTTGATGACAACTAATGGACAAGCACCATTTGTTACGGTATTTATGTATTTGGACGAAGTTCCGGAAGGACGTCTGCGTGATGATCTTGCACTCGTAACGGAAGAGATCCTTCGCCAGCGTATTCAGGGCGTTAAGAATGAAAAAGGTGTATATATTACTCCTGCTTTTCCAAAGCTGATCTATGTATTGGAAGAAGATAATATTACCGAAGGCAGTAAATATTGGGAACTAACTAAACTGGCAGCAAAATGTACGGCAAAACGAATGGTTCCTGACTATATTTCTGAAAAGATCATGCGTAAATTAAAAGATGGCAACTGCTATCCTTGCATGGGCTGCCGTTCCTTCCTGACTGTTTATCATGACGAAAACGATAAGCCAAAGTTTTACGGCCGCTTTAATCAGGGCGTTGTCACGATCAACTTAGTGGATGTTGCCTGCTCTTCCGGCAAGGATATGGATAAATTCTGGCAGATTTTTGATGAACGTCTGGACTTGTGTTATCGTGCACTGATGTGCCGCCACAAGCGTTTATTAGATACGCCTTCCGACGTTGCTCCAATCCTTTGGCAGTACGGTGCTCTCGCTCGTCTGAAGAAAGGTGAGACGATCAATAAACTGCTATATAACGGATATTCTACGATTTCTTTGGGATACGCCGGATTATGCGAATGCACCAGATATATGACCGGACACAGTCATACTGATCCGGAATCCACTCCATTTGCATTGCAAGTCATGCAGCATATGAACGATGCCTGTGCAAAATGGCGCGAAGAAACCAACATCGACTTTAGCTTATATGGTACTCCGCTAGAGTCCACCACCTACAAATTTGCCAAATGTCTGCAAAAACGCTTTGGCATTATCGAAGGTGTGACCGACCGTGGCTATATCACCAACAGTTATCACGTACATGTAACAGAGAAGATCAATGCCTTTGATAAATTGAAATTTGAAGCGCAATTTCAAGAATTATCTCCTGGTGGTGCGATCAGTTATGTGGAAGTACCGAATATGGAAAATAATATCGAAGCCGTATTAAATGTTATGAAATATATTTATGATAATATTATGTATGCGGAATTAAATACCAAGAGTGATTATTGTCAATGCTGCGGTTATACCGGTCAGATTCAGATCGTCACTGACGAACATGGTAAGCTGATCTGGGAATGCCCAAATTGCGGCAACACCGACCAGAACAAAATGAACGTTGCAAGACGTACCTGTGGGTATATTGGGACGCAATTTTGGAATCAGGGACGTACCCAGGAGATTAAAGAACGCGTGCTGCATTTATAATATTTAAGATTCCGGGCGGGACTCCAGATCGCGGCTTAAAGCATCCAAATAATGAATGAATATTTGGTTTGATGTGCGTATCTGGTAATCCTGATCCAGTTCGTGACGCAAAAAGCTTTTGCGTCCCCCTTCTGCTGCACGATCCCAAAAGCGTTTTACATCGCGAAACGGTACATAGTAATAGGCACCGGCTTCCTTAAAATAGACGATCAAAAACGCAATGCCATCTTGCCGCTCAAAGTCCTGCATATACTCCATCTGATGCTCATGGATATTTTGCAGGGCAAAACGCTCCCCGGCGCATTCTTTGGCATCAAAACAAATTGGCACACCCTGCACATTCCCGATATAATCTACGGTACTTTTTTGTTCAAAATATGCTAAGGTGATATGCCGATGCTCTTTGTCGATATTGATCGGCGTAATGGGCGTCGGTATTTTTTGTACTAATGCCAAATGCTCTTTGCGATATTGTTCATTTGTCATATTAAGGGCTTCCTCTAACATAGAGCCTCGAAGTCCTCTTGAATTCCAAGATGGCATAATTCTCTCAACTCCTTATGAATAGTGCAATATGATCATTTAATCTCCATTCCTAGTCTGCGCAATACCTGTGCAAAATTGTCTGGGAGTTCCGCTTTCCAAACATATTCTTTTCCATGTGCCGTAAATATAAGCTGCCAAGCATGCAGCAATTGCACTCGCTGATGTAACTGCTCTCGGTCGAAGGCAGACGCTCGTTTCGTACTGTATTTAACGTCCCCCACCAATGGATGACCAATGCTTGCCAAATGAGCACGAATTTGATGAGATTTACCTGTGATCAAATGCACCTGCAACAGGGTAAAAGATTCCCCTTGATACATCCCCTGTTGAAGCGGCAGGTACTCCGTTGCAATCGGTACACTGTTAGGGCCGGGCTGTTGTCTTACTGTCACTTTATTGGTTCGACTATCCTTCTCTAGGTAGCCTTTCAAATACTGCTTTTTTAACACACTTCCATGAACAACACATAAATAATATTTGCAGATTGTACGTTCCTTGAACCGCTTATTCATGTCCTGTAGCGCACGTACCGTCTTTCCGGCTACGATCAGGCCGGAAGTATTTCGGTCCAAACGATTACAGATTCCCGGACGAAACGTGTCATCAGCAGCATTATCTGCCAAATAATCTGTAATCTGTTCAACGATCGACCTGTCATTTCTGTCCGCTTTTTGGGACAGCACTCCAACCGGCTTATTAACCACCAAAAACTGAGCATCCTCATAGACAATTTGCAACGGCGGCAAGTTTCTGTCATAGTGCCCCTGCTGCAACTCTATTTTTCCTTGACGTGCACCCTTTTCCAGCCTCTTTGCCGGTGACATCTGTCGTGCACCATTAGTCGGCCTCTTTGCCTGTGGCATCTGTCGTGCACCCTTTTCCAGCCTCTTTGCCTGTGGCATCTGTTGTGCGCCCAAATCAACTTCTTGAGCTTTCTTCCCTGACCGAAAACCCTCAATTGTTTCATCCGCAAGAAACAATTTTATCTGATCGCCAGTCTGAATCCGCTCCGACCCAGACACTTTTTTCCCGTTTAACACAATGTTTTTCTTGCGCATCATCTTATAAAAAAAGCTTTTCGGAGCATCCGGCATATATTTTTCCAAATAGCGATCCAAACGCTGTCCTTCCTCGCGTTCAGAAATTATTACTTCTCGCATAATAGCTCTCTGCCCTTTCTCTCGGTTATACGATCAAAGATCGCAGATAAGATTTCACATGTTCCAACTCTTCTTCCTGATCCTCCGTACATTCCGGAATGGAATCAATTCTTGCTAACTCCTGTAAAAACATCGCCTGCTTCTCCACGATCTGCACTTTATACTGCGTTCCCCAGTTAGCAACGCCCTTGGACAAATACTCTCTAACATAGGATAATTCCTGTTTTCCATTGCCCAATACGCCAATCACTCGTCCATTACCTACTGCCAAAAAATCTAAATGCATAATCTTTTCGGAAGAAGTGATCACCAGATCTGTCATCAGTTCCATCCTCTCCGGCAAAGCTTTTTGCACCTTTTGGTATTGTTCCTCGGTTACAGAATGATACGGAAATACCACAACAAAACCAACAATCTGTTTCACGATCGGCAGTACCCCTAACACTGCGATCACCGTAAATAAATTCTGTCTGGACATATGATTCAGCACCAATCCCAATACATAAATTCCAATAGAAATAGCACTATAAATAATTGCTATCGTAAGGGTTCTTTTCTTTCTATTGTTTATATAACCGAAATCTCCACGTTTCGCTTTCATCCGTTCCTCCAATCATATCTTGTAATTACTGCATGCGCCATCCTGCGTAATATTTGTTTTTTAGCATTCCATTCTGCATATATTTTCCCCAGCCTAATGCAAAACCATCTACACATACTAACACATAATTTTCCGTCTGCTTTAACATCCCCTCATTCAAAACAGTCACATCCTGCAGTGTCTCTCCTTTCAGGTAACGGATCACATCCTGTTCTTCGGAAGATAAATTCACATACGGAAGCTTGTCCTTATCGCAAATAGAAAGTGCAAGCTGTATGGACGGCTCAAATCGTTTCTCGGCGCTACCCACGATCAATCCTGTCTGAATACATCGAAGCCCTTTCCACGATACGGATCCTTCCATTTCTAACGTAAACTGTTTCTTGCCAGGAACCAAACGATACCTCTCTGCCCCGGGAGCCGAAAGACATCCTATCCACCAAGCCGCCTTAGCCACAAGATTGTTATCTCCATCCTGCATTCTGCGGTCTTTTTTCCCAGAGAGACGTTGTTGTCTCGTACCGGCATATTTTGATCTTCGTTCTGCTCCGAAACTTTGATGCTTTTTCTCTGCCATACGAAAGCTATGGTCATGTGCTCGCTCGGCAAGGGTGTTTTCCTGCTCTACAAAAGAATCTGTCTGCTCTGCAGCAGACGGATCCCCTTTCTGCAAAAGAACAGCGAAATGTCCCTCTCCTACTGCTTTATGCGGAAAAATTCGAACACAGCGGGATAACTGCTGCCGTTCCGTTTCTGTCAATGCAGCATCCGTGATTCCGCTGCAAAAGCCCTCTTTACGCGGGACTTCACAAACGTGCATATCCGGAAATTGCCGCAAAAACCACAATATATTTTTTTCATCTTCTTCCGGCGAAAAAGTACATGTGGAGTAGACCAAATATCCACCTTCCCGAAGCATTTGATAAGCCGCCTTCAAAATATCCCGTTGGATCGGAGCATAATATTGCGGTCCTTTTTCTTCCCAATCCTGTACCATATGGGGATCTCTGCGAAACATCCCCTCTCCGGAGCATGGTGCATCGATCAAAATACCATCAAAATACTGTAAAAAGGACTCTTGCAATCGTTCCGGCTTTTCCGCTGTAACGACTGCATTGACCGCACCGGCAATCTGCAAATTCTTCGCAAGTGCCATCGCCCTGGAAACACTAATATCATTTGCAACCAATTGACCGGTTCCCCGCAGCTTCGCAGCCAGCTCTGTCGCCTTGCCCCCCGGTGCTGCACAAACATCTAAGATTCGATCTCCTTCATGCACAGGCAGGATCGATGCCGGTATCATCGCACTGGGTTCTTGAATATAATACAAGCCCGCATAATAATAAGGATGTTTGGCAGGATTACATTGCTCATCGGTTGTCAAAAAACCTTTCTCCGTCCACGGTACCGGCTTTGTCTTAAATGGACAGATTTCCGCCCATTGTTCCAAAGAAATCTTAGCCGTATTGATTCGTATGGCAGTCTGTGATCTCTGCTGCATACTTTCTATATATGCGGAATATTCCTCTCCAAGCAAGTCCTGCATGGCTTGTTGATATTTCTTTGGTAACGTCATTGTAACCGTATCCTTCCTTTCTACCGATACTGTAATCCCCTCATAACAACACCTGACTATCAGGTATTACAAGCTGGATTTTTCTTTCCAGCAACACTGCAATCTCTTATAACAGCATTGTAAATATTCACTGTGCCAAATACCATAGTATAGGATATGGATCCATACTTTGCTCTCTGCCATCCTTTGCAATATAGATTCCAAAGTGCAGATGTACCGCGAATTGACCACTGGTCCCTTCCGGTCCATACCCGGTATTACCCATTAACCCCAAATAATCGCCCGCCTTTACTTTGCTGCCTTTGCGCAGATCAGGTGCATATTGCTGTAAATGCGCATAATACACATAATATCCCTGTTTGGAACGAATACCTATACGGTATCCTCCCAATTTCAGCCAGCCAATTTGTTCGATCACACCATCACACACAGATTGAATCTGTAAGCACCCCGGCTGATCTTTGGAAGCCATGATATCTACACCCTCGTGACTTCTTTTGCCACCAAACGTTCTCGGTGCTCCATAGCCATCCTCAAAGTCCCAAGATACTTTACCTCGGCGATCCTTTCGCACCGGAAAGCATTCCATATCACGAAGCAACGCTCTGCTATGCGAAGATATATGGTTATGCTGCATTAACGTCTGATACTTCAGCAAGTTGTTCTGCCTGCTCTGCCAAGTCGCAATATACAGCCCCATATAGCCGATCAATAAAACATACACTGCAAAAACAAGCCATATCTTTCGTATACGGATCTTATTTTTGTTCATAGGAAATTATATGCTTTCTATGTCTGCATATGCTTTCCGGCTACACGATTATTCAAATGATTCCTTACATATTGCGGTTCTTCTCAGCGCAAGCATGCATTGCGTCCATGACGATTCCACGAAGCCCGCCTTCCTCTAACACACGTACCGCATCAATGGTTGTTCC
>UMJI01080413.1_pt1 | contig 14333 bp, 13 predicted proteins | sample 1965991 | NCBI WGS metagenome assembly UMJI01 (sample SAMEA4836140, study PRJEB28245) | human gut metagenome | biome: gut microbiome; material: fecal sample | place: Denmark | collected 2008
GCAATGTTTATCGTAAGGATTCCGATATTAAAGCCAAGATTCACAGATGAGAGTATTGATTATAGAAGACGAGCAACAGAGCGTTGAAATAACAAGAGGCGCATTGCGCTCAATCGACGCCAAAATAGAGATTGTAGGCGCGTTGCCGAGCATCAAGGCAAGCGTTGACTGGCTGCGCAACAATCAGGAGCCTGACTTGATTCTGTGTGACGTGCGGCTTGAGGACGGCGAAAGTTTCGAGATATTGCGCAGGGTGCGGGTGGGTGCGTCGGTGGGTTTTATCACGGCGTATGATGAATATGCCAGGGAGGCATTCCGCATGCATGGGCTGCGCTATCTGACCAAACCTTTGCAAATTGATGAATTGCGGGAGCTGGTGCAGGTGGTGCGCGACAAAATCAATCCTCCGCAGCCGCGAGTGCGTCTGACGCTGGCTTGTGAGGGCGAAATGCGAGTGGTTCAAGTTAAAGAAATAGGCTGTATTATGTCGGAGAATGGCGGTGTGACCATCGTGATGGAAAATGGGGATAAGATTGCCACGCAGATGCTTGTGGGAAAACTTGAGTCGCAGCTGGCTGGCACCAACTTTGTCAGGGTCAGCCGCAGGGCGTTTGTAAACGTAGACAAGATAACGTGCCTGCTCCGTGCTGATAAGAGTACGCTGGCTGTAAAGGTGGCTGGATGGGCAGACCCGATAGCGGTCAGCCGCAACTATATCGCCTACATCCGCAAAATCTTTGACTGTTAGAAATCAGCTGTGGGGATAGGCATACTCTCTGCCTCTGGCACGCTGATTTTATGGTGTGCGTTGAGTCCCGGCACGTGTCGTGCCATTTTCAGCGGCACACATGCTGATATGCCGCCTTTATAATCCTCTCGTCAAGCAACCCTAATTCGTGCCGTTCTGATGTTTTTTTTGCAAAATTGTAAGTTTCAGTAAAACAATAGTTTAGCCAAATTTTCGGTGAATTGTGACGATTTTGTTCGGTGAATTGTTGGAGTTTTGTTCGGTGAATTGTGACGGTTTTGTTCGGTGAATTGTTGAAAAAATCACCGGTCTTTGGGCATTGCGCCATGTTTGGTGCATACGAAAGCCGCCACATCGACAGCCTTTTTATGGGCTTCGGCTATGGTTTCGCCTTTTACGAGCGAGGCGACAAAAGTGGCTGTAAACGAGTCGCCGGCGCCAACGGTGTCGACCACCTTGACTTTCGGTGTAGGCAAAAACGATGACTCACCGTCGGCAGCGAACACGTAACTGCCGTTGGCTCCGCACGTCAGCACCACAAGTTTCAGGTTGTAGCTGTCGATAATCTGCCGGCATCGGGCCTCGTAGCCATAGTCGCCGAGATTCAGCATCGGTGTCAGCGTCTCGATTTCCTCATCGTTGAGTTTCAGTACGTTGGCTATGCGTAACGATTCTTCGATTATGTCTTTGCTATAGTAGTTTTGACGCAGGTTGATGTCAAACACCTTCAGACTGCCGTCGGGCATGGCGCGCAGAAAGGCATGGATGGCATCGTGCGACATCTTTGAGCGTTGAGCCAGCGTGCCGAAGCATGCGGCACTCGCTTCCTCGGCTATCTCCTTGAACGACCGGACAAAAGCAAGTTCGTCCCATGCCACATTTTCTGTTATCTCGTAATGCGGAATGCCGTTGGCGTCGATAGCGACGTTTACAGTCGACGTTGGCAAGTCGGAGTCAATCAGGATGTTGTCAAGGTTGAGTTTGACAAGCATATCGTAAGTTTCAGCCCCGAGGCTGTCAAATCCGATTGCGCTTAATACGATGCCGTGCATACCGGCCTGCGATGCGTGGAATGCGAAATTTGCGGGAGCGCCCCCGAGTTGTTTTCCCTCGGGAAGCATATCCCACAATATCTCACCGATGCCTACGATGTAGTTCATCATTGGTTTTTAAGTTTTTTGATTAGTTCTCTGACACCGACAGTCGCCGGTTCGGCTATCACCGTGACGTTGCCCACGCCCTCCGGAATTGCAGCCGGACGAGGGTCGATATAGTAGATTGGCGCGTTCTTTGGCGCGTAGAAGAGCAGTCCGGCGGCAGGATAGACGTTGAGCGATGTGCCGATAACCACAAAGATGTCGGCCTCCTGGGCAATTTTCACAGCCGGGTCGAAGTTGGGCACAGCCTCCTGGAAGAACACGATGTGCGGCCGCACAGGGTCGCCATACTCGTCGCGCGTGTCGACCGATGTCTCAATGTTGTCGGGCGAGAGGGTGTATACTCGCTCCTCGTGGGTCATCGACCGCACTTTCATAAGTTCGCCGTGCAGGTGCAGCACGTGGCTGCTTCCAGCGCGTTCGTGCAGGTCGTCGACGTTTTGCGTGATGATTCTCACGTCGAAGTCCTTTTCAAGCTCTTTCAGGCCGAGATGGGCGGCATTAGGCTTCTTGTCGAGCAGTTGGCGGCGCAGGCCGTTGTAGAACGAGTGGATAAGCGCCGGATTGCGCACGAAACCGTCGTGGCTCGCCACGTCCATCACAGGGTAGTTGTTCCACAAGCCGTCGGCGTCGCGGAATGTCGACAGTCCGCTCTCGGCGCTGATTCCAGCGCCGGTGAGAACGACTAACTTTTTCATTATTTTTCCTCCAGATTAAGAAGTTTGCGGAATCTCCGCGGAATTTCGATATTGTTGTTGATTTCCGAGAACAGCTCGCATCCTTTTCCCACAGCAAACACCGGCACAGGGTTTCCCGTGTGGCTGTAGGTTGTGAATCCGATTCCGTTTTTGCGGTTCACGAGGCTGAACACGTCGGAGGAGAAACGGCTGAAGTCTTTATACAGCGTCTTGTCGGTTGCTGCGGCGTTGTTCTTGAACTCGTTGAACGAAGCCTTCAGCGCCGCTTCCTCGCTCTCCGACACCGGGATGTGGCTCCACAGGCCGAGATTCTCAGCCATCACTTCCTTCACGGCGTCCCACGTAAGGTCGGTGTGCTGTGTGCAGTAGTCCTGGAAACGTCCTTTCGACATGCGTCGCCAGTCAATGTCGGCAAATGTAGGGTTGTTGTTGCCCTTGTCCACACCGATTGTCATGCCGCCGGTGTCGTGGTCGGCAGTGATGACGATAAGCGTCTCGTCGGGATGCTGGACATAGAAATCGTATGCCACGCGGATTGACTCCTGGAAGTTGAGCACTTCCTTAACCACTGTCGCTCCGTCGTTTGCGTGCGCGGCATGGTCGATGTTGCCGCCTTCCACCATCATGAAGAAATGGTCGGGGCTGACAGCAATCATGTGCTGCAGGCATTCAGCCGTGAGCTGGCGCAGGGTGGGCGCGCCTGGGATGCTGTCGATGGTGTAAGGGAAGTCGGTGCTCTCCGACGGGCTGCCGAATGAAGCGAGAATCTTCTTGCCTCCCACAGCCTTTTTCAAGGCGTCCATTCCCGACACCACGTTGTAGCCGTTGGCGCGGTAGTCGTCAAACACCTTGTTGCAGGCGTCTTCGCCATTGCGTGCCATCAGCGTGTACATGCCGCCGATGAAGTCGAAGTTGCTGCGAGCGCCGTCGTGGTTGATTTCCTTCCACATCTTGCGGTGTGGCTGGTGAGCGAAGTGGGCAGCCGGCGTAGCGTCGTCAAACGCCACCGACGTGATTATTCCCACGCCCCATCCCTGGCGTTTCAGCTGTGTGGCCACGCTTTCCACCGCCACGGTGTCGGCGTTCATGCCAATCATCGAGTTGTTGGTCTTAATGCCTGTGGCAAGAGCCGTTCCAGCCGCCGCTGAGTCGGTTATCGAGCTGTTGGCGGAGTAGGTCAGCGCAAACGACGACACGGGAAACTGCATCATCAGGATGTTGTCGGAGTTGCCGAGCACGCGCCGGTTGTAGGTTTCTGCAGCCATCACATGGCCCATGCCCATACCGTCGCCGATAAACAGGAATACGTATTTGAGATCTGCCGAGGCTGTGAGCGAGAGCAGGATCAAAGCGAATGTCAGAAGAAATTTTTTCATAGGAGTTCTATTTTTTTGATTGTTTATTTATTTCAAGCATACTGTCGATGATGTCGCGCGAGTTGTAGAGGCGTGGTATCTTGCGCTGTCCGCCGAGCTTTCCGCTGCGTTGCAGCAACCAGTCGTCGAAGAGACCACGGCGAGCCTCCACGATTGACAGGCGGTCGATGAAAATGTCCTGGAATCGCTTCGCCTCATAGTCGGAGTTCTCTTGTTGCAGACATCGGTCGAGAAGGTCGGCAAACGCCTCCATGTCGGCAGGACGGCGGTCAAACTCGATGAGCCATTCGTGACGGCCTTTTGTTGTTGCGGTGGCATAGACCGGCGCCACGGTGTAGTTTGCCACCGCCGCACCCGTTTGCCGGCACGCCCGCTCAATCGCCGCGTCGGCGTTGTGCACCATCAGTTCCTCGCCGAAAGCATTGATGAAATGCTTGGTGCGTCCGGCGATTGTTATTTTCAGCGGCATGGTCTGCTCCACGCGCACGGTGTCGCCGATGCGGTATCGCCACAGACCGTTGCAGGCGGTGATTACGAGTTCGTAGGTGTGTCCCGGCTCCACGTCGCGCGCGGTCAGTGTCTGCGGGTTGTCGCTGTCGACGTCAGACAGCGGTATGAATTCGTAGAACACCCCGAGGTCGAGCAGCAGGAGCATTGCCGGAGAGTCGGGCGACGACTGCACGGCGAAAAATCCTTCGGAGGCGTTGTAGGTCTCCACGAAGTGCATCTTTGTCTTGTCGGTGATGCTCTCATATTGACTGCGGTAGGGCTTGAAGCTGATGCCTCCGTGGAAAAACACTTCCAGATTGTGCCACACGTCGTGGATTGACTCGACTCCCTCCCTGCGCATCACTTCTTTTATCACCGACAGAAACCACGACGGCACGCCGGAGATGTTGGTCACGTTCTGCCGACGGCTTGCCTCTACAAGAGCCGGCAGCTTCTTGCTCCAGTCTTCCATGAGTGCGGTCTGCTTGTCGGGGATGCGCACAAGGTTGGCAAGCGGGTTGATGTTGTTGATAAGGTTTGCCGACAGGTCGCCCACCACCACGTCTTTCCGCAGGTGCAGTTCGTTGGCGTAGCTGCCTCCGAGGATGAATGCCTTGCCGTCGAAAATGCGGCTTTGAGGATTCATTGCCAGATAGAGCGCCACGCAGTCGACACCGCCGCGGTAGTGGCATCTGGAGAACGATTCTTTTGTAATGGGCACATACTTGCTTTTGCCGTCGGACGTGCCCGACGATTGGGCGAAATTGCGGGTTACGCCGCGCCACAGCACGTCGCTCTTTCCTTCGACCATCTGCATTATGTATGGGCGCAGGTCTTCGTAGCGCACCAGCGGCACCGCCTTTTTGAAATCGTTGATGTCCTGCAGGCGTGCGAAGCCGTGCTTTCTGCCATATTCGGTGTTTTTAGCCTCGTCGAGAAGCTGCGTCAGCTGTTGCAGCTGAATCTCGTGGCATTCGTCCGAAAATCGCTCAATCTGCCGCACGCGGCGCATGAAAAATGGTCGTATGATGGAAGTTATGCTCATTGCTGTCAGTAAATCCGTTCCGCTATGTGCAAAGTTACGTCTTTTCTTGTTTATATCAAACAGGAAATAAAAAAGAATGACAACTTGCGATGGCTGCCATTCTTTTTGTTATATGCTTTTAATCAGAATGTTATCTGAATGAGATTTCGCAATTGTCGAGGCTGTCGATGATGGCGAGGCTGTGCACGTTGTAGCCTGCTTCGCGGAGCTTGTCGCCGCCGCCTTGAAAACCTTTCTCAATGATGAATCCCATGCCCTCGATTGTGGCGCCGGCCTGTCGGGCAAGGTCAATCATACCCATTGCCGCGTTGCCGTATGCAAGGAAGTCGTCGATGAAAAGCACGTGGTCGTCGGCAGTCAGGAAACTGTTGCTGATGCAGACCGTGTACACGCGGTTTTTCGTGAACGAGCGCACTTCCGACACGAGCATGTTGTCCATTGTCTTGGGCTGCTTTTTCTTGATGAACACCACCGGCAGTTGCATTTGGTATCCGAGCATTATTGCCGGCGCGATGCCTGAAGCCTCGATGGTCACTATCTTGTTGATTTTCTTGTCGGCAAACAGTCGTGCGAACTCTTCCGCCAATTTATACATTAGGTTGGGGTCGAGTTGGTGGTTCAGAAAGCTGTCCACTTTCAGAATGCCTCCAGGCAGCGAGCGTCCGTCTTGAAGGATGCGTTGTTTCAGAAGTTCCATATTGTGGCTTAGATAATCAACATGGCGTCACCGTAGACACCGAAACGATATTTCTCTTTTACAGCCACGTCGTAGGCGTTCATCACCTTCTCATAGTCGCCGAATGCAGCCACCATCATAAGCATTGTGGAGTAGGGCATGTGGAAGTTGCTCACCAGCGCGTTGCACACCTCGAAGTCGTAGGGCGGGAAGATGAATTTATTTGTCCATCCGCTGTATTCCTTGATGTGTCCGTTCATGCTGATGGCGGTTTCAATGGCGCGCAGGGTTGATGTGCCGACGGCACACACTTGGCGCTCTTTGTCCTTTGTCTCGTTGACTTTCTTCACAAGGTCGGCGGTGATTTCCATCTGTTCGGAGTCCATGCGGTGCTTGGTGAGGTCTTCCACGTCGATTTCGCGGAAGTTGCCCAAACCGAAGTGCAGCGTGAGGAAGTCGTAGTCGATGCCTTTGATTTCCATGCGTTTCATCACCTCGCGGCTGAAGTGCAGACCGGCAGCGGGAGCCACTACGGCACCTTCGTTTTTGGCGTAGATGCATTGGAAGCGTTCCTCGTCTTCAGGCGTAGGCTCGCGGTTGATGTAGAGCGGCAGCGGTGTCTGTCCGAGTTTGAACAAAGCCTCTTTGAATTCGTCGTGCGACCCGTCGTAGAGGAAGCGCAGCGTGCGTCCGCGCGAAGTGGTGTTGTCAATCACCTCGGCTACCATCGAGTCGTCTTCACCGAAATACAGCTTGTTGCCGATGCGAATTTTGCGAGCCGGCTCCACAAGCACGTCCCAGAGCTTGTGCTCTTCGTTGAGCTCGCGCAGCAGAAACACCTCGATGCGCGCGTTTGTTTTTTCCTTATTTCCGTATAGACGAGCGGGAAACACTTTCGTGTCGTTGAGAAGCATCAAGTCGCCATCGTCGAAATAGTCGATGATGTCCTTGAAAACTTTGTGTTCGATTTCTCCTGTTTTTTTGTGCAGCACCATCATGCGCGCCTCGTCGCGTTCCTCTGACGGTGTCTGGGCAATCAGTTCTTCAGGAAGTTTGAATTTGAATTGTGACAACTTCATGGATCCTTCGTTTTATTCTTTCTTATTTTCTTCTTTTTTCATTTCTTCGGGGAGCTCAAACTCCTCTTCTTTCAGCCGCGCGATGAGGCTGGGCACCGATTCGCATTGCTCAACGCGGATGTCGCCGACGCGTGTGCGCCGCAGCGCTGTCAGATGCGCGCCACTGCCGAGTGCTTCACCGATGTCGCGGGCAAGGGCACGTATATAGGTGCCCTTGCTGCACACCACGCGTATGCGGATTTCCGGCAAGTCGAACGACAGCAGTTCTATCTCGTCGATTACAAGTTCTTTAGGCTTGATTTCAACCTCCTTGCCTTTGCGCGCCATCTTGTATGCGCGCTTGCCGTCGACCTTGCATGCCGAGAAGGCTGGCGGCACCTGCTGGATGCGCCCTGTGAATTTTTTCAACGCCTCTTCTACAGCCGTGCGGTCGATATGCTCCCACGGGTATTCGGTGTCGATTTCTGTCTCAAGGTCGAAGCTTGGGGTTGTGGCGCCAAGGCGTATTGTCGCCTCATATTCTTTGACGTGGGCTTGCAGCTCCTCGATGCGCTTTGTGGCGCGTCCGGTGACGATTACCATCACACCGGTTGCGAGCGGGTCGAGCGTGCCGGCGTGTCCCACTTTCAGTTTCTTTATCTTCGTGCGGCGGCTCAGTTCTCCGCGCACTCGCTTGACAACGTCGAACGACGTCCAGGTCAGCGGTTTGTCAACGTAAAAAATTTCTCCTTCTACGGGATGCAGCATCTCTTTTCGGTTAAATGAAGTTGAAAATCAATGTTGCGGCGCCTGCCAAGGCGCAGTAGATGGCGAAATATATCAGTTTGCCGCGTTTCACGATGCTGATCATCCATTTGCAAGCCACGCAGCCTGAGATGAACGCTGCGAGAAATCCGACAATGAGCGACAGCGGAGCCACGCTCTGCAGCATGCTGTCGGCGCTGCTGTTGAGCATCTTGACCACATCGAGAAGGGCTTCGCCGAGAATCGGCGGGATGACCATAATGAATGAGAACTGCGCCAGTTTTTCTTTGCTGTTGCCGAGAAGCAGACCTGTGGCGATGGTGGAGCCTGAACGGGAGAGTCCGGGGAGCACCGCCACTGCTTGTGCCAGACCGATGATGAAGGCGTCGCGCATCGAGATGTTTGCTTTCTGACGAGGTTTTGCGAAATAGGAGAACGTGAGCAGCAGCGCTGTCACGAGCAGCATGGAGCCTACTATTGCAAGTCCGCTGCCGAATATTTCTTCAACATAGTCTTTGAAGAACACGCCTACGATGCCCACAGGAATCATCGAGATGACGATGTTGATGAAATAGCGAGTCTCGTCGTTCATGCGGCATTGTGCCAAGCCTTTGAATATCCAGCTGATTTCTTTCCAGAGAATCACGAGTGTGCTGAACACGGTGGCAACGTGTACGATGACAGTGAAAGCGAGGTTTTCTTCACCCTCGATGCCAAACAGGGCGCTGCCGATTGCGAGGTGTCCGCTGCTGCTGACAGGAAGGTATTCAGTGAGTCCTTGCACGAGTCCGAGCAAGAGTGCTTGTATCCAATCCATTTGATTTATTTTCTCTTTTTATATAATATTGCAAAAAACATAATTACAAAGCCGATGAACGAGATGCCCGGACCTACGGCTGTGCGCATTGTGCTGAAGATGTCGGGGTTGAACGTTTCTTCGGTAGTGGCACCGCCGCCCATCAGCAAAAATCCGATGACAATCAATGCCACCGACACGCCCATGAGGATGAAATTCTCTTTTCCGAGCGGACGTGTGTCGGTTTTCTTTTCTTTCTTTATTTCTTCCATATTTATTTCTGTGGTTTTTTTATCGTTTGAACAAGTCGTCGTAGTTGAGGCGGATGTATTTGTTGGCGGCAAAGAACGCCGCAATGCCGCAAATCACCACTCCGGCAAGCGCCAGCCCGACAAATACGGCGGCAACTTCCAGCTCGTTGAACATAGTGCCCACAAGTCCGCCGACGATGTCTTGCGCCGCGAAGTATGAGCCGACAAACACGAGACACGCCACTGCTGCGGCAATCAGTCCGTTAAGCATGTTCTGCACCACGAACGGACGGCGGATGAAGCCGGGCTTCGCTCCCACGAGTTTCATCGTGTGGATGAGGAATCGTCGGGAGTAGACGGTGAGGCGCACGGTGTTGTTTATCAGTGCGAAGGAGATAAACACGAGCAGAGCCGCCACGAAAAGCAGCACGATGGTGATGTTGCCGATGTTTTTGTTGGTGGTCTCGACCTCGGTTTCATAAAGGGCAATGTCCTCCACTCCGCTTTGATGCATCAGCTGTGCCTGTATGCTCTTTAGCTTGCCTATTTCCGCATAGTTGGCTTTGACGTTGACCTGAAACTCCGCGCTGAGAGGGTTGACGCCGAAAGTCTCTACAAGATTTTCTCCGGTGTCTTTCTGCCATTGTTCCAAAGCCTGGTCTTTTGAGATGAATGTGGTCTTGGCGACGTACGGGGCTTTGGCGAAGATTGCTTTCAGCCCTGCGATGTCGGCGTCGGTGGCGTCGGTTTTTAGCACAATGCTGAAGCCCATATTTTCTTTAAGTTCGCGGCTCATTGTGCGTGCCGACAGGCCGAGAAACGCTGTCACGCCAATCAATATCAGCACTAACGCCACGCTGACGGTGGCTGTGATGTTTGACTGGAAATAGGATATTTTTGATTTCTGTTGTTTTGCCATAGTCAATTAATTTGTGCAAAGTTACAACCTGGAGATGCCGTTTGTCAACATTTTATGCTTTTTTCACGTTGGCAAATCTCTTTTTTTGCGACGTCTGCAGGTGTCAGTTGAGCAGGTCTTTGTCCAAGCCGATTTGTTGGTTGCGTACCCGTTCGTTGATTATGTCGAGATATTCATCGTCCGACACGAATCCCATTTCAGAAGAATCGTAGTCGTCCCAGTCATCCTTCGGGATCATCATTGACGCTATCTCGAATTTGTGGATTGTGCGGTTGCAGTCGTTCAGGTCTTTGTATGTGAAGGAAAAATCGATTTTCGCGTTTCGCTTCTTCTTCAGCATCTTTCGGGCATACTGGGCGATAGGCTCGTTGGGATATTTGGCCAACGCCTCCTGCACCATTAGCTGTCCGTAGATGCCGCCACACATTTCGCAGAGAATCTTGCCTTCGCCATCCTCGAGATGGGCATACGGAAAATCCGAACCCTTTAATCCCATGAGCTTTATTTCGAACGACAATTCGCCCGAGTCGTACCTCAGAGTGTAGTCTGTTGAGAAAAAGTCATTGAGTGCCGTTTTTTCGGCATCTTTGCATCCTTCCGACTGCATTACTTCCACATCGTCGTCGGGAGAGAATCTGAAGCATTCAAAACTTGGCTTGTGGAATCCTTTCACAAACTGGAAGTCAAATATTCCGCTCAAGTCGAACGCTGCCTGGATTAAGAAGTGGAAGTGGTCGAAATCGTAATGGGCGGGAACAGATAAAATTCTCCAAATGCTTGGTTGGGAGTTTTTTGCTGTGATTTTGAATATATATTTGTCCATAGCTTAAGCTTCTTTTCCGATTAGCGTGGCCGACGACGCGCTCTCCACGGTCACCATGACGCGGTCGCCTATGTGGTGGTTGCCGCGCGGGAACACGATTACTTTGTTTTGCTCGTTGCGTCCGAACAATTGTTCGCGGGAGCGTTTCGATGTGCCTTCGACAAGCACTTCGAAAGTTTTTCCGATGTCGCGTCGGTAGCTTTCCGCCGACAGCTCGTTCTGCAATGCTATCATGCGGTTGAGACGGTCGATTTTAACCTCTTCAGGCACGTTGTCGGGGAGGTTTTTTGACGCGAATGTGCCGGGACGCTCGGAGTATTTGAACATGAACGCGCTGTCGAACACCACTTCGCGCATCAGACTCAGTGTCTCCTCGAAATCCTCTTCCGTCTCGTCGTGGAAGCCTGTAAACATGTCGGTGGTGATGCCGCAGTCGGGCATGGCGCGGCGGATGGCTGCGATGCGGTCAAGATACCATTCGCGGGTGTATTTGCGGTTCATCGCCTTGAGCACTTTGTTGCTTCCCGACTGCACAGGCAGGTGGATGTGCTTGCATACGTTTGGCACGGTGGCGATTACGTCGATGATTTCATCTGTCATGTCTTTCGGGTGCGACGTGGTGAAGCGCACTCGCATCTCCGGCGCGGCTTCGGCAACGATTCTGAGCAGATCGGCGAAACCAACCACGGCTCCGTCTTCGCTAACGTAGTGGTAGGAGTTGACGTTTTGTCCGAGCAGCACTACTTCCTTGAAGCCTTTTGCCTGCATGTCGGCAAGTTCGTTGAGGATGCTGCGTGGCTCGCGGCTGCGCTCGCGGCCTCTGGTGTAGGGCACTATGCAGTAGGAGCAGAAGTTGTTGCATCCGCGCATGATGCTGATATATCCGCTTATGCGGTTGTGGCCGATGCGTTGCGGGATGACGTCGCGGTATGTTTCTGTGGTCGAGAGTTGGATGTTGATGGCTTTTTCGCCAAGTTCGGCAGCCGCCACAAGGTCGGGTAGCGACAGGTAGGCGTCGGGTCCGGCCACAATGTCTACGCCGTGGTTGGCAATAAGCTCGTCTTTCACGCGCTCTGCCATGCATCCCAGCACGCCAAGCACCAATCTCGACTTGCGCTTCTTGCGGAGCGAGGCAAAGTAGTCCAGGCGTGAGAAGATTTTCTGCTCTGCGTTGTCGCGTATCGAGCAGGTGTTGAGAAACACGGCGTCGGCGTCCTCAATCGCGTCTGTCGGCTCGTAGCCGGCAATTTTCATCACTGATGCTATAACTTCACTGTCTGCCACGTTCATCTGGCAGCCATAGGTCTCTATGAATAGTTTCTTTTCCTTTTCTCCGCTCATCTTTAATTTTTTTATTTATACAAAGATAGTAAAAATTGGCTTATTATGTGAATGAGGGCGAAACTCGTTGTGGAGAATGGTTGGGATGCAACGCGTTTTCTACAAAATATGTTTATAATTTGGTTTATTCAGAAGAAGGCTATATCTTTGTCATGTAATAAACTAACATTTTAAACCATTTATATTTTCCTTATGTCTAAATTTAGATTGGCACTTTCGCTGTTTTTGCTCTTTGTCTCCGTGCAGACTGCTGTGGCGGTGTCGGTGCCTGAGCTCGACAGCCTCGACCGCTACATTGGCCTTAAAAAAATGTTTGAGGGCAGGAAGTATGCGCGCATCGACAAAGAAAAACGGGCGGTTGCCTCGCGTCCGTCGTTTTCCTCTTACATGAAACTGGGTAAGGAGTATACGCTTTTCAAGGCAGACTCCGCGATTTTCTATTATGACAAGGCTGCCGAGTTGGCGTCTTCGCCTGCCGACTCGCTGCTCGTGAGAATGAAAAAAGTGCGCTCGGAGGTTATCGCGGGCTATTATGCTGAGGCCTACAGTGACTTCAAGGCGATTTCGCACATGGAGATTCCCGACACGTTGCTGCCGGAGTTCTACGAAAGTGGCTATCGCATCTACTCTTTCTCTCTCAATGGCTCTACGGAGGGAGGGCTTTTCTACGACCGCTATTACTCCAATACTGTGGCGTTTAGAAAAAAATGGATTGAGTCGCTGCCCGTCAGCTCCAACACGCGTAGGCTTTATGAGGCGGAGCAGGCGATGGCCGACGGCAAGCAGGCGGTGGCTAAGATGATTCTTGTCGACCTGATTCCGTCGTTGCGCCGCGACGGCAATGATTTCGCTCTTGCCTGTGCGTTTTTGGCGAAGATTTACAGGTCGGAGGGGAAGTTGGAGGAGAGTGTGCGCTATTTTGCGCTCTCGGCGATCAGCGATATTATGTGCGCGGTGAAGGAAAACCAATCGATTTTCGACTTGTCCATGATTCTTTACGGAGAGGGCGACATCGACCGCGCCTATCGTTATATATTTACGTCGCTCGAGGACGCGGCGTTCTGCAACGCGCAGATGCGTGTCTATAATGTGTCGGGGCTGCTGCCGGTAATCGAGTCGCAGCATCGCGAGGAGGTTGCCGAGCATGAGCGGATGCTGATGATGTATATCGTGGTGAGTTTCTTCCTTCTCATCGGACTTGCCGTGGCGGTGTTCTATCTTGTGAAGCAGATGAAGAAGCTCACGCGCACGCGTCTGAAGCTGAAAGAGGCCAACATGACCAAGGATGAGTATATGGGGCAGTTCCTTGAACTGTGCTCTATATATATGAAGCGCCTCGACTCGTTTACTAAGTTGGTCAACCGTAAGCTTGTGTCGGGACAGGTGGATGATTTGGTGAAGATGATGAAGTCGCAGAAATTCAGCGATGAGCAGCACTCTACGTTCTATAAGGAGTTTGACAATGCATTCCTTAAAATCTACACCACGTTTGTCGATGATGTCAACGCCTTGCTGCGTCCGGAGGAGCGTTTTGAGATTGAGGCTCCCGGTTCGCTCAACACTGAATTGCGCATCTATGCCTTATTGCGCCTCGGGATTGTCGACTCGTCGAAGATTGCAGAGTTTCTGCGCTATTCGGTCAATACCATATATGCCTACCGCAACAAAATGAAAAATCGTGCAATCGACAGGGATTCTTTTGAGAAAAACGTGATGAAAATCGGCATTATCGATTGATGTAATCGTTTATATTTGCTTATATTTCATGAAAATTATATCATTGCTAATCAAGCATATAAAATTTTATACATCTATATTTGCCTATATTCGCGTTAATATGGCGATTGAAATGCTTGACAATGACTGTAACTTTGTAGTGTCGAAAGCAAAGAGATGCTTTCAACCGAATAATGGTTAAACACTACGATTATAATATGGAGTATTAGAATTTAGTTTTATTTCGTTGTGAAACGCAGTAAAATGTCTCGAATAATGGTTTTATGTTAGGTTTGTAAATGTTGCTTCATCGAAGCAACTAAGAAACAGAGCTCGTCGGATTGACGGGCTTTTTTCTTTTTGTCTGTATCATCCGTATGCCCCGGACGCGGTCCGGGGTTAGCTGAAAGCGAGTCCACGTTGTGGACTTTCCGGCTCAAGCAGAATTTCCGGTGCATGGATTTTTCGAAAAGTG
>UMJI01025186.1_pt1 | contig 14330 bp, 9 predicted proteins | sample 1965991 | NCBI WGS metagenome assembly UMJI01 (sample SAMEA4836140, study PRJEB28245) | human gut metagenome | biome: gut microbiome; material: fecal sample | place: Denmark | collected 2008
TCACGTTGGAAGTAATTGAACCCGGAGTACCCAGGCTCATGTCATCCAGTCCGATGTCATTATTGGGAAAGTTCGTGGCTGAAGAGACAACCCAGCGTGTCCAGCGTGACACCCATTCCTGTCCCCACATGGCCGTAAATTTCTGTTTTTTTGTCTTATATTCATAATTCAGCACATTGGATGTCTGAAAACTTCCATTCTCCGAATACTGAATACTTCCGTTAATACTGGAACGCTTGGCAGTTGAAGACAGTTCTCCATAAAAACGGTCACGGCGCAGAATCTGGTAACGTGTGCCTACGGTACTTCTGAAAAACCAGCGTTTCCCAAGCCGATAGTTTAATCCACCATTCAACTGAAAGGTACGTGTCATACGGTCATCCTGCTCCTGCTGGGCAGAAATCAAAGGATTCTGCATCGGATTCGACTCATCATCCACGTACAACGGATCTTCTCCTTGCAGCAACTCTTCTTCCGTTCCATTAATTCCTGCCACGGGACGCGACTGAAGAATGTGCTCCATCTTATTGAATCTGGCATCTCCTTCGGAAGTTCCCATGCCATATACCTTGGACTGCGTAAAATTTACCCTGGCATTCACCGACAGTCGCTTGTTTCCTTTATGAGACAAATTCAAAGATACATTATGTTTTTCATCTCCACTATACACCATGGCACCCAGGTTCTTAAAATACGCATAGCCCAGGCTGTAACTCGTATTCTTATTTCCTCCAGAGATGTTGACACGGTAGTTCTGACTGGTAGTAGTCCGTCCGAGTACTTCCTCCTGCCAGTCTATCCCTCGCCCCGCATAGTTCTCCTGAATTTCCCGAAAAGAGCCATACACATTCTGAAAACGTGTGACTCCTTCTTCTCCATTCAGATACAGGTTCCGCTCATAATCCAGTGTCACAAACTCTTCGGAGGAAAGCACCGGAAGCTTACGGGCAATCTTGGCAAAACCAATATAGGAGTCAAAGCTGACAGACAGCCTGGAATCTTCCTTCCCTCCGTTCTTCGTAGTAATCACCACGACTCCATTAGCTCCACGGGCACCATAGATTGCCGTCGCCGAAGCATCCTTCAAAATATCAATGGATTCAATCTCACCTGGGTCCAACTCTGCCATTCCATCTTCACTAGGAAAGCCATCGATGACATACAAAGGTTCATTACTCTGGGTAATAGAGATACCACCACGCACACGGATGGAAATGGAGGAACCGGGACCTCCTTCTGACTGGGTAACCTGCACACCGGCCACCCGTCCTGCCAAAGCTTGTGTAACATCCGAAGTCGGCGTTTTCATCAAGTCATCACTTTTTACCGAAACAACCGAGCCGGTCAAATCACTCCGCTTGGAGGTGCCATATCCGATTACAACCACTTCATCCAGCATTTTGTTATCCTGCTTTAACTGTACATCAATCTTCGTCCTTCCTTTGACCGGTACATTCTGCGTCGCCATGCCGATAAAAGAAAATTGCAACACATCTTTTGCTTCCGCACGAATGGAGTAGGCACCATCCAAACCGGTAATCGTACCTACCGAGGCGTTGCCCTTCACACGAATATTGGCACCGATAACCTCCAGGCCTTCTTCATCCACTACCTTTCCTGTAATGGTCAATGTTTGCGCGAGAAGCATAGCATGTCCCAGACAAAGCAAAAGAAAACTAACAACTATTCTTATATTTCTCATAATACTTAAATTTCAGTTATGATCATCACCACAAAAGTAGGTTGTTTACCCCAATATCGGTTTTAAATCCGTTTTATCTTCTTTCAAAAAGGTTTATTTTTTAAGTCCAAATAGCGTTTCAGGGCCTCCAGATAATAATAATCTGCATAATTCAACGGAGTATCTATTTCCGAACCGTGTGGAAGAGAGCCTACGGAATGCATCAGTATAAAACCTCCGTTTGTTCCTTTTTGGGCCAGATAAGCCGGACCAGAAAGATTCTTCAATATAGTTTCGGCGTAATTAAAATAAACCTCACCATTGGGTACGAACGTACTAAGCTCCAGGAAAGCCGAGGCTATCACGGCAGCAGCCGAAGCATCACGAGGAGTATCTGCTTTCACCGGTGCATCAAAGTCCCAATAACAAATCAGGTCGGGAGCCGTATTGCGTTTTCTAATCATATCGGCCACATGTACTGCTTCTTGCAAGAATAAAGTATCTCCTGTTTCACGGAAACAGGCAGTATAGCCATACACAGCCCATCCTTGTCCTCTGGCCCAGGCAGATTCATCGTTTTTTCCCTGGTGTGTCTGACGCTTTTCCACCGTACCGTCAGCATTATAACTCACCACATGATAGGAAGTATAATCCGGACGAAAATGATGTTTCATTGTCGTACGGGCATGCTGTATGGCCACCTGACGATAACGCATATCACCGGTTAGCTTGCTGACATGAAAAAGCAAATCCAGATTCATCATGTTGTCAATGATGACAGGATAATTCCATGTACCGAAATCCCAGGAACGAATACAGCCAATCTGTACATTAAAACGTGAACACAGATTATCGGCGGTTTCTGACAATACGGATATGATAGAATCATTCGGAGCCAATCGTAAAGCATTTCCGTAACTGCAATTCATCATAAAACCTATGTCATGATTGTCTCTGTATTTACGGACTGGATAAAGCCGATTGGTATAACGGATGGCTTCTTCCTTTAGGCATTCGTTCCCGGTAAGTTCATAGGCATACCAAAGGCTGCCGGGAAAGAAACCGCTTGTCCAGTCGTATATGTCACAACTACGAAGCGTTCCCAACTTCTCTTTTGCCGGATTAGGCCATAAGGAATCGGCAAAGGTAGCAGATTCGCGTTCCAGCTGTTCTTCCAGAAAATCGACTGTATAACCTGTCCACAAAGAGCGGGGCATTTTGACAGAATCTTTCATTTCTTCCGCTGTCAGATTCAGCTGGTAAGAGGCTACATCGAGTGCTTTTTCTATCCATGCTTCTTTCTTCGTAGAAGGTTGACACGAAGTAAAAACCACACCCGCCAATACAAATGATAAAAATGTCGTTGTTCTCATGATATTATGTATCTATTCTAAATTATTATTCTTCAGCACACGTAGTCGGCAATGCCGGACGGTCTGCCACTTCTTCACACTTCCATACCCCATTGATTCTGTCATACAACACCGTGGTACCCTTCGCTTTACGATGATAAGTCTCTCCTTCGATGAGGCAATCTTTGTCACCGTAGCTAAATACTACCCCGGTTGAGGTGTTCTCCACCGTCAATGCAGCGGATTTCCGGACATCCAGTTCTGCAGATATACGCCAGCCATCTACCGTCAGTTTTCCATCTTTTCCTCCGGAAACGACATGACTTTTACCACTTTCTTCATCTAAAGTGATTACCGTCAGCAGACGATTGGCCTTACGGGGACTAAAAGAAGCCGTTAAATGCCAATAATTTTCCAGTGTTTCTCCCCGAATGGCCAAATCTGGATTAGGAGCAGCCTGAAACTCATTACATTGGGATACTTCACAAGCTTCCGTAGCAAACAAGCGGGCCGTGGATACAAAACCTCCTTCCGGATGAGGACTCACCAGGGTATTCGAAGAAGCATCTATCTGAAAGCGAACCGGACTATGGAGAAGCCACTCCCACCGGACTTTCCGGCTGGCTTCCATCTCATCGTAGATTACCACAATTCCTGGACGTAAAACCAGAATATGACGGAGATATTTGGTCAGAGGAGTTTTTCCAAAGCCATATTCCGGAGTCTGTTCCAATCCTGCAGCCTCAAAATTTTTCTGCCACATAGGATATTCACTTACCCCACCATAAGCATGAGAAGCATCCCCTAAACAATAAGTAATATGTTCTCCGTGAAGCATCCGAGTCACGTTTCCGTAGGCTTTTGTGGTAAATCCCTGTCCGATACCATCCACAAGCAGCGTATTATGGGCACGGGTATGCCGATAAGACAAGATATTATGCCTATCACTAAAATTCAAGTAATAACCGCTCGAACGATAAACCGGTACTCCGTTATAATGCAAGTTAAAGGCGTTCTGGTTAGAATGAGTGTGACTTCCAGAACCAAACGGACTGGAACGGAAACTCAGATACATGCCGCGAGTACAATCGGCCAAAGAGTCTATGGCTATCACTTCACCGGTATCCTGAAACCAAACGGCTTTAGGGGCATTTGCCGGCAAAGAAGAAGATGCCGGACGGAACTTCCCACTCACCATACGATAAAGACGGAACTCGTAATCAGTTTCATATTTCTGATTAATGGAAGAATACCATGCCGCATAAGCATCCTGTTTTTCGCGGGCCAGAAAATCGGCAAATCCACTCCGTATACGCAAAGGCTGGTCGTTGGTCTTTTCATGTCCGTCACCAAATCCGGCAGACATGGAGCGTGGAGGCCAGCTATACACCAATCCCTTCCCCGCATTCTGATACCAAGGATGACTCATAAAATCGGTCTTTGTCAGATAAGAACACAAGGAAGCCATGTAATACAGAGTCACCGCATTGGCACTAAAATAGCTGGTTCCATTGTGCCAGTTTCCATCTCTGTTGAAACCGGAGGCCGGTGCCTTGCTTGTCCAGACCTCATACAGATATTCCAAATATTCCATAGCCAGGGGCTCCTTGTCATAAAATACCAAAGCGGCTTGCATGAATTTCCGTACCGGGAACTGCCAGAAATGGTTGTCAAACACATGATTCTCTTCATGCCCGAACAAACGGGAACGATACGCACGGAACACCTGCATCACCAGGCGTTGTATCTCATCCCGTTCTTCCGGTGCAAAAAACGTATAACAAGTCTCATAAGTATTTGCCAGCAGAAAAGCTAAGTCACCGGCAAAGAAGTCATTTTCAATTCGTTTATCATCCAAACGTGCCTTCAGGAGCCAGCGCACGTATTGTACCATTTTCTTCGCATATACAGGACGTTGCAAAAGCAGATAAGCCGTGTGCAGTCTGACACTCAATTCTGCCATCTCACTCACCTTCCCATAAGGATCGGTATCCGTTGACAGATTAAATGCCAGTCCCATACGTGCCTGGGCTATCATATCGTTAAATTCAGGGTGTGCATACACATTCTTTCTTGCCGAAGCCAGACTGTCCGACAAGTAGCAATAAATCCGGTTTCCCAATTCTGGAATATTCGAAAGAAAAGTCTGAAAAGGTGGAGTCACAAAACGAGGAACGTCCTCACCTACCACAAAACGATATACTTTACTCCACTCAGCACACACACCTTCCCTACTCACCCGACGATATTTCCAAAACCACACACCCGGTGAAAGTGTACGGTGCGGATTATACATACACCAGGGTTTAGGAGAAGAAAGAAAAGTAGAATGCACAGGAAAACTTGCATCCGAAGAAAGTGCAAACTGAAGCTTATCTTCCCCTTTCAAAGAATAAGGAACAAATAAAGCAGAAGGGTTAATATATAAAGGAGTTTTCTCCTGAGGGTAAGGCACTGTCCGCACATTCTCATGGATACACTTTTGCTCCGAGTGTCCGGAAACACTCATCACAGTCAGACAAAGCCCACATACGATTACAAAAATCTTTTGCAAATTATTTTTCATGGCATATACTATTCTTTTCTCCGCAAAGATAGTCTGCCACTGAAAGACACTTCTTTCAATACTGTTGCAAACAATTTCAAAACTGTTGAAAAAACAGCCCCGTAAGGCTGTTTAGTCTACTTTTTATAGGTTAATCCATAGTTTCCCGCAAAGCCTTGCAGAGCTGGTCGGGACAAGAGGTCGGTTTCCCGCCACAACGGATACCTTCCAGACGAGCAATCACCTCATCCACCTTCATTCCTTCTACTAAAGCGGAAACTCCTTTCAGGTTTCCGTTGCAACCACCCATGAAACGCACATCTTTCAGTACGCCATCTTCTACCTCAAAATCAATCTGAGAACTGCATGTTCCCATTGTACGATAACTATATTTCATTGCCATCACATTCTATTCGGGTTAGACATAAAAAGAGAACGGAGCACCACTTGCCGGATTATTCCGGCCGGATACTCCGTTCCGTCATTATCTTTCAAGAAAAAGCTTATTCAGCGTCTTCTTCCGGTTTCATGTTAGTATATACAGTCTGTACATCGTCGAACTCTTCCAGACGTTCTACCATCTTGTCGATAGTTTCACGCTGCTCCGGAGTCACATCTTTCAAGTCGTTCGGGATGTAAGTGAAATCACCACCGACATCTTCGAAGCCGCATTCTTCCAGATGTTTCTGGATAGCCGCATAGCTCTTCGGATCACCGTAGATAGTAATAGTTCCTTCTTCCGGATCTTCATCGAATTCGTCTTCTACGTTGTAGTCAATCAAGTCCAGAATCAGTTCTTCCATATCGATACCTTCTTTCTTCTTGAAAGTGAACACACACTTGTGATCGAACAAGAAGGCCAGTGAACCTGTAGTACCCAAGTTACCTCCGAACTTGTTGAATACAGAACGTACATCGGCTACGGTACGAGTGGTATTATCAGTCAATGTATCTACGAATACGGCGATTCCGTGAGGACCGTATCCTTCGTAAGTCATACCTTTGTAATCGCTCTGGTCTTTACCCATTGCGTTCTTGATAGCACGTTCGATGTTATCCTTCGGCATGTTTTCACGCTTACAAGTAGCGATTACCGAACGCAGAGTCGGGTTATTTTCCGGTTCCGGGCCGCCAGCCTTTACCGCAATTGCAATTTGTTTACCCAGACGTGTAAAGGTCTTTGCCATGTGACCCCATCTTTTCAGCTTCGTAGCTTTTCTATATTCAAATGCTCTTCCCATTGGATGATATTTTAAATTTATTTTTTAATGAATTTACTTATTATCGAAGCACAGCTCCCAATTTGTTCTGCAAGTTACCAATCAGCTTCTGCATGAACTTGTCAATCTGTTTGTCGTTCAGTGTAGCGTTTTCATCCTGAAGCATGAAGCTTACAGCATAGCTCTTCTTACCAGCTTCCAGGTTCTTTCCTTCGTACACGTCGAACAATTCTACAGACTTGAGCAACTTCTTGTCGGTTTCGTAAGCAATCTTTTCGATTTCGGCAAATTGTACCTTCTTGTCTATCAGCAATGCCAAGTCACGTTTTACAGCCGGGAACTTGGAGATTTCCTTGTAGCTTACCGTGTTGCCCTTGATGGCCTTCATCAGTTCTTTCCAGTTCAGGTCGGCATAGTACACTTCATTGTCGATATCGAACGCTTTCTGAATCTTCTTGCAAACAACACCAAAGGTAGCCAGCAATTTACCACCACGGGTGTGTACGGAGATAGCTACTGAGTAGATATCGTCTGAAAGGTTACCGAATACCAGCGAGCCGAAGTTCACGCCCAGGCGACGGAATATGTTCAGCACGTAAGCCTTCAGTTCGTAAACCGAAGCGTTTTCGTCGGCATGAGCCCATGAGTTGCTTACACGCTTTCCGGTAATCCACAAGCCCATGTGCAACTCTTCTGAATAGCCTGACAACACTTTTTCCGGATTCTTCTTCTCCGCATGGAAGTGATAGCAGTTACCGAATTCAAAGAACTTCAAGTCAGCATTCTTGCGGTTGGCATTGTGCTGAATGCTTTCCAGACCACCGAAGAGCAAGGTAGCACGCATCACGTTCAGGTCGTTACTCAACGGGTTCATCAAGCGCACCAGATTTTCCGGCTTGTAAGTTTCCAGTCCGTCGTAATAAGCGGCCGCTGTCAAAGAGTTGTTCAGGATTTCATTAAATCCGCAACCCACCAGCTGTTCGCCTACCAAGTTCTGGAGTTTCACCGATTTGTCCACTTCTCCCTTCACGCTCAGACTTGATTTCAGGGTTGTGGGGATTTCCACGTTGTTATATCCGTAGATACGAAGAATATCTTCTACCACGTCACACGGACGCTGCACGTCTACACGGTAAGGAGGATTCTGCAAAGAAAGACCTTCGGCCGTTTCTTCCACAATTTTCATCTCCAGACTGGTCACGATACTCTTCACCGTTTCTGCCGGAATTTCCTTTCCAATCAGTGAGTTTACATAATTATATGAAAGTTCTACCGCGAAATCGGCAATCGGATTCGGATAGTTATCTTTGATGTCAGAAGCAATTTCACCCCCAGCCAATTCTTTCACCAGCAGAGCGGCTTCCTTCAAGGCATAGATAGTGATGTTCGGGTCGATACCACGTTCGAAACGGAAAGAAGAATCGGTGCTCAATCCGTGACGGCGGGCAGTCTTACGCACCCATGTAGGATGGAAGTAAGCACTTTCCAGGAACACGTCGGTAGTAGCCTCGGTAGTACCAGAATCCAGACCTCCGAACACACCGGCGATACACATCGGTTCTTCCGCGTTGCAAATCATCAGGTCTTTGTCAGACAATTTACGTTCCACTTCATCCAGTGTAACGAACGGAGTTCCTTCGGCACAAGTCTTCACTACAATCTTGCCGCCCTTAATCTTGTCGGCATCGAAGCAATGCATCGGCTGGCCATAGGCGTGCAGGATGTAGTTGGTAATATCGACGATGTTATTAATAGGACGCACACCGATAAGACGGAGCTTGTTCTGCAACCATTCAGGACTTTCCTTCACTGTTACTCCCTTGATGGCTACTCCAGCATAACGCGGACAGGCTTCGGTATTTTCCACCACGATGTCGATGTTTATATCATGATTGTCTACCTTGAATGCATCTACCGAAGGACGCTTCAGCGTAGCTTTATGACCGTTCTGAATGAGCCATGCGTAGAGGTCGCGTGCCACACCGTAGTGTGAGCAGGCATCGGCACGGTTCGGAGTAATATCCACTTCAAGCACGTATTCGCTCTTCACATTATAGTAATCCTTGGCCAGTGTACCCGGAACTACGTCGGCAGGCAATACGATGATACCTTCGTGGCTTGTGCCCACGCCGATTTCATCTTCGGCACAAATCATACCGTTTGATTCTACGCCACGGAGCTTCGACTTCTTGATGGTGAAGCATTCGTCGCCATCATACAATTTTGTACCCAGCGTAGCTACAATGACCTTTTGTCCGGCAGCTACATTGGCTGCACCACAGACAATCTGCACAGGTTCTCCCTGTCCCAGGTTAACGGTCGTAATATGCATGTGGTCAGAATTAGGATGCGGCTCGCAGGTCAGCACTTCGCCTACTACCAGTCCTTCCAATCCTCCCTTGATAGTTTGAACTTCTTCCACTCCCCCAGTCTCCAGACCGATGGAAGTCAGTGCGGCTGCCACTTCGTCCGGAGTAAGGTCGAAGTCGACGTATTCTTTCAGCCAGTTATAAGAAATATTCATATCGTAATAGTATTTTATAATTTCCCAAACAATGATGTGCAAAGTTAATACATATTTGGGATATAAGAGGTAAGACAAAAAATATTTTTAGCCAAAAACCGTCAGAACGGTACATCGGGCACAGGCGCACCAAACGGATTGTCGGGCATAGGAGGCATATCTGCGGGTGGAGGTGGTACAAAGTCCTGTCCGCCGCCGTTGTTCATCTTCGAACGGAGCACCGGAGCCTTCTTCTCTTCGCCCGGCATCGGCACAATCATGTCGTCGTCGGGGTTCTGGAAACGGGCATATTCGCCACGGAAACGAAGCAGCACATCACCCACGGCACCGTTACGATGCTTGGCGATAATGATTTCAGCCATACCGTGCAGGTCGTTTCCTTTCTCGTCGGTATAAATCTTGTAGTATTCCGGACGGTGGATAAAACACACCATATCGGCATCCTGCTCGATGGCTCCCGATTCACGAAGGTCACTCAATTGCGGACGTTTTCCGTCGATACCTTCACGGTTCTCCACTCCACGGTTCAACTGGCTCAGCGCGATAATCGGGATGTTCAGCTCCTTGGCTAGTCCCTTCAACGAACGCGAAATGGTGCTGACCTCTTCCTGACGGCTTCCGAACGACATACCGCTGGCATTCATCAGCTGAAGGTAGTCGATGATGATGATTTTCACCCCATGCTCACGCACCAGACGGCGTGCCTTGGTTCGCAATTCGAATACGGACAAAGAAGGCGTGTCGTCCACGTAAAGCGGTGCGTCGTAAAGTTCTTTTATCTTGTAGTCGAGCTGTCCCCACTCGTAGGGCGCCAGCTGACCGCTCTTGATTTTCTCGCCCGGAATTTCGCAGACGTTCACAATCAAACGGTTTACCAGCTGCACGTTGCTCATTTCAAGCGAAAACAAGGCTACGGGCACTTTGCTGTTCACCGCCATGTTCTTGGCCATGGAAAGCACGAAGGCCGTCTTACCCATGGCCGGACGAGCCGCAATGATAATCAGGTCGGAGTTCTGCCAGCCGGAGGTCATCTTGTCCAGCTGATGGAATCCGCTCGAAAGTCCGCTCAAACCGTCGGTACGTGCCGCCGCCTTCTGAAGCATCTCGTAAGCTTCCTGGATGACCGGATTAATCTGCGTATAGTCCTTCTTCATGTTCTGCTGAGAGATTTCGAAGAGCTTTCCTTCGGCCTCCTGCATCAGGTCATCCACGTCCTGCGTCTCATCGAACGCCTTGGTCTGTATGTTGCTCGTAAAAGAAATCAGCTCACGTGCCAGAAACTTCTGGGCAATGATACGGGCATGGTACTCAATGTGAGCCGACGAGGCCACCTTACCACTCAGCTGAGTGATATAGAACGGTCCGCCCGCCTCTTCCAGGTTACCACGCGAGCGCAACTGCTCGGCTACGGTCAAGATATCAATCGGTTTCTGTTGAATAGCCAAGTCAGTAATAGCCGCATAAATCAGCTGGTGCCGGTGTTCGTAGAACGACTCCGGGCGAAGAATCTCGCTCACCAGCGAATACGCATCCTTCTCAATCATCAGCGCACCCAGCACAGCTTCCTCCAGTTCGGGAGCCTGAGGCTGGAGGTGGCCATACTCATCCATCGGCTTGGTCTTAGCCGTCTTTGCCACACGTGTATTTCTTCTCGGTTCTGCCATTTTGTTTTTGTTTAAGTGGGGCAAAGATACGATTTTTTCCGTGAATCCCGATTTTCTCGAAACTTTCTGCTATATTTGAGCAACGAAAAAACAAACGACCTTATGATTACATTTCCAAATGCCAAAATAAACCTTGGCCTGAATATTATTGAAAAACGTCCCGACGGTTACCATAACCTGGAAACTATTTTCTACCCCATCCATTTGCAAGACGCACTGGAAGTAACACGAAGAGAAAATAACGATGCTCCTTATACGCTTCACGTGAAAGGTACGGCTATCGAGGGTAAGCCGGAAGACAACTTAGTGGTCAGAGCCTACGAATTGCTGAAAAAGGATCATGACATATCGCCCGTTGACATCCACTTGTTCAAGCACATCCCTACGGGTGCCGGACTGGGAGGCGGTTCGTCTGATTGCGCATTTATGATTAAGTTGCTGAACGAGAAATTCCGTCTGGCACTGAGTCTGGAGGAGATGGAAGACTACGCCGCCCGTTTAGGAGCCGATTGTGCTTTTTTCATCCGCAACCAGCCGGTATTTGCCACGGGCATCGGTAACCTATTCGAGCCTGTCCGCCTTTCGCTTTCGGGCTATTACCTAGTGCTGGTGAAGCCGGACATCTTCGTATCCACACGCGATGCTTTCGCACACATCACTCCCCACCGACCAGAAGTTTCGTTGAAAGACATCATCTGCCAGCCGGTAGAGACGTGGAAAGACAACATGAAGAATGATTTTGAGGACAGCGTGTTCCTGAAATATCCGGAGATTGCGGCCATCAAGGACGAGTTGTATGATCTTGGCGCGGTGTATGCCAGCATGAGCGGATCCGGCTCATCGGTTTATGGCATCTTCCGCCAGCCGGTAGAACATGTGGACGAGAAATTCGGCGGATGCTTCTGCCGTCAGAGAGAACTGGACTAATTGGAGTCCGGTTCTTTTTCTTCACTTAAAATTGATGAATCAGGATTCTACAAGCCACTTCTCAATGCCCCGTGTAACAGGACTGAAATTGACACCAAGCTTATAAAGTTTACGTGTGTCCGTTGCAAAAGGCAAAGCATAATGCTTATCATTAATCTGCTTCAATGCTTCCTCTGCAGTACCATTTAGCTTAAACTCCATCACATAAATGTATTTATCCGTCTTCACCACGAGGTCAATACGTCCTTCCGAAGTGTGATATTTTGCCTGTGTATAAAGGCCCAACAATTTGAATACGATGAACAATACATTCTGATAGTGCAGTTCCAAATCGCGCACCAGCTCATAAGGCGTATCAGAAAAGAAACTCTGGAGACGACGCATAAAAGCATCAATTTTTCCATTTTCTACCTCATGCACAAAATTGACAATTTCAAATGCCGAATCAGCTTTTGATGTAGCCGAATAAAAAGGCAAGAGAAACTTGATAAATCCTTCCTCCACTTCCCGATTAGGAAAGCCCAAGGTATATGTACGAAAACGCTTGTCGTATCCCTTTACGGTGAGATAGCCACTCTGATATAGAATAGGCACGGGATTCGTCTCCATCGTATCAATACCGCTTAAAGAGTCAGCGGTGGCCAATTCTTCCGTCAGACGATACAAATCATAATGACTGCGCAAAAGCAGTTCCACTAAGAAAGTCGGCGTGCCCGTTTCAAACCAATAATTTCCAAATTCCCGACTTTTCAAGGCATTGAGCAGACTGAACGGATTGTAAAGACCGTCTGCATGACCGGAAAAATGATAACCGTCATACCATTGCCGCAGGCTTTTACAAGTCTCTTCATACGCCATCTCATTATGTTGCCCCAACACACGGATTCCTTCTTCAAAGTTTTCCAGTAATTCTTGCTCAGTAATACCGCATAAGTTATTGTAAGCCTGCTGCAAGGAAATATCTTCCAGATTATTCAAATCGCTGAACACACTTATTTTACTGAACTTTGTCACACCAGTCAACAAAGCAAAACGGAGATATGCATCCATCGACTTCAAAGCCCCATAAAAAGCTTTCAACGTATTACGGTACTCAGTCAACAACGCTTCATTGCCAATAGCCTGGAGCATGGGCTTATCGTACTCATCCACCAGCACCACCACATTCTTCCCCGTCTTTTCGGCCGCACGGCGAATCACCCCGTTGAAACGGCGGGCTACTCCTATTTCACTCTCCGAAGCCCCATAAAGACTTTCCCAGTACTGTAGATTTTCCTCCAGCACATGAATCAACGCTTCCGGTGTATCGTATTTTTGTGCATTCAAATCCAGATGCAATACAGGATACGTAGTCCATTCCTTTTCCAAAGTTTCCATAGCCAAGCCATGGAAAAGTTCTTTTTTCCTTGGAAATAAGCCTCCAACGTAGATATAAGCAGACTTTTCCCAAAGCGTCTCGGACGACTCAGAAAGTAGTATTTACCCGTCTTTACCAACTGATAAATCTGTGCAGTCTTATCGACATAGCAATAGTCTCCTTTCCGTATCTCTTCAAAACTCTGTATGCCTACCGGATAAATCATGCTCCTCATCTGAAATGAAATTTACTGTTTCTGCAAACTTACGCAAAATCTATGGAAAAACCTCCAAAATTCGGCAGATTAACGCAATGTAATCTGTGAATTAAGTAGTTAGGAGAAAATCGCGGAAGTTGGATAGAGGGCTGAATAGCGTTTCAAAGCGGATTGGAGAAAGAGAACGGTTTCCTAATCGTTACCCGTCAGAAATGCAGATTTAACAGTCACCGTTCCGTTTGCGCCGCTCTGCGTAGGTTTGCTTGTCAAGGTTTAACTCGTTGATTTATAGTTTTGCAACCAAAAAAGAACGAGTATGACAAGGAGCACATTTCGCGTGCTGTTCTATGCGAACGGCAGCAAGGAGAAGAATGGAACTGTCCCCATCATGGGACGGGTTACAATCAACGGAACGGTGGCGCAGTTCAGTTGCAAGCGGAGCATCTCAAAAGAACTTTGGGATGCAAAGGGCAACCGTGCCAAAGGCAAGAGTTTGGAGGCAAGGGAAACGAACCTTGCGCTTGACAACATCAAGGCGCAAATCATCAAGCACTACCAGCGCATATCCGACCGTGAGGCGTTTGTGACGGCAGAGATGGTACGCAACGCCTATCAGGGCATAGGCGGCGAGTATGAAACGCTGCTCAAAGCCTTCGACCGTGAGAACGAGGTGTTCAAGAAACGTGTCGGCAAGGACAGGAAACTGGCGACTTACCAGTCAAGGGTAGTGGCAAGGAACTATGTGGCGGCGTTCATCAAGTCGTTCTACAAGCGCAGCGACATGTCGATGCTGGAGCTTACGCCCGACTTCATCAAGGAGTTTGCGAGCTCTATTCGGAAGAG
>UMJI01008651.1_pt1 | contig 14308 bp, 10 predicted proteins | sample 1965991 | NCBI WGS metagenome assembly UMJI01 (sample SAMEA4836140, study PRJEB28245) | human gut metagenome | biome: gut microbiome; material: fecal sample | place: Denmark | collected 2008
TGTAAAGGATACGGATATTGTTTGCGAACAAAAGTGGCAAGCAGGGCTTTCGTGACACGAAAGCGATTTTCTGCTTGTTGGGGAAACTCCCCAATCCCCATAGAACGCTGCCTGCGGCATCGGGCTGCGCATCCGTTCCGGATGCTTCAACGGCAGTTCCTGCCAAAGAAAAAAGCCCGGTGCAGCATGAGCATTACACCCACACTGCACCGGACTTTCCATCATCGACTACTCTGTCTATTTTCTTCTTCCTGCCGCACTTCCTGCTCATGCAGCTGCTCTTTTTTCTGCTCGTCCTCTTTCAGGATTTCCTGCACAATCTTCTGTGCCACAAGCCAATCTTGCATTTCCGATTTGGTCTTGCGGTACTCTGCATAGGAGCTTTTCTTTCGTTCCAGAAGCATTGCATACTCTGCGTTCAGCTCGCTGATGCGCGGGAGCTTTTTGTCAGAACCGTTCTCTTTCTTATAGGCATCAAACGCCTTTTTCGCTGCGCTGCGTAAGGCCAGCGAATCCCGATGAGTTTCATAGAACTCCCGATTGTAGCCGGATGCCTTATATGCAGCAAAGACATCTTTTGTCTTGGCATAATTGATTAGATGCTTCCGCAGCACCGACACTTCCGACATCCGTGCCTCATCTGCCTTTACAGATTCCAACAGCACATCGCATTTTTCAGAAATCCCATCTGCTTTTTCTTTCAGCTCTGCATAGCTCTTGATTCCATGCTCTTCCATGAACATCATAGCTTTCGCCATCTGCTTCAGATTAAAGACTTTCGCCCAACGCGCATATCCCGCGCCTTTGCCCGCCTGCATTTTTGCACGGACATCAATAAGGAACGACAGCTCCGCCTTCTGATGCACCTGTGCTGACCGTGCGCTTGTGCGGGTTTTCTCTACAAATTTGCTTTTATGAACCGCATTCCCGGCAATCACTTCGCAGAGTTCTTCAATCGAATATCCTTTGCCAAGAGAGCGGAAACGAGCAAATCTGGCGTGGCCTTTCCCCCGCAGGGCAGGCTGTTTTCCATCTTTATACTCGTACCCTGCTTCCTGCAAAATTCCGATTAGTTCCCGGAAGTCTTTTGGTTTTCTTACCAATGCTGCATCAATGGCCTCGCAGATTTCATCCCGCTGCGATTTTTTCTCCGGGTATTCCGTTCTCTTCTGCCGCTCCCCATAGGGCTTCCGGATAATAACCGACAACCGGTGTTCTAGGCAGACGATATCACTGAGCCTTGCCAGTGCAAGACCGGATAATCGAAAATCTCGAAATTTTCTGGTGCAGTCTAATGTAGTTGAATTAAAAATAATATGGTTATGAATGTGCGCACGATCAACATGGGTAGCCACGATAAACGCGTGTTTTCCCTTGGTGAATCGCATGGCTGTCTCATACCCAACCTTGTTCGCCTCCTCCGGCGTGATTTCTCCGGGCTTAAAGGATTGCCGAATCTGATATGCGATCACATCATGCGCCTGGGTTCTACCGGTGATATGCTCATACTGCCGTTTGGAAAGCAGAAATTCTTCATCACAGGTCTTTGCATCACAGGCATACGCGCTGATGTATTTTCCATCTTCCGTCTTTGCTGCATTCTCAGAATAATCAGTACGGTCAGCCAGACACTGCGCTACCGTCTTTCCTTTATTGATATGCAGCGCAATTAGTCTTGTAGCCGCCATTTTCATATTCCTCCATCTAAAAAGAGCTACCCGAAGGCAGCTCTTACCAATCTACTATTCTCATTTTAACATCCGTTCCCGGTCATAAGCCCCCTGCAAATAAACGGCCTGCTTGATGATTTCTTCCATATCGAAATAGACGCACATAATGCTTTCGTACAGCTTCCACACATTAGATTCGCTGCCTCCCACCATTTCCATCAGCTGGTCTTCCATCTTCGATTGCTCAGACTGTTTTTCCTGATAAGCTGTCTCTTCCACAAAATGATTCTCTCCATCTGTTTCCTCGTACCGTAAATCATAATAATCTTTCATAAACTGAATATCCATCTAATCCCTCCTGAACTCAAATTGTCAAAACATCCTCTACACGCTCACACAGCTGTTCCATCAGTTCCATGATGCCGCCCGCACCAACCGCAGCTGCGAACAGCCCCATCTCAATCAGGGTCAGCAGGAACACATCCGTCCAGCTCGCTCGAACCACAGAATAGATGCCGCAGCCAAGAACGAAAAGCATGACCGGCGAAAGCACCCACAGGGATAGCTGCATCAGCAGATTCCCGATAAAGCATAGAAATCGCAGCAGAAACGCAACCGGCAGCAACAGGATTTTCAGCATCAGCTTCAACAAAAAACATACGATCTTCATGGATTTCACCCCTTCGTTTTTCTTTTCATCTTCATTTTACTGTACACGCTTGCCAAACACCACGATGTCAACAGGGAAACTCAAAAAATATGTAACGGCACAGACAGTTTCATCTGTGCCATGTACTGTAGAAATCCCGCACGTTTGTGCCGTCAGCGAATGCCAGAAAGCCTCTTTAAGATCAGCTTTTGCATCTCCCAGAGTTCATCCAGCCGCTTCTGCAAATCCCGGATATCCTCCGCATAGATGCTCCCGGATTCATTGGCTCGTTTTGCGTACTGGTTCAGGTTGTTGCTGCATCGGCGAAGAAGGGTGGATACCTGAGCCACATCCGACAAATCAAGATTTACGCAGTACCCGTCCATCGCCATCTTTCTCATATAGGCACCGGTGTTCCGAATACCCAATTCCTTCTGCTTTTCACGAATCCTCGCCAGCTCTTCCGGGTTCACCCGGACATTGATCCAGTGTTCCCGAACACTCATAGTGCCACCTCCTCATCATCCCGATGTGTCATCGGCGGAATGCGCCCTGCACGGTCACGCAGCTCTGCCAGGACAGACGGCTTTTCCGTTGTTTTCTCACGGTCTGGATCATCGTTTCCACGGTCATCCATATTCAGCAATGCGTCCAGTTCTGCCAGTCTTGCACTCTTTTCCGCCAGTTCTGCCTCCTGGGGGAACGGCTTTCCAAGCTCGGCCTGCGCAGCTTCCTGCTGGCTTCTGAGATTGTCCAACTGTTGTTCCGCCTTTTCCAGTCTTGCAGGAATCCCGGCAAGAGCATTGTCCAGACGCTGGATATTGCCCGCAGCACTGGTGCCGATGGGCACTCGGTGGGTCATCTCACCTTTCAGCAGCACCTGATACTCTTTCTGGAAGCTGTCAAACGTCAGCTCCATCTTGAAACCACGGTAGCTGCCAAGCGGCACCGGCTCCAGACTCTGATTGGCTTTACAGACCGCGAGGATTGCTTCACCGGCCTCAGCTTTTTCAGTAAATTGTGTGCCATTCACCTCCATACCGCAGAACCCCTCTTCCGGCAGCGGATGTGCCGCCACCGTCCGAATATCCGACTGAAAGCCCTTGATGAACCCCTGCGTTTTCTCAATCTCCGCAGGGAAATATTTCATCAATTTATCTTCCAATCGGTACTGCTGGCTCTGATGATCCGCCTTCAATACTTTCAGCCTTGCAACATCTACATCCAAGTCCATTTTCTCCTTGATTTGCGGGTCTCCGGCACAAAGTGCCTTGATCTCTGCATAGGAAAGAGCCTGCTCATCTACATCATCACAGGAACGTACCGGAGATTTGCTGGTCATGATCTGGCTGATAAATTTCTGCTTATTCTCCAGTGTCTGATAGAGGTAGGCATCAAAGGTTCCTTCCGTCACATACTGATAAACCTGTACCTCTTTGTTTCGGTTTCCCTGACGGATGATACGACCATTTCGCTGGGTCATGTCCGCAGGCCGCCAGCCCACATCCAGATGATGCACGGCCACCAGCCTGTCCTGCACGTTCGTGCCTGCGCCCATCTTCTGTGTCGAACCTAACAACACCCGCACCTGCCCAGTACGGACTTTGGCAAACAGATCTTTCTTTTTTGCCTCGGTATCAGCATCATGGATAAATGCGATTTCTTCCTCCGGTACACCTGACTGGATGAGTTTGGCGCGGATATCCTCATACACATTAAAGGTTCCATCGTTCTTCGGTGTGCTGAGGTCGCAGAACAGCAGCTGGGTCAGCTTATCCGACTGTCCTTCCTCATAAATCCGAAGCACATTCCGCACACAGGCATTGAGCTTGCTGTTGGGGTCATCCGGTAGAAGCGGATTCATCAGCCGCTGATCCAGCCCCAGCTTTCTGCCATCCGATGTGATTTTCAACATGTTATCGACCGACGGGTCTACCACACCGGAATGCACAGCCGCCGCCCGTTCCGAAAGCTCTGCCACCATCGCCTGCTGATGTTCCGAAGGCTGCACTACCACGGTTTCAAACTTTGCCTCCGGCACCGGCAGATGCAGCTGATCGGAAGTCTTGATATCCGCCACTTCCTTGAACATATTCATCAGCTCCGGCAGGTTAAAGAATTTTGCAAATCTTGTTCTTGCCCGGTATCCGGTTCCTTCCGGTGCCAGTTCAATGGCTGTGGTGGTCTCACCAAAGGTTGAAGCCCAGCTGTCGAAATGGGTCAGCCCTTTCTGCTGCAACGTGCCGTACTGGAGATACCGCATCATGGTATAAAGCTCCGTCATGCTGTTGCTGACCGGGGTGCCGGTCGCGAAAATGATGCCGCGCCCGCCTGTCAACTCGTCCATATACTGGCACTTCATAAACATATCCGAAGATTTCTGCGCTTCCGAAGTGGACAAGCCTGCGACATTGCGCATTTTTGTGTAGAGGAACAGGTTCTTGAACGCGTGTGCCTCGTCTACGAACAGTCGATCTACGCCCAGCTGCTCAAAGGTAATCACATCGTCCTTACGGTCGGTTGCCCGGAGTTTCTCTAATCTCGCCTCCAATCCTTTTCGGGTCTTTTCCATCTGTTTAATAGAAAAACGTTCGCCATTCTGGGATTTCATCTCAGCAATGGCGTTTTCGATTTCATCAATCTGGGCGGTCAAAATCCGTTCCTGCCGTTCTGCGGACACCGGGATTTTCTCAAACTGGGAATGCCCGATGATGACCGCATCGTAATCGCCAGTGGCAATTCGTGCGCAGAACTTCTTTCTGCGGGCAGTTTCAAAGTCCTTTTTGCTTGCCACCAGCAATTTTGCACTCGGATACAGACGCAGAAACTCGTTTGCCCACTGAAGGGTCAAATGATTCGGAACGACAAACATGGATTTCTGGCACAATCCCAGCCGTTTTGCCTCCATAGCAGAAGCGGCCATCTCGAAAGTCTTACCGGCACCCACTTCGTGGGCCAGCAGCGTATTGCCGCCGTACAGCACATGAGCAATGGCATTCTGCTGGTGTTCCCGCAGCCGGATTTCCGGATTCATGCCGCCAAAGCGGATATGAGAACCATCATACTCACGGGGACGAGTGCTGTTGAACAGCTCGTTATACTTTTCCACAAGTTCCGCGCGGCGATAAGGGTCTTTCCACACCCAGTTCTGGAACGCATCCTTAATGGCCTGCTGTTTCTGCTGGGCGAGGGTGGTCTCCTTTTTATTCAGAACCCGCTTCTGCTTGCCGTCTGCATCCTCCACGGTATCGTAGATACGGATGTCCCGCAGATTCAGCGTATCCTCCAGAATCCGGTAGGCATTGGCACGGCTGGTGCCGTAGGTCATATAGGCATGGACATCATTCCGGCTCGGTGTACTCTTACCGGTGATCTGCCATTCTGCCGTCATGGGGGAGAATTTCACCTCGATGTTCCGGCGCAGATAGAACGGCGGTTCAAAGGTTTCTTCCATAAACTGCTGGATATAATCCCGATTGACCCATGTGGCACCAAGGCGCACATCAATCTCCGATGCATCCAGGTCTTTCGGCTGCGCCTTTCTCAGATACTCCATGTTCACCGCAAAAGCAGGGTCAGAAGCCGCAGCCAGTTCTGCCACGCGGAGCTTTTCCCGGACATTGCCGGACAGATATTCATCAGCCGTCACCCAGCCTGTTTCTTCACTGCCCTGCGTCATCGGGTCTTTGAAAATGACACCATGCAGTTCCTGCTGGATTTTTTCATATTCCCCCGGTGTACCTAAAAGCTCCGACATATAGGGCAAATCCACTCTGCCGCGCTCTCCGATGGAGATTGCCAGAGCCTCTGCCGGAGTATCTACGCTGGTAACAGCCCGTTCCGGTCGAATCGTCCGTTTGGTGAACATATCCGCCTTGGATTCCAGCCTGCCGTTTTCGTCTACGTTTTCCAGAGAGCAAAGCAGATAATAAGACGAATCTTCCGAAAAAGCCTGTGCATTTGCACGGGAATTGATAAGTCCATACTGATCGGCGAATCGGTCATAGGACACATTCAGTTCCCGCTGTTTCTGGGCAATCGCGTCCTCTGGGTAATCGTTCAGCTGGTAGTCGATCAGTTCCTGCACAATGGCACGAAGCTCCACCATGCCCTTGATCCTGCCGGTGGCTGTCGCAGAAAGGTCAGCTTTCCGCATGATGCTATTCTCACGGAAGTAGACATCCCCATCTACCACCGCATAGGAAAAGTTCTTTACATTGGGGTCTGCCGGAATGGTTTCGCCCTGCAAGGACAGTTCTTCCTCCGGTGCCAGCTCCTGCGCTTCATAGTGACCGCCGATATGCTGCACAGCCTCATGCAGCTGGTCTCCCAGATCCTCATCCGGAATCGGAATGACCGTACATTCTTCCTTGCCGTACTGGGTACTTTCTGTTGTAATCTCACCCAGCACCATTTCTGGGTGGTCAACAAAGTAGCTGTTGAGGGTTATTCCCTCCGATGTCAGCCCCAGATGCACCCAATCCGGTTCGATATCAATGGGATGGTCTCTCTTTTGCAGAAAAATGATATCCGACACTACATCTGTACCGGCATTGGCACGGAATGCGTTGTTAGGAAGTCGGATGGCTCCCAGTAGTTCTGCCCGCTGCGCCAGATACTTTCGTGCATCCGGATTCTTGGAATCCATCGTATAGCGGCTGGTAACAAAGGCCACGATGCCACCGGGACGAACCTGATCCAGTGCCTTGGCAAAGAAATAGTTGTGGATAGAAAATCCGAGTTTATCATAGGGCTTATCGCTGACACGATAGTTGCCAAAAGGCACATTGCCCACGGCCAGATCATAGAAGTCGCGGCGGTCGGTGGTTTCAAAGCCTGCCACCTTGATTTCTGCCTGCGGATACAATTTCTGCGCAATGCGCCCGGTGATGGAATCCAGTTCCACACCATACAGTCTGCTTCCCAGCATGGAATCCGGCAGCATACCGAAGAAGTTGCCGACACCCATCGACGGTTCCAGAATATTGCCTTTCTCAAATCCCATACCGTCCAATGCCTCATAGATTGCACGGATCACGGTAGGGCTGGTGTAATGCGCATTCAGAGTCGAAGCCCTGGCTGCGGCATATTCTTCTTCCGTAAGAGCTGCTTTCAGCTCCTTATATTCGCCGGTCCAGGCAGTTTTCTCTGCGTCAAAGGCATCTGCCAGCCCACCCCAGCCGACATAATTGGCCAGCGTTTCCTGTTCCTCCGGTGTCGCATCCCTATGCTGATTTTCTAAGGCTTTCAGCGTGTAGATGGCATCCATGTTGGCACGGAATTTCTGCTTAGGACTGCCTTCGCCGAGGTGAAAGCTGTTGATGCGGTAGTTCTCCGCATGTTTTGCTTCATGCCCTGCCCGGAACGCTTCTTCTTTTCCAGAATTCAGATCAACCACCAGATTGTGCAGGTGAACATTTTCCTCATGCCCCAAAATTCTTGCCAGATTTTCCTTGCTTTCCGAGCGGAAGATCGGATACACGGAATCCGGGTCCCGAAGTTCCACATCGAAAAGCCCGACTTTTTCAATCGTAAATGCCTTTCCGTCCAGATACAGCGTATCGCCAACGCGATAATCCGGCTGCACCGGAGCTGCGGGTTCTGGCTGCACAGTTGCAGGCTCTTTTTCAGCCTCCATGTTCCTGCCGCGAATCTCCTGCAACGCCTCTGATGCACTCACATAATCGGCAAATGTCTGTACTTTTCCGTCTGAATATCCGTAATACTCTTCTTTGACATAATCCCAGATGGCAAACGCATCCTTAGAATCCGGGAAGTTCTCGCCGGTCATCGTGGCTACAAACCGTTCATCCGGCGCATAGCCAGACTCTTTGGCAAGTTCTCTGGCGTGTTCCTGCATTTCCAGTACCAGAGGATCTGTCTCTGCGTGAGCCGATTCCTGTATTTCTTCGGATTCCACATCTGGGAATGGAATGTCCTGCTGCAAATTCTGCTTGCTCTGTTCAACATAGAGCCAGTCTTTTGCTTCCCGTTCCTGAACTTTTTCAATCAGCTGCTGGCGGTAGGTCTCTGCCTCCCATTCGCTGGTAAACTCCTCGCTGACACCATCCGGCTCTACATGAATGCCGTCCTGAATATCATCCCAGACCGCATAGCCAGCGTCTGTCTCCATCACGGTAAACCGCTGGGGTGCTGCCAGTTCACTCCGGGCATATACATCCGCAGCCGTATTCAGCAAGTTGTCCACATGCTCATTTCCGGTATCGTAGTGTTCCGGTGGTGTTGGCGGAAATACATGGGCGGCAGTCGGCATAGGAAGCGGTGCACCATATTCCTGCTCCAGCTTCCGATACTCTTCCATTTCCAGTGCGGTAAGATATTGACCATTTACCACAAGCCGGTCTAACCGCTTATCCACCGCCGACCATGTGAGTCGCACTTCCCGATCATGGCCATAATTGCGAAGCAGAATACCTTTTCCGTCATAATCTGCAAAACCACGACTGCCATCCATAAAGGTATAGCTGTGACCGCCAAGACCGTATTCCGCTTTCAGAAATGCAGCTCGTTCTTTCGCGTCCCCTTGCTGCTGATACAGCGCATAAATACGGATTTTTCCGCCCTCAAAATTAGAACCTGCTCGCAACATCCGGTCGATTTCATCCTCAGAAATGACAAAAGCGGAGGGCTTTTCGCTCTCCGCTTCTCTGGCTGCATTTTCTGCCGCCGCATCAATTTTCTGAATCTGCTCTGCCTCGGACTGAAACAGGCTCATAAAGTTTAGCTGTTGATAAGTTCCGTCAGAATGACTTCCTCTGCCTGCGCTTTCAGCATGTTCATGTGCTGCACCCAGGCCATTTGGTTCGATTTCTTGTCCGGTGCCGGATTCGCTTTCAGAAGCTCCGCCATCATCTGCTCCATCCGTGCGGCCGCGGTCTCCTGAATCTCCCACAGGTGCGGATACAGCTTCTCGGTCAGGATAAGGTGATTGTACAGCAGCGTGTTGTTCTCCTGCAGGAACGCTCTGCGCATCCTCCCGTACTTGCCCAGAGGCTTCTGTTCCTGCACCGACAACTGGATATCCGGAATCAGGTAATCGCCGTTCTTCGTGTAATTCAGCTCCATCATAGTTTTGGCTCCTTTCTGCCTGCTTGTCTTTTTCATAGGTTCGGATCGTGCGTTCAATTTCCCGGAAGATCTGGCTGGACATTTCGCTGACCGCAGTTCCCAGCACATTGGCGGCAGCCTGCGTATTAAAATCAAAAATGTCCAGAAAATCCTCGTGCTCAAAATAGTCATCTGCATTGCCCACCGTCCGGGTAAAGACGGAATATGCGATGCTGACAGCGGCAGCTCTCTTAAAGGAAGCTCCGATGTTGAGTTCATCATATCCTTCCAGATAGGAATCTGCAACGATGTCACTGATCTGCCTGCGATTTTCCTCCCAGTAATCCCTTGCAAGGCGTTCTGCCGCTTCCATGATATGATTTTCCAGAGACCCAGCACCGGCAGGAACATCAAATGCTACATCCAGTGCGCGAATGATTGGCTGCTCATGCTCCGCATTCATTTTCCAGAGCTGTACCGGTCGGGAATTCTTCCGTTCTCCGGTATCTGCCACATCAAATACATACCGCAGTTTCGGCTGCTCGCCGCGCATGTCCAAAAGAGCAATGCCCTTGGAGCCACGCTTCACATAGCGGTTCATCCGATCATTCCAGAGATCGTACTCTGCACAGGCCGTCGCTTCTGGCCTCTGCTTATAGATCATCAGCTGCTCCGCAAAGGGATACTTATAAAGCCGCGCGGATGTGGTCAGAAACGCTGTCCACTGTTCTTTGCTGCCAGTGATCTGTGCCGCAGCTTCCTGCGCCATCTGCATATAATAAGCCGTTTTCGTCATCATCTGTCTTTTTCCTCCTCTCCCTTATTCGTCTGGATATAAATCCAGTGCCTCATATTCTGCATCCGTCATCTCTGCCAGTTTCGCAAGCAGCGAGGCAGTCCACCTGCGCAGGTTTCTGTCCCTTCCGGTCAGACTTTTTTGCATCTTTTGAAGCTCTTCGATCAGCCCTGTCCGTGTGCCAGGGCTGTAAAGCATCATGAGCATCCATTCGTCATCCGTAAAACGCATTTATAACTCCTTTTCTTCGCAGCACCTACGAGGCGGCGCAGGCGGCACCGCCTCCTGCTTTTCCTTCAGCTGATCCAGAACCGATGCTTTCTCCGCCGGTTCTTCCTTCTTTCCGTTATTGATTACGCCGTCAATCATACCGTAATCGTCTTCCATTGCCATTTCTGCGGCTTTCAGATAATTCTCCGGTTTCAAAAATCCGGGCAGCTCTTGGAAGCCGATGGAATCCACATAGTGACAGCTTACAACACCATTCTGTCGTAAAGCCACGATGTCAGACACAGAAAGACTATGCCCAGTAAAATCATCAGGGCGGGAAACATTGAATTTCGAATACAGTTCCTCCAACATCGTATTCTGATCCTTGTAGGGAAGCAGCGGAGCCGTATAAACCACTTCATAATGGTCAATATCCGGCTCCAGCCCCATCCGTTCCAGTTCGCGCATAGACGAAAAGCGTTCATATACCGTATCCTCGCTGCGGCGAAGCTGCAAAATTGCATACTGGTCGGTAGTACTGTCGAGAAATGCCATCATCTTCTCTTCTAATGCCTGATTTCCATGCACTTCATCCCATTTTTCAATTCTTGCCATCGTTCATTTCTCCCTTCTCCATAAACGGCAGGCCGTTTTCCTTTGCTTCCTGTCGCTGCTGTTCCCGCCGCTTTTCACTGTACGGCGGTCGGATACCAACACAGCGTTTCGGAATCGTACAAGTGACCGACCCATGCTCCCGGTGCTCCAAAATAAACTGCTCCGGATACTGTTTTCGCAGTTCCCGAAGCTTCTTAATCAGGCGGCTGTCATGGGTATAAATGCTGGCGGTATCCAGTTCATTATCAAAATTGATGACGGTTTCCTGCTCTGCCTTCGTAAGCTTGTATTTCATCGCTCTGCCTCCTTCGCCTTGGCAGCTTTCACCGGCGTATCCGTTCTGGAAGACAAATCCGAGAGTTTACCCAGCACAGATTCCCGTCTGCTGATTTCCGCTTCCTCTGCACGATCACAAAGTTCATCATAGTCAATCCGCGTCATGGTGCGGCCACCGAACCCATAATCCGAAAGAATCTGGTCTCTGGCTGCATTCATGCTGATTTCCGGGTTGTCGATCTGTCCACCGTCAATTTCCGTAAAGTCCTTATGATATAAGGTATAGTCGTAACCGTCCTCACAGGTCTGAATGGCAAGAAAGCCCTTGCTTCCCAAATCCCATGCACTGCGTTCTTCCGTAATCAGCGGCTCCGGGCGGCATGTACCACCGCCGCGTTCCAGCATTTCTGCCAGCTGACAGATGTGCAAAACATCATACCCCAGGCGCAAATGATATTCGTCCATATATTCGCAGCGAGCTGAGAACTTCCGGTTCGGATACTCGATCTCCACTGCACTGCCATCCGGAATTTTGAAGCGATCCTCGTAGTTGCTGGTGATAAACCGGATATTTTTTGCATTCTCCAGCTCAGGATCAGCCTTTTTCATCTGCCAGAGAACCTTTCTGCCGCCGCGTACCTGCTCCAGCATCTCCGGAGCTACCGGCGCAACGGCAAGACCGTCAAGCTGGGGAATCTTCTGAAGTGCTACCACCCTTGTGCTTTCTTCCAGCGTAGAAGACGGCTGTTTATCCAACACATCCCAGCCAATGTGTCCCTCGGCAATCTGCACCTTGCTGTCCATATCAAAGCAGTGGAATTCCACGCCGTCCTGCTTTTCCTGCAAGGAAAGCAGCGCAGCATTATCCACCAAATAAGCTGCATTCATCATTTTCATGCTCATTTTTTACCTCCAAACTCCAGCTTAAATGCTGCTGCACCGTCCTCGCCAGTCTCTACATGAACGGTTGTGTCATAGTAACGTCCAGACTTCTTGGAATAGCAGTGGGTAAGCCGTGCTTTTCCCTGATTTACCAGTTGCTTTGCCAGTTCCTCTGTCATCTGCTTTCCCAGTGTCTGAAAGAACCTGTTTTCCTTCCAGAGCGCAAATTTACAGCTCTTATCCCTGCAAAACCATCCTTTTGCCGTTTCGCAGACATCACTGCCGCAGGCGGGACAGGAACCAATGACCTTGCGTTCCGGCTGCATCAGCACATCGGCTCCTTTTACAGCCTCGTAGGTTTTAACAAGTCCGCTGACCATGCTGCTGATTTCGCCCATAAAGGCATCGCTGTCATACTCGCCGTGTTCTATTTTCAGCAGTTTTTCCTCCCAGTCTGCCGTCATGGATGGAGACTGAATCTGTTCCGGCACCACCGTCACCAGCGCATTTCCCTTGTCCGTAGAGCAAAGGTATTTCGTTTTCTTATCACCCCTGCGCTCGATAAAGCCTTTCTGCACCAGTTTTTCGATGATGGCAGCGCGTGTGGCTGGTGTGCCGATGCCTTTTCGCTCTACACCAGCCGGGAATTCATCCGAACTGGCACTCTCCATCGCTGAAAGCAGAAGATCTTCGGTAAATCTCTTAGGTGGGCTGGTCTTGCCCTCTTTCAGATCGACACCGGCAAGTTCCAATGTCATGCCTTCCGAAAGCTCCGGAAGATCACCCGCCTCCGCATTCTTCTCAGCATCTTCAACCGGCTTTCCTGCATATTGCCTCCAGCCCATATCCGTGACTGTTTTGCCTTTTGTACGGAACTTCTGACCGGCGCATTCTGTTTCCACTATGGTTTCTGCATAGCGATAAGGTGTTCCGACTGCACAAATCAGCCGCACCGCCAGCATGGTAAGAATCGCCTGTTCTCCACTGGGAAGAGAGGAAATGTCATAACCCGCCGCTGTTTTTGTATGGATAATAGCATGGTGATCGGTAACTTTCTTAGAATTGATGACCTGCGCTGCATTCACCGGTGCCGGTACATCCGCCTGAATCTGAAAGCTCTGCTGGATCACAGAAACAAGTTCCGGCACCAGCGGTGCCATATCATCCGTCAGATACCGGCTGTCGGTACGGGGATATGTCACGAGTTTCTTCTCGTACAGAGCCTGTGTGTAATCCAGGGTCTGCTGGGCAGTGAATCCCAGCTGCCGGTTTGCTTCTCTCTGAAGCGATGTCAGATCAAACAAGGCCGGGGGCTTCTCTGATTTTTCTTTCTGCTCCACCTTGGTAATGATGGCACTACCCGCCTGACAGCACTCTGCCACCAGTTTTTCTGCATCTGCTTTTGCTTTCATCCGCTCACCACCCGCTTGAAAATCCCGGAATTTCAATTCTGCCGAGTAGAACGGCTCCGGCTTGAACGCCCGGATTGCTGCATCTCGCATAACCACCATCGCAAGCGTTGGTGTCATCACGCGCCCCACATTCAGGGTCTGCCCATACAGACATGAGAAAAGCCGGGTGGCGTTGATTCCGACAATCCAGTCGGCACGCTCCCGGCATAAGGCCGCCTCATATAAGGCATCATATTCTGTTCCCGGTCTAAGCTTCTGAAAGCCTTCTCGGATCGCACTGTCCTCCATCGAGGAAATCCAAAGTCGTTCCACCGGCTTTTTGCAGCCGCACTGATGGTAAACCAGTCGAAAAATCAGTTCTCCCTCACGCCCTGCATCGGTTGCACAGATCAGACTCTCCACATCTTTCCGCTGCATGAGCTTTTTCAGGATTCCGAACTGCTTTTTCGTGCTGGCAGATACCTGATACTGCCAATGTTCCGGCAAAATTGGAAGATCATCATATCTCCACTTAGCATATTTTTCATCATAGGCTTCCGGCTGGGAAAGTTCCACCAGATGCCCCACACACCAACTGACAAGGTAGCCATTGCCCTCCATATAACCGTCCCCGCGCTGATCTGCCCCGATCACTTTCGAGAGACTCATGGCAACCGAGGGCTTTTCCGCTAATACAAGCTTCATTCGATACTGCTCCTTTCGCAAAAAAATTAGCAGCCAGGCACCGAAG
>UMJI01040980.1_pt1 | contig 14281 bp, 11 predicted proteins | sample 1965991 | NCBI WGS metagenome assembly UMJI01 (sample SAMEA4836140, study PRJEB28245) | human gut metagenome | biome: gut microbiome; material: fecal sample | place: Denmark | collected 2008
GGCACGGTCGCGCTCGGCCTGCGCCTCAGCCTCCTTGACCGCGCTGCGCTCGGCCTCCAGCTCATCGACGCGAGCCGTACGGCGGACAAGCTCGTCCTCGGTCTTGGCGAGGGTATCCTTGAGACGGTCGCGGTCGGCTTCAACCAGTTCAGCATGCTCGAGATCGAGCTTCATAACCTCAATCTTGCCCAAAGCATTGTTTAGCTTCTCCTCGGCGGTAGCACGGGCTTCATCTGCGCCCTTAACGCCGGCTTCGATGGCATTGTCTGCGGTAATGATCAGGCCTTTATAAAGGTCACGGAGCTCGCGGAACTTGCCGTCGAAAGTCTCAAGCGTGGCGGCGTAGCTCTGATGCGATGCACCAAACTTATCGACATCGAGCTTGTCAAGCATGGAGGCAAGCAGGGCACCCTGCGTGATGCCGCCCTCCTCGGCGGCGGCGGCGAAGCGCTTCTTAACGTCTTCGGTCGTTCGGATCTGGCAGTTGATAGTCTGTTCGGCCATCGTTACTCCAATCGTGTATGTATTTTCTTGGTCATATATAAGTCTATACGCCGTATGTAAATGCACAACCCGTCCATTTTGACAGGGTGGGTCAGATAAATAACTACCTGCCGACACCTCGTGTACGCGCCTCGCCGCCCTGCTCGGAGCCCTGCTGGCGGTTGGGCTGGGAAGAGCTGGACACGGTGCTGCCGAGGGAGTTGCCGCCATAGCCCATCTCGTCGCGATAGTCCGCCATTGCCTCGAGGACCTCTTCAGTAGTCCTGGGCTTTCGGCGGGGTGCCGGCGTAGGAACATTGATGTTGAGGGATTCGGCAAGCTCGATGGCGTTCGGACCGATGTCGTTGACGGCATCGACGAGTTTTTCCATCAGCTCGGCACCCTCGCGAGTGCAGGGCTTGGCGTTTTTGGCGATGGCCATCGCCGCAAGTCGTTCCTCATCTTTCATCCACCGCTCGCGGCCCGGCAAGTTTTGGGCCCGTTGGCGACGAGCGCCATACTTCTCCGCCATCGCCTGCTTAATAGAGGATGAGGTGTACTCATCGCCGAGCGTTCGGTCTTTGACCTTTCGAGCGGTCGGGTCACTTGAGTGGTGGTAAACGAGCTCGCCGTCTCGGTTGTAACTGACGGTGACGCCAAGCTCAGCCAGTCTCTTTGCGAAGTCTTCTGGACCCTGTGAGATACGGACGGCAACGTCAACTCGGTCGCGGATATCGTTTTTCCACGACCAACCCTCGCGATCTTCAAACTGGCGCTCGGCCGTCGTGTCGGATCTGCCGAAGCCGCGCGGGACGATAAGCTCCATCACACGTCCGTCGTCCGTCCGCATGATCGTATAGGTAAAACCATGTTTTGTCGAACTCTGCGCTTGGCTATCGGATTTCGGGTCGAACGTTTCGGGAATCAGCGCGGGAGAGGCACGGCGGTCGCTCATCCCCTTCATCATGGCCTCGCCCAAGTCCTCGTGTTCAACGCCCTTAGACTCATCCGCGAGTACCTTATCGAGTGCCTGCATCGCCCTGTTAAGGCGCTTTCCGCGGGAGACCTGAAGACCTTTCGCCTCCATCTCGGTTTTGGTGTATGACTTGCCATCGGTTGCGAACGCGTGCCAGCCGCGCTCGAGGGACATGCTTTGAATATCGGCACCCATTGCTTGAACCACTTTCGTTGTGAGCAGTCCGGAGATACGGCGCTTGGTTTCGAGCTCAGTGTTGTTGATCACAAAATGTGCGTGCAAGATGCCTTGCTTGCCATGGGCCTCACGAGCCTTGTTGTCGTCATGGTACGCAATGGCCACTTCGAACCGACCTATGCCCTCCCCTTCCGGGCCGCGCGAGTCGAACCACTTGGATGCCCACTCGTTGACGAAGTCGCGGAAGTCATCTAGTTCGACCCCGTTGTCCTTCTCGTCGATCGAGATGATGATGTGCTCGTAGGTTCGCACCTTACTGTCCTTTTTGACAGGCTTATCGTTTCCGAAGATTTCGCGCGTCCTGTCCATCACTTTCGCCCAGTCCCTCCCCTTCCAATCTCGATCGGTGAGGTTGAGGAAATCCCTATCCAAAGCGCGGTCGTTCTTGAAGAGGTAATAACGAATCCATTTTGTCGAGCTGTGCCCTGAGAGCGGCTTCATATAGGTCATGCCTCATCGCCGCCATTCAATTGATTGATTCGACTTGTACCGTGTTTTCGTCCTCGTACGCGATGCCGGCGCTCCGGTTCGTTTTTATTGATAGGGGACTCGAATTGCGAAAGCCCGATAGCGGTTAGGTTGACGGTCGGTTTTGCGGACAGGGACTCGACATCGTCGGCCAGGGCTTTCAGGCGTTCGTAGATCGCCTTGTTCTGCTTGGAGAGGCGGTCGTAGAGTTCGCCGATCTCGTTGCGCTCCTCCTGGGAGAGGTTGCGGTGGTTGCCGTATTTCTTCAGGAAGCGGTTGATGGCTCGAACCGCCTGGTTGTAGTTGACTCCGATGGCTCGGACCTCATTGGAAATCGATTCGAGCATGCTGTCCGTGATCGCCTGAATTGCCAAACTTTCCGTTTGGCTGTCGGGTTGCAGGAGAGCGAGGTCGGGGCCGAGCGGGCGAGTGAGCGATTCGGCCCCCGGGGTGGCATGGCGAATGGAAGTCAGGTCGAGCGCGACGGGTAGGGCGATGAGGGTGCGCAAGTAGTCACTTCGGCTGGCGTTGAGGGCATCGGCTCGGGCGTCGAGGGCGGTCAGGTCGGCGGTCGGCAGGCGGACCGTGATGCGACGTGTGGCGGGCTGATTGGTCGAAATGTCTGACGATGAGGTGGCTAACGTTTCGGCGTGGTTGCTGGATGGCGGCACGGCGGTCGAGGCCCGTGGTTGCTGCTTGTCTGACATTTGGGTGGCATTGGGGCTAATGTCTGACAAAGTGGGCGGCGCGAATTCCCGAGTTGATTGATCTGGCGAAATGTCCGACATTTCGTATCTCCTTACGTACGGCCGTAGTTGAGCTTCGCGAGCAGGCCGTCCCCCACGCACCATCCCAGGCATTTTCAATGGCTGGAAATGTCTGACAGGCTGTCAGACATTTGGCGTGGGGTGAGCGAGCGCAGCGAAGCGATTACAGGCCGCTTGCGGTCCCAGCTGCGGCTTTGCCGTAGGTTCAACGGCTGACATTTTCAATGTCTGACGCTGAACGAGACTGGCGTGCAAAATGGCCTTTATGGGTAGTTTGGGGCACGTTTTCGCACGGTTTAGGGTGGTGCCGCAGCGGCATCCACAATTGAAGGCCGTTTAGCACCTGCCGCCTGCCCACAGGGCAGGAGGCCGCTCATCAGAGCGGAGATAGCGATGTTAATTGGTTTTGGGCGAGCATAGACAAGCTGATCGGTAAATGTCTGACACCTTCAGCTTTGTCAGACAAATGAAAATCGGGCGTTACTTGAATGTCAGACACGTCAACAAGTGTTGAATAGCAAATATCCGACAAATCAATAGGTACCTACTTAAATGTCTGCCAAAGCAACAGGTGCGGAGCTGTTTGTCTGACAAAACAGCAGTGCTGAATGTCTGACAGATAAAGGTTCGAGCACCTATTTTCGTCGTTCAGATCAATGAGAAAATCTCTTTGAAAAGAGTTCGAGACGGTTGAGATGCGCTTCGAATCATGAATTCGGCACCATGAAAATTGCCTGGAAAGGTAGTTTTAAAGCCATTGCGCAGAGATGAAAACGACTTGATTCGCATGTTCGAATAAGTAAAAAACCAAACGAAATCGATGATGAAAAGTAAGTCGTTAATTACTTTTTTCGCTTCGGAAAATGATTCGCGCCGCCGTTTTCAACTATAAAATCCGCTCGGAATAAATGTTTTTTAACTCGCTTAAACCAGATGAACCGGTCTGCAAAAGTCTTTTTCAGTCTTTGGATGAGGCTTTTTCTCTATTCAAAACCAACGCTCGCGCACGCAAAAATGTTTGTTCGCAAAGGCTCCAAAACCGTTTCACGTTCTGTTTTTCATCTCGCACGACCACTTAAAACTAAATGCACAAGATAAATTACGATCTACTTTGATTGTCGGTAAGTGAATCGAAAAAGTATTTTGGCGGCACGCGATCAGCGAAGAAACGTTGGAATCAAAAGAAAATTAAGCGCCGCAAAAAGTTTTATTGCACTCCCCCGGTCGCGCTCGAGTCACCTAGATTCGAGTCACCTAGATAGTGGATGTGAATCACAAATAACAATAAGAATAAGAACAAATAGCGATACAGCGGAGTGCCATTAAGGGCACTCCGTCCGCTCAAACGAAATGCTTTACCAAGTTGCAAAGCACTACGACGTGTTGAAAAAAGAACTTTGGGAACAATTAAACGCAATGAAACCAAGTCTGATTCATCGATAAGAAGGTCGATACATGACTGTTTACGTCACCGGAGACATCCATTCACGACTCGCGATGGACTCTCTGCGATCATGGAAACAGGGCGAACAAGGTGACTATCTGATTGCCATCAACTCTTTGGATGACAAAACTAGGGTGCTTGAGGGGAGCCTATGCTCCCCTCTGAGAGATGATTCATGTTTTTTCGATTGTCGTTGTTAACCCTCCGTTACTGCCGATTCCGGATGAGATTCCTTATCCCTTCGTTTGAGATGGAGGACAATCTGGTCTGGATAAAACACTTCGTATTCTTAAGGGTGGCGATACGCATTTAGAGAAAAACGGTAAATGCTGCTAATAGGGGTGATGACGATGGTGCAGGGGCGACCCGCGATGCTCTCATCAATACGTCGGATACTTGGGAAATCAGGTCTAGATGCATGTATGATGATGCTGTGTGGCTATTCAATTAATCCGCGTTCCGAATGGGTGCAGGGTATAGCTGCGACATCGTATGCTTTTGACCCGGCGCGATACTCAGATATTTCTGAGGCGGTTGACGAAGTTTATACGCACTATGCCGCGCAAGGCGTTTCGGAAGTTTGCACATCTACGTTACGGGCTTAGGTTTCTTCAAGCGAGCAGGCCGGTTGCGTTATTTCGAGCGATTTTTCTAGTCTAGACGACAAAAGGCAAAGGATTTGATGGGTGTAAAACGCGGGCGTTTGTGGGCGAATGCTCAAATCTATTGTGGCAATCGGGCGGTTGAAAAAGATATTTCAACCGCCCGATTGCCAGGTTCGTCGGAGGAGATGTCCGATTCCGACTCTCTTGTAGGAAGATCTTGAGATCGTATTGGCCCAAGGCAATCTTAAAGCAGTCTCATTGGCAAATCTTCGCTCCTGTTGTGTTGAGGTGTAAGGTATCAGTGATTGATGTTTTGTGGCGGGTAGATTGGGGCCTTCCTTGATTCGATGCGTTCTCTCGAGGTTCATCAGAGCAAAAGGGGCTTTCGTCTTCATTGTTATCACGGTGATTGGAACCGCTCTCTCCTATGCCATGCCATACGTGAACGGGAAATTCTTAGATTTTCTTCTCGGTAACCGCAGCGAAAGAGACGCCGTACTCTTCGCGCTCCTGGTTGCGTCAATAGGAGTTTTCTCCACCCTCTTTACTTATTTTGCAGGAACACTTTCCATTCGCATAACCACGAGACTTTCCTTTGATCTTCTCAGGGAGGCCGTCTTGCGTTTTGAAAGAGACGATTACTTGGTGAGTCGGACCATCGATCCAGCCTATACAACGCAACGGATTATTTCCGACTCCAGCGTGGTCTCATCCTTCGTTTTGGCGAATTTTATCAGTGCGCCGCTGTCCATTGTAGCCATTCCCATCGTATTGCTTATCATATGGTCAATTGATTCAACTCTCGCGGTGTTTTCCATCATTCTCCTCATCGTGTATTTCTGTGTAATTACTGGGTTGAGGAAACTTTTGTATAGGGTCACGTATGAGAAGAAAGAGGCGGACAGCGCCTTTTACGCCGCAATTGCATCGCAGCTTAATCAGATTCTCAACATTCAACTGACATCTTCGTACGGCAAGAGCGAACAAGCGCTCGACGCTGGGTTTAAGAGCTATTTTCCCAAAGTTTTGCGCTCCGGAAAGCTATCATATTCTCTGACATCGCTCGATGGTCTTTTCGCAGCGTTGTTTCAAGCGGTGATACTTGTTGTTTCCGGAGTACGAATCATTAACGGAACTATGTCAATAGGCGAGTACACTATCATCGGTACATACTTCGCGGTTCTCTTTAAGACTTTGAAAAGTATGATGTCATTGTTCAAATCCTATCAAGATGCCAAAGCATCATGGGATAGGACGGCTATCGCGACGAGAGAAAAGGAGAGATCGGGGTGGAATCGGACCGATTTAGCTAAACTCGATGAAATAAATGACATTTCGGTATCTGATTTGGAATTCTCGGTTGCCCTTCCAGACGGATCTGTCCGAGAGGTCCTCGGCGGGTTTTCTTTCAAGTTTTCCGGTCCTGGTACATATTGCATAGTTGGGGAAAACGGAAGAGGCAAGACGTCACTTCTTTACTTGATGCTCGGGCTATACTCATCGAAAGGCAAAGTAAAATACAACGGTGTGCCAATCGAAGAATGCGACTTGGATTACATACGTGCGAGAGAGATATCGTGCTGCCCACAGTCGTGCTTCGCGCCGGACGAAACGGTGAAAGAGCTGTTAGAGTATTTCGACACGCCCTTTTCTTCCTATCACCGGGGTGTAGATGGCCTACTTTCGCTGGAAAACAGCGTGAAGGAGTTGCTCGGGAAACGTTGCTCCGCGCTTTCGGGCGGTGAGCTGCGCCGAGTGTACTTATGGTCGGCGATTTCACGCAAGTCGTCAGTTTTGGTGCTCGACGAGCCCACGACTGGGTTAGACGCTGTAAGCCGCGCCGAGCTTGCGGCCTATGTTAAGCGCAACAAGCAAAGCCAGCTGATCATCGTTGTCTCTCACGATGACGAGATGGTCGGCGCGGTAGAAGGGGTAGTGGATTTAGGCAGCATGTACCAGGGTAAATGATGACAAGTGTAGTGCTACCCAACTGGCAGAGATAACAAAAAGGCGATGCAGATGCACGTAGCATTCAGGCGGTTCGGACTCGGTGCCTTCACGCCATCGCAACGCTTTCAGATATAGTTCTCGTTCTCTTACTAAAGGAAACTTTAGTCTACGTCATCTTGTCGAGACAGAGGTGAAGCGAAGTGTTGTCGCGACGTATCTTATTCCAGGTGGCTCAGTATCAGCGTGAGAATCGCACCAAAGTGTACTTACGATTCTCGTGTCCCACGGACAACATGAGCTGAGCATTGAGGTTCCACCCTTTGCTGCAACTACACGGGGTTGGACGGCAATGAATATGCCGGGCCGCATACCACGCGCAGCGGGGGTCCATGTCCCAGTATGTTACCTACAGCAGCCTCGATGTCCACGCACACATCATCTCTGCCTTCGCGTTCAATCCATTTGCCGGAGAGTGCGAGGGTTGCCAGGCCGTAGAATTCGAGCCGAACAAATGAAATGCGGTATCAGCGCATAGGATTAAACTGACGATTGCTTTACACTGAGAATACGCTTGGAAAGCCGCTATGGGTGGCGGCCCGGGTTAAATAGAGAAGCCCGTCCGATCACTTTCATGTGGCGAACGGTCGGGCTTCTTATTCCACTTGCCAATGCTCGGCTCATATTGGAAGAAAGCTACGCTAATGTTTGCGTGATACTCCTATTTTCTCCGAAGAAAGAGTCGGATAATGAAGAATAGAATTAAAAAAGGTGCCAGACATAACGCAAATATAAAGGCTAATCCAACGAGACCTTGCAATAATGGCATAACTCCTCCCAGACACGAGATTTTGGTATTTGTTCCCATCTTATTCTGAATTAGACCAAATAGTTCCTAGCCACAAAACTACTCGTCAACTGGATCGCACCAATCTGCTGGCAAAACACAGCTTGATTCTTTATCGACATAGCACCAATCCGCAACAGGGCATTCGGCGATGTCGTAAAAATTGCATATATCAACTCCAAGACAACAAGGCTCAACGGGAGGATTTTCATTTCCACTTGAACCAACAGGATGGATATGCTTCATAACAGCTCCTCACCTTAATCCAATTAGAGACTACGTTTGATCAATGCCACAGTGATCTACAACGCAGATGCTGCCGCCATCCATGTCATAGTCGCAGTAATCGTATGCACCACAGCCATCTGCTTTATCATAAACAGTACAGATGTCAGTAATGCCCAAGAGGCAGTCAAAAGACATCGGCTTCACGCCTGCCTCGTCGCCACTTCCTGGATTAATCGGATGAATATGCTTCACGACTACCTCCCTTTGAGTGCAGAAAAACCTCACTATTGTGTATAACAAACCAAGATGTCTAGTTCACCATATTTCTAGAATGGTTTCGGCGACCGTAGCAATAAGCTTCGCAGACGGTAATCAGAAGAACGAACACCTCCACAATGGTGACAGCAATGCGCTGAACCGCTTATTCCGATACAGTAGCTTCTCGTTGATTTTTCTCCCGCGAAGATGAGTGGCGGAAAATAAGGTCAAAAGCCATCTCGTAGCACATTTTTCTATATTCACATGATGCAGGGTGTAGACTCTTGGGCAAGTAGCCGTGCTCGTCTGCAGCCTCCCAGCTACAGCCCCCACCACAGAAAGACCGAGCCCAACAGTCCGTACAGTCAATCCTTTTTTCGACGCCCTGACTCCAGTTTTCAATATACCTAGTTTCGTCAATTCCGGTGATGATGTTGCCCATTTTGAATCTCATCATCCCGACAAACCTGTGACAGGGGTATATGTCCCCTTCGGGAGTCACAGAAATAAAACGCCTGCCAGCCCCGCATCCGACAAAGGCGATCCTGTTGCTCATAATCAAATCAATTGCAGTTTTCAATGTTCTAAACAAGGGCTTTTCCCCTTGATCAATCTGTTTGAGATATTGATCCGCCAAATCTATTAAGCCCGCCCTGATTTTGTTTAATGAGTGTTCGTCGAGTTTGATATTCTCATCGAATGAGCTTACGGGCGAGAAGTAAATCCTTCTGAAGCCCATCTCTTTAAACTGAAGATAGTCTTCAACAAGGTTACAGTTATTTTTTGTTAAGGTCGCTCTTGCGCCGAAGGGGAACGACTCGGAAAAACGACGAACGTTTTTGTTGATATCGGAGAAAGAGCCGCCTCCCGACTTGTACGGGCGCGATGCATCGTGCTTGCATCCTGTACCATCGAGACTAATCAGAACAGAAAACCCGTGCTCCTTGAAAGAATTCACAGCAGTGTCATTCAAAAGCGTTCCGTTGGTCGTAATAGAATAGGTAAAGTTTCTATTGGGGTATATTCTTTTTGAATAGTCGACCGTTTTCCATATCAGCGGCTCGTTAATCATGGGTTCCCCACCAAAAAAGACGAGCGTAAGCGTTTCGTTTTCCGATGAACTTGCGACAAGGTAGTCGACCGCCTTGAAGGCTATCTCGTCTGTCATCAGCAGAGGAGACGTCCCATAATCTCCTTTACCGGCAAAACAGTAACTACAACCAAGGTTGCATGCATGTGAAACGTGGAGTTCGATGGATCTAAGTTTTCGAGGCGTGTCTTTTCTTAAGAAAGTCCGCTCAGACAATCGTTGATACTCATCAATGTCGTCTTCAAGTTCTGCTATGGTCGTTTGGTCGTAGCCTTTCTCAGCAAGTGACTTCGTTAGCAACTTCGAGTTGACCGTTCTTCCCGATGCTTCAAATACGCGAAGCGCATCTTCTGATGCTTGGTCAACCTGAAAGCAATTGCGAGTGACCTCATCGAAGCAGTAACGACGATCACTTACTGAGAAAAAATGCATACATTCCTCAATTTCATGCTGGACTGGCACTAACCTTGTTTATTGTTACGCAGCTATAAAAAACCACCATCGGGGATTCGGCGTGCGGCCCAATCGGACTCCCAAAAGGTTCTATTTGAGACTGGCAAGCTTTGTGTTGTTTCTGGGCACTTCGATAGCGCCCTTTATTCCAGCATGGACCCTCGCGGTTCGAGTCGACTTGCCCCTGGAAGGTGCGATCTTAACTTGATTTAGGATGAAAACAGATTACAGGCACGCTCCTCTAGAAAGAAAGGAGACCAATTACCGCCTTTCACCAGGAAAGCCTTTTATAGCCCACCTCGAGCAAAAAGAGAGATGCGAGAGCGATTGGGGAACAACGAGAATCTCCCCCTTTGGGTGGGAGCGAACCTTCAGGCCACCGGCTAACAACTCGCCCTAGCCAGAATCCGGAAGTGGTGCCGGGCCGCTTGAGCCTTCCCGGCGGCCTCGTGGGGCTTGCCTGTCTGACGTCGAGGAGTACATCCGCAAGATTCGTTCCCTATACCGCTTGTTCTCGCGCCCGCCTTGGTTCCAATTCGGGCGGCCCCGCGTTCGTTGGGCATGTCGCCGTTTACGGGCGAACGCGAGCCCGCCCCGGCGCACCCCCTGGGCTTGCTGCGGATACAAAACAGCTTTGTCGTGAGTGCCCCGCGCTGGATTCAGCCGAGCGAGCAGGGCGTTGAGATCGGTGCGCTGGCTACGGGGGAGGGCGACATCACCGACGTCGGCGACGATGTTTCGGCCCGTCATGCCCACATCTGGTGCGATGCGCAGAATGTCTGGCACGTCGAGGACCTGTCGTCCACCAACGGCACCGTGGTGGTAAACGGGGTCACGAGGGTCTGTATCCAGGTTGAGCCCGGCCGTTCCGCCCAGTTCAATCCCGGTGACGAGCTCAAACTCGGCGAGTCCACCACCTACGCCATCCTCTTTGGCGCCATCTAATCGACTCCTCAATAAGTTGCGGTGAAATACGGGCCTTAAGGCTGCTATCGGCCCTGAGGGTCCCTGTTTCACCGCAACTGTCATTCAATCCCTTGGGGACGGCGGAAAACGGATCACCGAGGGAGTGTTCGATGTTCGAGGTGTTCGCTGGAGACTTTGGACTGCCTTGGACTGGTGATGACGCCGAAAAAAAAGACATCCAATGGCTTGAATCGCGTCCTTATACCGTGCTCTTTGTCGATGGAAATCATGAACGCTATGACTATTTAAAGGGACGCCCGACCGAGAAATGGAACGGCGGTCTGGTGCAACGCTTGCGACCGCACTCCCCTATCCTCCGTCTGATGCGGGGAGAAATCTATGAGATCGATGGTTCAACGGTCTTCACGATGGGCGGCGCAACATCGGCTGACAAGATGTGGCGGCATCCTGGCGAAGATTGGTGGCCATGCGAACTCCCAAGCGAACGGAACTTTGAAGAAGCTCGCACAAAACTCGACAGCGTTAATTGGGATGTCGATTACGTAATCTCGCATACCTGCGCGACGAGTTTTCTCGAACCAACAATGGGTCGTCCGGGCAAATCAGATCGATTGACCGACTTCTTTGACGAGCTCGAAAAATGTTTGAAATTCAAGCGTTGGTACTACGGTCACTTCCATCAGGACCACGACGTCGATGAACGACATACGGTTTTATACGATGAGATCATTCCACTTGGAATGGGAATTGATGAAGCTCTTATCAACGGCGCTGCTATGTAGCCGGGAGAATAAGAACGAAGAGCGGTGCCACAGAGCGCCAAAAGGACACCCCGTCTGCTTGGCGAAACGCCATATCGCGGCAAAAAAACAGCGTCTGGCACATCTAGGTGTCAGACGCTTGGCCTCGTAAATCTATCTCGCGAGACGTTACACAACGTTTTTGAGTCTTACTGCCCCTTGTTTGACGGGCTTAAACCGCGGCGCAAACGCTCCTGCGCATCGTCATAGGTCACTATGTCGATGGCATAAATTGGCTTTCTCGTTGCCGATTTTTTCCTTACGGCAAGCCCCGTCTCTCGATTGAAAGTAGAAATCGCCTCGCCAGATTCGTCGACTTGGGTCCACTCATCAATGATATTTGCCATGTAGAGCTGTTTAAATAGAATGGTAATCGACTTGTTCGCTCGCGTTTTGGTCACACGCCAACTGCTCCCGCTTTCTTTTTCCGACAACTCCGCCGCCTCAAGCATGGCATCAATCCTGATTCGACGATAGCGAAAACGCAGCTTCTCGGGAACATCGAGTAAATCGGCTCCGCTCTTTTTGCAGCATTGCAGAACGCGTGAGATTACATAATCGCGAAGCAGAAGGTTCATTTTCGTTGCTTGGAGTTCTCCTCCAATGCTCTCAACTAGCGCATGCGGGAATCTTAAAAGCTGTTTGACAGCTTTGTCGTGAACGTAGAGCAAAGGTGCCGCGTTTATCTCGTAGGCATCGACTTGCCTGCCGTTGAGCGTTTTCATCTTGATTGCACGCGCCGAAAGCATGTAGTCGTTGAAAACTGCTGACTTGATTTCATCTCCGTCAATCTTCACCTTGCGCTTTTCAAACTCGTCCGTGCAGTCGAGCGTTACGCGAGTACGACGCAATTTCTCAATCGACTCGGTGATTTCGGAAATTGCATTCGGCGATGGACTGCGCGTCGTTTTTCCATATAGTGCGGCATAGAGCTGTTGCGGCGTAAACTCGCGAAAACCGGCTTCCCAACAACTTGCGATGCTATTCAAAACGGCCTTGTCATATTCACTGATTGGCTTGCTCAATTCAACATTGTCACCGTCAAAGTGAAGGCTGATGCCAGCAAGAATCTGTTTCTCTTCGCGGAAGGACAAATCGACCGAGACGTTCGCGTTCTCAAAGGGTACTCTGCCAATTTTTTGCGAGAGAATTGAATTGGCGTGCACATCTTCTTGCAGCCTGATTGATTTTTGCTCCGCTTTCTTCTTGCGTTCGGGGTTTACGATGCCGCCGCCAGTAAATACTGTCTTACCATCCGTCAGAGCGTTCAGGAGCGCGTCAATCTCCGCATGTTCAGGAGAATCTCCAAGGTAATTTTGAGCCGCCACAAGTGCCAACAGCGGAATAGTGAGTGCGATGTCCTCATAAAAGAAGACGGGCTTTTCGAGCACAAGGCTATCTTCGCCGTCCTCAGTCACGTACTGTCGGACAAGACCATCGTCAGCGTCAGGACCTCTCTCCCCTATTATTCCGCCGTGCGCGGGTACGGGCCTGCAAAGAGTGCCGCCATGGCCATCGATAAAGATATCTCCCTTGTTAACGCGAGCGGCGTAGAGACGCGTCCTCACGTATACCTCACGCGCGACCGGCGGAGTAAAGGCACTACCGAGATCTTCGGGAGCGATGATGTCGAAGGCCTTTTCCCACTCGGTTTCAATCGCCGCGCAAGCCTTCTCTGATATCTCGAAGTCGCTTTTGTACGTGATGCCGGCAATCTGGATCTTCATCTACATCGCTCCTTTCTAAATGATGACGTCTGTGCTGGACGTGCTGGTTTCGCTAAATCCTCGACCGCTCGGTCGCGGCTCCTCGAACAGTGAGAAGCGCGGTAAAAAGTCTATCGGTAGGCCCTTGGCGGGGACAACACCAGCGCGTTGTTTCAGAATCACAATCTCGCATTCGCGACGGAAAGCGGATTTCATATTCGCCATGATTTTCGCCGCTTCGGCCTTCTGTTTCCCATCAGAAACTCCCTCGAGACTTTCTGCCATCTCGCGCGGCTGAAGGCCGAGAAGGATGTCGGCGCCGTACTCGATAGCGCCAGATTCCTTGAAAGAATCGAAGCTAATCGCTCCTGCGTAGCTGGAACGGTTGAGCGACGAAACGCAGATGATGGTCGTCTTCATGTCTCGTGAAAGTTGACGAAGAGCCATGACGTTTTTATCGACCGCCTGCTTGTCGCTGTCCCGTTCTGACATGGGAGCGAGAAGCTGTAAATAGTCGATGATTACGATCGGCTTGGTGCCAAACCTATCCTCCATCGCATATGCGGTCTCGGCGATGTCGGCAACGGACGGCTGATCACGAGCCTGAAGATGGCGCTCGTGCGGCGCAACGCACTCTGTAAACCAGCTCGTAACTTCGGCAAACAGAGCGTTTCGTTTATCGCTCCAGCACATGCGCTCAGATTTCGTATAGAGTTCTGAATAGCTGACATTGCCGAGCTCGTGATCCGTGAGATACATGCGTCGGGATAGAGATTTAGCAGTCAGTTCGCGGGACGACTGCTCGATGGTAACAAAGAGCACTGGCCTGCCGCTTTCGGCCAAGTTGTCCGCAATCATGTTCAGGAATGTCGTCTTGCCAACCGAACTCACGGCACCAAGCATGATGAGACCGCGCTTCAGACCGCCGCCGAGCGCATTATCGAGAACCCGGATTCCCGTCGGAATGGGGTCATCGGCGTCCTCGAGCATGTAAATCTCAGCAGCGGCATCTGCGGGGTTGATGCACGAAAGGGACCTGAGACGC
>UMJI01063005.1_pt1 | contig 14262 bp, 10 predicted proteins | sample 1965991 | NCBI WGS metagenome assembly UMJI01 (sample SAMEA4836140, study PRJEB28245) | human gut metagenome | biome: gut microbiome; material: fecal sample | place: Denmark | collected 2008
TCGATTCTATCGATAACGCTCCTGAAGAAAAGGAAAGAGGTATTACTATCAACACTTCTCACGTAGAATATCAGACTGCTAACCGTCACTATGCTCACGTAGACTGTCCGGGGCACGCCGACTACGTTAAGAACATGGTTACTGGTGCTGCTCAGATGGATGGTGCTATCATCGTAGTTGCTGCTACTGATGGTCCGATGCCTCAGACTCGTGAACACATCTTGTTGGCTCGTCAGGTAAACGTTCCTCGTCTGGTTGTATTCTTGAACAAATGCGACATGGTTGATGACGAAGAAATGTTGGAACTGGTTGAAATGGAAATGCGTGAACTGCTTTCATTCTATGACTTCGACGGTGACAATACTCCTATCATCCGTGGTTCTGCTTTGGGTGCATTGAATGGTGTTCCTCAGTGGGAAGAAAAAGTTATGGAATTGATGGATGCAGTTGATAACTGGATTCCTCTGCCTCCGCGTGATGTAGATAAACCGTTCTTGATGCCGGTTGAAGACGTATTCTCAATCACTGGTCGTGGTACTGTAGCTACAGGTCGTATCGAAGCTGGTGTTATCAAGGTAGGTGACGAAGTTGAAATCTTGGGTCTTGGTGAAGACAAGAAATCAGTTGTAACTGGTGTTGAAATGTTCCGCAAATTGCTGGATCAGGGTGAAGCTGGTGATAACGTAGGTTTGTTGCTTCGTGGTATCGACAAGAACGAAATCAAACGTGGTATGATTTTGTGTCACCCGGGTCAGGTTAAAGCTCACTCTAAATTCAAAGCTGAGGTTTATATCCTGAAGAAAGAAGAAGGTGGTCGTCACACTCCGTTCCACAACAAATATCGTCCTCAGTTCTATCTGCGTACTATGGACTGTACAGGTGAAATCACTTTGCCGGAAGGAACAGACATGGTAATGCCGGGTGATAACGTAACAATCAACGTTGAGTTGATTTATCCGGTTGCATTGAACGTAGGTCTGCGCTTCGCTATCCGTGAAGGTGGTCGTACAGTAGGTGCTGGTCAGATTACTGAACTTCTTGACTAATAATATCTTATAATAGATAGACTGATAGTTCCCGGAGGAATTCGGGAACTATTTTTACGGGAATAGCTCAGTTGGTAGAGCATCGGTCTCCAAAACCGAGTGTCGGGAGTTCGAGCCTCTCTTCCCGTGCTAAAATTAAAAGAATATGTTTACAAAGATAACAAATTATTGTAAGGAATCTTATGACGAACTAGTCCATAAAGTATCATGGCCTACTCGTTCAGAACTTTCTAGTAGTGCAGTGGTTGTTTTAACTGCTTCCCTCCTCATTGCACTCGTTGTTTTTCTAATGGATTCTGCCTTCCAGTTTATCATGGAAGATGTTATCTATCCGCACTAATAAACAGTAAGAAAACATGTCTGAGATTGAAAAAAAATGGTACGTATTACGTGCTGTGAGTGGAAAGGAAAACAAGGTGAAAGAATATCTTGATGCAGACATCAAGCATGGTAACCTTGGCGACTACGTGTCTCAGGTGTTGATTCCTACCGAAAAGACGTATCAGGTTCGTAACGGTAAGAAAATCGTAAAAGAGAGAACTTATCTTCCTGGTTACGTTTTGGTAGAAGCCGCTTTGGTTGGAGAGGTTGCTCATCATTTGAGAAATACTCCTAACGTTATTGGCTTCTTAGGAGGACTGGATCACCCGGTTCCTCTGAGACAATCGGAAGTGAATCGTATTCTGGGTACGGTAGATGAACTTCAGGAAAGCGGAGAGGATTTGAATATCCCTTATACCGTAGGAGAAACAGTGAAAGTAAGCGTTGGCCCGTTCAGCGGATTCAGTGGTCTCATTGAAGAAGTAAATGCGGAAAAACGTAAGCTGAAAGTAATGGTCAAAATATTCGGACGGAAAACTCCGTTGGAATTAGGCTTTACGGATGTGGAAAAGGAATAATGCATTTTGTTACGTGCAATTGTTCTATTCGTTAAATACTTATATAAAAATTACAAAAGAAAATGGCTAAAGAAGTTGCTGGACTAATCAAATTACAGATTAAAGGAGGCGCTGCAAATCCATCACCTCCCGTTGGACCTGCTCTGGGTTCTAAGGGTATCAATATCATGGAATTTTGCAAGCAATTCAACGCCAGAACCCAGGACAAGGCAGGTAAAGTATTACCTGTAATCATTACCTACTACACAGACAAGTCTTTTGATTTCGTAATCAAAACTCCTCCTGTAGCTATTCAGTTGCTTGAGGCTGCCAAAATCAAGAGTGGATCTGCAGAACCTAACCGTAAGAAAGTCGCTGAACTGACTTGGGATCAGATTCGTGCAATTGCTCAGGATAAGATGGTTGACTTGAACTGCTTTACTATCGAATCTGCTATGTCAATGGTAGCAGGAACAGCTAGAAGTATGGGTATCGCTGTAAAAGGTGACTTCCCGGGTAATAACTAATTAACTTCAATTGATAATGGGTAAACTGACAAAAAATCAAAAGTTGGCTGCAGAAAAGATTGAAGCAGGGAAAGCATACTCACTGAAGGAAGCTTCTGAATTGGTAAAGGAAATTACTTTTACAAAGTTTGATGCTTCATTAGATATTGACGTACGTTTAGGTGTAGACCCTCGTAAGGCTAACCAGATGGTAAGAGGCGTTGTTTCTCTTCCTCATGGAACTGGAAAACAAGTACGTGTGCTTGTTCTGTGTACACCGGATGCTGAAGCTGCTGCAAAAGAAGCTGGAGCTGACTATGTTGGTCTTGATGAATATATTGAAAAGATCAAAGGTGGATGGACTGATATTGATGTGATTATCACTATGCCGTCTATCATGGGTAAGATTGGTGCGCTGGGTCGTGTGCTTGGTCCTCGTGGATTGATGCCGAACCCGAAAAGCGGTACTGTAACTATGGATGTAGCTAAGGCTGTTAAGGAAGTTAAGCAAGGTAAGATTGACTTTAAGGTTGATAAGAGCGGTATCGTTCATACTTCAATCGGTAAGGTTTCTTTCTCTGCTGAGCAGATCCGTGAAAATGCGAAAGAATTTATCGCTACTATCATTAAACTGAAACCGACCACAGCTAAAGGTACTTATATCAAGAGTATTTATCTTTCAAGTACTATGAGTAAGGGTATTAAGATTGACCCTAAATCAGTAGACGAAATCTAATAATTAAGGAGGAATCATGAGAAAGGAAGATAAAGGCGTAATTATTGGTCAGTTAGCAGATACTGTAAAGCAATACGGACATTTTTACTTGGTTGATACAACTGCAATGGATGCAGCTGCTACAAGTGACCTTCGTAAAAAATGTTTCAAGGCTGGTATCAAGCTGATAGTTGTGAAGAATTCTTTGCTTCACAAGGCTTTGATGAGCTTGGATGTGGATTACTCACCATTGTTTGATTCTTTGAAGGGTACTACTTCTGTAATGTTCTGTGAAACAGCTAATGCTCCGGCAAAACTGTTGAAGGAATACAAAGATGGAGTTCCTGCCCTGAAAGCTGCTTATGCAGAAGAAGGATTCTACGTGGGTGCAGACCAGTTGGAAGCTCTCGCAACAATCAAGAGCAAGAACGAAGTTATTGCAGAAATCGTGGCTTTGCTGCAGTCTCCTGCAAAGAACGTTATCTCGGCTCTTCAATCAGGTGGCAACACCATTCACGGAGTTCTTCAGACTTTGGCAGAACGTGCAGAATAATTGCACTCTGTGCCTAGTCGAGAATATACCAAACAACTTTAATATTTAAATAGTACAAACAATTAAATTTCATACAAAAATGGCAGATTTGAAAGCTTTTGCAGAACAATTAGTTAACTTGACAGTAAAAGAAGTTAATGAACTTGCAACTATCCTTAAAGAAGAATACGGTATTGAACCTGCTGCTGCAGCTGTAGCTGTTGCTGCTGGTCCTGCTGCTGCTGGTGCAGCTGCTGCTGAAGAAAAAACTTCATTCGATGTAGTTTTGAAGAGCGCAGGTGCTGCTAAATTGCAGGTTGTTAAGGCCGTTAAAGAAGCTTGTGGTCTTGGCTTGAAAGAAGCAAAAGACTTGGTTGACGGTGCTCCTAGCACAGTAAAAGAAGGTTTGGCTAAAGACGAAGCTGAATCTTTGAAGAAAACTTTGGAAGAAGCTGGAGCTGAAGTTGAACTTAAATAAGATTATCCTGTAAATCAGGTAGTTCGGTTAAGAGTCCTCTGTAAAGAGGATTCTTAACCTTTTTGCGTCTATATTAAGTTCACTAGGTTTCATCTGTCGGAATTGTGAGAGTGACCGACTATTATTATCCTAGTTTTTACATTTTAAACTCCATACAGATGTCTTCAGAAACTCAAAATCAACGAATTAATTTTGCTTCTATTAAGAATCCGATGCAGTATCCGGATTTCCTGGAAGTACAGTTGAAGTCATTTCAGGACTTCTTGCAATTAGATACCCCACCCGAAAAACGAAAGAATGATGGCTTGTATAAGGTTTTTGCGGAAAACTTCCCTATAGCTGATACACGCAATAACTTCGTGCTCGAGTTCCTTGACTACTATATTGATCCGCCCCACTATACAATTGATGATTGTTTGGAACGTGGCTTGACATATAGTGTACCTTTGAAAGCTAAATTGAAGCTTTATTGTACCGACCCCGATCACGAAGATTTTGATACAGTGATTCAGGACGTGTATCTGGGACCAATTCCTTATATGACTCCGAAAGGCACCTTCGTAATTAATGGTGCTGAACGTGTAGTTGTTTCTCAGCTGCACCGTTCTCCGGGTGTATTCTTTGGTCAGAGCATCCATGCCAATGGTACCAAATTGTATTCGGCTCGTATTATCCCGTTTAAAGGATCTTGGATTGAGTTCGCTACGGATATCAACAATGTGATGTATGCGTACATCGACCGTAAGAAGAAACTTCCGGTAACAACTTTGTTGAGAGCTGTAGGATTTGAAAATGATAAGGATATTCTTGAAATTTTCAATCTGGCTGAGGATGTAAAGGTTAACAAAACTAACCTGAAAAAGATTATTGGACGCAAATTAGCTGCTCGTGTATTGAAAACATGGACAGAAGATTTTGTGGATGAAGATACTGGTGAAGTTGTTTCTATCGAACGTAACGAGGTAGTAATTGACCGTGAAACTGTTATTGAACCTGAACATATCGACTTGATTATCGAGTCTGGTGTACAGAATATCCTCGTTCACAACGAAGAAGCAAATGCCTCTGACTATTCTATTATCTTCAATACTTTACAGAAAGACCCAAGTAATTCTGAAAAGGAAGCTGTATTGTATATCTATCGCCAGCTGCGTAATGCAGACCCTGCTGATGATGCAAGTGCACGCGAAGTTATCAACAACTTGTTCTTCTCAGAAAAACGTTATGACCTGGGTGATGTAGGACGTTATCGTATCAACAAGAAGTTGAACCTGGATACTCCTATGGATGTCAGAGTATTGACGAAACAAGATATTATCGAAATTATCAAATATCTCATTGAGTTGATTAACTCAAAGGCTGATGTGGATGATATTGACCACTTGAGTAACCGTCGTGTACGTACAGTGGGTGAACAGTTGTCTAATCAGTTTGCAATTGGTCTGGCTCGTATGTCACGTACAATCCGTGAACGTATGAACGTACGCGACAACGAAGTATTTACTCCGATTGATTTGATTAACGCGAAAACTATTTCGTCTGTAATCAACTCATTCTTTGGAACAAATGCTTTGTCACAGTTCATGGACCAGACTAACCCGTTGGCTGAAATTACACACAAACGTCGTTTGTCAGCTTTGGGACCTGGTGGTTTGTCACGTGATCGTGCTGGTTTCGAGGTTCGAGACGTACACTATACTCACTATGGTCGTTTGTGTCCGATTGAAACTCCTGAAGGTCCGAACATCGGTTTGATTTCTTCTTTGTGTGTTTACGCAAAGATTAATGAACTGGGCTTTATCGTTACTCCTTACCGTAAAGTAAAGGACGGAGTAGTAGACTTGTCAAATGAAGGTATTGAATACCTGTCTGCAGAAGAAGAAGAAGACAAGATTATTGCTCAGGGTAATGCTCCGCTGAATGATGACGGTACATTTATTCGTGAAAAGGTAAAAGCACGTCGTGATGCGGATTATCCGGTAGTTACTCCGGACCAGGTAGAATTGATGGACGTAGCTCCTCAGCAGATTGCATCTATTGCGGCTTCATTGATTCCGTTCCTTGAACATGACGATGCGAACCGTGCGTTGATGGGATCTAACATGATGCGCCAGGCAGTTCCTTTGTTGAAGACTGAAGCTCCGATTGTAGGTACAGGTATCGAAAAACAATTGTGTGAAGATTCACGTACACAGATTGCTGCAGAAGGTGATGGTGTGATTGACTTTGTGGATGCTACTACAATTCGTATTTTGTATGACCGTACAGAAGATGAAGAGTTTGTAAGCTTCGAACCGGCATTGAAGGAATATCGTATTCCGAAGTTCCGCAAGACAAACCAGAGCATGACCATCGACTTGCGTCCGATTTGTAATAAAGGACAGCGCGTGAAGAAGGGAGATATCCTGACTGAAGGTTATTCTACTGCAAATGGAGAGTTGGCATTGGGTAAGAACCTGCTGGTAGCTTACATGCCTTGGAAGGGTTACAACTACGAGGATGCTATTGTATTGAACGAACGTGTGGTTCGTGAAGATATTCTGACATCTGTTCACGTAGATGAATATATTCTGGAAGTACGCGAAACTAAACGCGGTATGGAGGAATTGACTTCTGATATTCCGAATGTGAGCGAAGAAGCAACCAAAGATTTGGATGAAAACGGTATCGTACGAATTGGTGCACGTATTGAACCAGGTGATATCCTGATTGGTAAGATTACTCCGAAAGGAGAATCTGATCCTTCTCCAGAAGAAAAACTGTTGCGTGCTATCTTTGGTGACAAAGCTGGAGATGTGAAGGATGCTTCATTGAAAGCTTCTCCATCATTGCGCGGTGTGGTTATTGACAAAAAATTATATTCTCGTGTAATCAAGACTCGTAGCGAGAAAAATGCAGATAAGGCTATTCTGCCGAAACTGAATGAAGAATTTGAAGAAAAAGCTGCAGCTCTGAAGGCAATCTTGATTGACAAGTTGCTGGTATTGACAGCTGATAAGGTTTCTCAGGGTGTGAAGGATTATCTGGGAACTGAAGTGATTGCCAAGGGAGCTAAGTTTACTAAATACGATCTGGAATCATTGGATTATACCGTAATTCAGTTGAGCAAGTGGACTGCTGATGCTCATAAGAATGATATGATTCGTGATCTTATCGTAAACTATCTGAAGAAGTACAAGGAACTGGATGCTGAATTGAAACGTAAGAAGTTTGCGTTGACAATCGGTGATGAGTTGCCTTCAGGTATTATTCAGATGGCGAAAGTTTACATTGCTAAGAAACGTAAGATTGGTGTGGGTGATAAGATGGCCGGTCGTCACGGTAACAAGGGTATCGTTTCACGTGTGGTTCGTCAGGAAGATATGCCGTTCTTGGCTGACGGTACTCCGGTTGATATCGTATTGAATCCGTTGGGTGTGCCTTCTCGTATGAACATCGGTCAGATTTTCGAAGCTGTACTGGGACGTGCCGGAAAAGAATTGGGTGTGAAGTTTGCGACTCCGATTTTCGATGGTGCTACTTTGGATGACTTGGATGAATGGACTGACAAAGCTGGTCTGCCACGTTATTGTAAGACTTACTTGTATGATGGTGGTACAGGTGATCAGTTTGACCAGCCGGCTACAGTCGGTGTGACTTACATGTTGAAACTGGGTCACATGGTTGAAGACAAGATGCATGCCCGTTCAATCGGTCCGTACTCATTGATTACTCAGCAGCCACTTGGTGGTAAGGCTCAGTTCGGTGGTCAGCGTTTCGGAGAAATGGAGGTTTGGGCAATCGAAGCATTCGGTGCTGCTCATGTACTTCAGGAAATTTTGACTATCAAGTCTGATGACGTAGTAGGACGTTCTAAGGCATACGAAGCAATTGTGAAAGGTGAACCTATGCCGACTCCGGGTATTCCTGAATCTCTCAACGTATTGTTGCATGAACTTAGAGGTTTGTGCTTGAGCATTACGCTGGAATAACTTTTTCAAATGAAGAATGGAAAAGATAACTTCCATTCTTCATGATTAAATTCTTCATTATCATAAAATAAAAAGTATGGCTTTTAGAAAAGATACTAAGATAAAAAGTAATTTCTCAAAGATTACGATCGGTCTGGCATCACCCGAAGAGATTCTGGAAAATTCTTATGGTGAGGTTCTGAAACCGGAAACCATCAACTATCGTACTTATAAACCGGAACGTGACGGTTTGTTCTGCGAACGTATCTTCGGTCCGGTGAAAGACTACGAATGTCATTGCGGTAAGTACAAACGTATTCGCTACAAAGGCATTGTCTGCGACCGATGCGGTGTGGAAGTAACAGAAAAGAAAGTACGTCGTGAGCGTAGTGGTCACATTCAGTTGGTGGTACCTGTAGCTCATATCTGGTATTTCCGTTCATTGCCTAATAAGATTGGTTATCTGCTGGGATTGCCGACAAAGAAGCTGGATGCTATCATTTATTATGAACGTTATGTAGTTATCCAGCCGGGTGTGAAGGCTGAAGATGGTATCAGTAAATATGACTTGTTGTCTGAAGAAGAGTACCTGGATATTATGGAAACTCTTCCGAAAGAAAACCAATACCTGGAAGATAGCGATCCGAATAAGTTTATCGCTAAGATGGGTGCTGAAGCAATCTATGATTTGCTGGTAGGAATTGATTTGGATGCTCTGTCATACGAATTACGTCATAAGGCAAACAGTGATTCTTCACAGCAGCGCAAGAATGAAGCTTTGAAACGCTTGCAGGTAGTAGAATCTTTCCGTGCATCTCGTGGTCGCAACAAACCGGAATGGATGATTGTACGTATTGTACCGGTTATTCCGCCTGAATTGCGTCCGTTGGTTCCACTGGATGGTGGTCGCTTTGCAACTTCAGACTTGAACGATTTGTATCGTCGTGTAATTATTCGTAACAACCGTTTGAAACGTCTGATTGAAATCAAGGCTCCGGAAGTGATTTTGCGTAATGAAAAACGTATGCTTCAGGAAGCTGTCGATTCATTGTTCGACAACTCTCGTAAGTCGAGTGCAGTGAAGACAGATGCCAACCGTCCGTTGAAATCTTTGTCAGACAGCTTGAAAGGTAAGCAAGGACGTTTCCGTCAGAACTTGTTGGGTAAACGTGTTGACTACTCAGCTCGTTCTGTAATCGTTGTAGGTCCGGAATTGAAGATGGGTGAATGTGGTATTCCTAAGTTGATGGCTGCAGAATTGTACAAACCGTTCATCATTCGTAAGCTGATAGAACGTGGTATTGTGAAGACAGTAAAATCAGCGAAGAAGATTGTAGACCGCAAGGAATCTGTTATTTGGGACATCCTGGAACATGTAATGAAGGGACATCCGGTGTTGCTGAACCGTGCTCCGACACTTCACCGCTTGGGTATCCAGGCCTTCCAGCCGAAAATGATCGAAGGAAAAGCTATCCAGTTGCATCCGTTGGCTTGTACCGCGTTCAACGCCGACTTCGATGGTGACCAGATGGCCGTACACTTGCCTTTGAGTAACGAAGCTGTACTGGAAGCTCAGATGTTGATGCTTCAGTCACACAATATTTTGAACCCTGCCAATGGTGCGCCTATCACTGTGCCTGCACAGGATATGGTATTGGGATTGTATTACATTACCAAATTGCGTAAGGGTGCCAAAGGTGAAGGTTTGATTTTCTATGGACCGGAAGAAGCAATGATTGCTTACAATGAAGGTAAGGTAGACATTCACGCTATTATCAGCGTAGTGGCTAATGACCTTGATGAAAACGGCAATATCGTGAAGAAGTTGATTAAGGAAACTTCTGTAGGTCGTGTCATTGTAAACGAATTGGTACCGGATGAATGTGGTTATTTGAATACCGTTATTTCTAAGAAGTCTCTGCGTGACATCATCAGCGACGTTATTAAGGCTGTCGGTGTGGCTCGTGCTTGCGAATTCTTGGATGGTATCAAGAACTTAGGTTATAAGAAAGCATTCGAAGGTGGTCTGTCATTCAACTTGGGTGATATCATTATCCCGAAGGAGAAGGAAGAACTGGTAAAACGTGGTAACGAAGAAATCGAACAGATTATGATGAACTATAACATGGGATTCATCACCGATAACGAACGTTACAATCAGGTAATTGATACCTGGACTCATGTAAACAGTGACTTGTCAGACATTCTATATAAGACTATTAAGAACGACGACCAAGGATTTAACTCTGTATTTATGATGTTGGATTCTGGTGCCCGTGGTTCTAAGGAACAGATCCGTCAGTTGTCTGGTATGCGTGGTTTGATGGCTAAACCGCAAAAAGCTGGTGCTGAGGGTGCACAGATTATTGAAAACCCGATTCTTTCTAACTTTAAGGAAGGTCTTTCGGTGTTGGAATACTTTATCTCTACCCACGGTGCTCGTAAGGGTCTTGCCGATACCGCGTTGAAGACTGCCGATGCCGGATACTTGACTCGTCGTTTGGTTGACGTTTCTCATGACGTGATTATCAACGAAGAAGACTGTGGTACATTGCGTGGTCTGGTTTGTACAGCATTGAAGAACAACGATGAAGTTATCGCTACTTTGTACGAACGTATTCTGGGTCGTGTATCTGTTCATGATATTATCCACCCGACAACTGGTAAGCTGATTGTAGCTGCTGGTGAAGAAATCACAGAAGGCATTGCAGAAGAAATCGAAAAATCTCCGATTGAAAGCGTAGAAATCCGCTCTGTATTGACTTGTGAATCTAAGAAGGGTGTATGTGCGAAATGTTACGGACGTAACCTGGCTACCAGTCGTATGGTACAGAAAGGTGAAGCTGTCGGCGTAATCGCTGCTCAGTCAATCGGTGAACCGGGTACTCAGTTGACTCTGCGTACATTCCACGCCGGAGGTATCGCTGGTAACATGGCTGCCAATGCAAGTATCGTAGCTAAGAATGATGCTCGTCTGGAATTCGAAGAACTGCGTACGGTTGATGCTGTAGAAGAAACAGGTGAACCAGTGAAGATTGTTGTAGGTCGTCTGGCCGAAGTTCGCTTTGTGGATGTACATACAGGTATCATTCTTTCTACTCACAACGTTCCTTACGGTTCTAAGCTGTATGCTTCAGACGGTGAGGTGGTAGAAAAAGGTAAGCTGATTGCTAAGTGGGACCCGTTCAACGCCGTTATCGTAACAGAAGCTGCTGGTAAGATTGACTTTGAATCAGTAATTGAAAACGTAACCTATAAGGTAGAATCAGATGAAGCTACAGGTTTGCGTGAAATCATTATTACTGAATCTAAGGATAAGACGAAGATTCCGTCATTGCACATCTTGGATGAGAACGGTGGAATTATCCGTACATACAACTTACCGGTAGGTGGTCACGTAGTAGTAGAAGACAAGCAAACCGTGAAGTCGGGTGATATTCTGGTGAAGATTCCGCGTGCCGTAGGTAAGGCGGGTGATATCACCGGTGGTCTTCCACGTGTAACTGAGTTGTTCGAAGCTCGTAATCCGTCTAATCCGGCTGTCGTTTCTGAAATCGATGGTGAAATTACGATGGGTAAGATTAAACGTGGTAACCGTGAAATCATCGTTACATCGAAGACTGGTGACGTTCGTAAGTACTTGGTTGCTTTGTCTAAGCAGATTCTGGTTCAGGAAAACGACTATGTACGTGCCGGAACTCCGTTGTCTGACGGTGCTATTACTCCTGCCGACATCTTGGCCATCAAAGGTCCTACAGCCGTTCAGGAATATATCGTAAATGAAATCCAGGACGTTTACCGTCTGCAGGGTGTGAAGATTAACGATAAGCACTTCGAAATCATCGTTCGTCAGATGATGCGTAAGGTACAGATTGACGAACCGGGTGATACTCGCTTCTTGGAACAGCAGGTTGTAGACCGCATTGAATTCAATGAGGAAAACGACCGTATCTGGGGTAAGAAAGTGGTTGTAGACGCTGGTGATTCTCAGAACTTGCAGCCGGGACAGATTGTTACAGCTCGTAAGCTCCGTGATGAAAACAGTATGCTGAAACGCCGCGACTTGAAACTGGTTGAAGTACGTGATGCAGTTCCTGCTACTTCTACTCAGATTCTGCAGGGTATTACACGTGCTGCATTGCAGACATCAAGCTTCATGTCAGCTGCATCATTCCAGGAAACTACCAAGGTATTGAACGAAGCTGCTATCAACGGTAAGGTTGATAAACTGGAAGGTATGAAAGAGAACGTTATCTGCGGTCACTTGATTCCTGCTGGTACAGGTCAGCGTGAGTTTGAAAAGATTGTGGTAGGTTCTAAAGAAGAGTACGATCGCATCTTGGCTAACAAGAAGAATGTATTAGATTACAGTGGAGTTGAATAATCTCAACTACTATCATAAAAAGAGCCGTCTCATTTGAGGCGGCTTTTTTTTATGTGCTTATTTGATGTAAGCAAGCATCGTATATTTAAAGTTTTTCGTTACTCTGATAATTGACTATTATAATTGTGTAGTACCTGTCATTTCCACATTATAGGAGGGGAAATGGTACTTTGCTGATGCGTATGACTAGTTTTATTTCCTTTTCCAATATAGCAGGATGAAACGTCCTCCTGTGGCCATCAGCGCGAGGGAAAGTCCGGTATAAAAGACCGCAATAAAGCTTTCCGGCAGCAGGCGTGCGGTACGGATAGTTATACCCAGTGCAATCATGAAAGCCATTACCAGCCAGCCTTTCACGTCAAAAAACGAGAATGGACAGCGTTTGTTGGGGTTACCGGCTGTGATACGCTGAGCATGCTTGCGGTAGAGCTTGTGGAAAACCATACAGAAGAACAGCAGGAATATCAGGCTGGCCTCGCAGAACTTGAGCAACCAGTAGTGCGCATCCGTTATCCAGCAGGAAATGCCGATACGGAGAATGTTGATACCGGCGACCAGCCATACGATTCCGGCCGTAAGCAGCAGCGTATTGGAAGATACTCCGTATTTCATATACCCTCAGCTTAGAACCATTTTATTTTCCGGAAAATAACAAAGGCCGTTGCCGAGAGGAAGATGGAGAAACATACAATCAAGGCAAAGGCATGCGGCAGTCCTTCGATGTGAATATCCACGTTCATACCATAGAAACTGGCAATCAGCGTCGGTACCATCAGCACGATAGAAAGACTGGTCATGCGTTTCATGATGGTGTTCACATTGTTGGAGATGATGGAAGCAAAAGCATCCATGGTACCTGTAAGAATGTCGCTGTAGATGTTTACCTGATTGTGTGCCTGCTTCAGTTCGATGAGCACATCTTCTGTCAGTTCCGCATTCTGATAGTCCTTCTCATTAAAGATATTCTGCAATTTGCCTATCATGACCTCATTGCCACGGATAGACGTATTGAAATATACCAGACTCTTCTGCAGGTTCATCAGTCGGAGTAAGTCCTCGTTACGGATGCTACGTTCCAACTCCTTTTCCGCATTGTTTACTTCGTTGTTGATTTGTTTCAGGTATTTCAGGAACCATACAGCCGACGAGTAAATCAGTCGCAGAATCAGTTCGTATTTATTGGGTACGTTGATACCTTTGCGCTGCGTATGTTCGATGAAATCCGGCAGCATCTCCGTAGAGTGATAGCACACCGAAATTACCAGTTCATTGTTCGTAATGATACCGATAGGCACCGTGGCATACGGCACTTTTGAATCAGGAGTCTGTACGGGAATACGCAGAATGGTCAGCAGCCAGTTACCTTCCGTATCCGTACGCGGACGTTCGTCGGTATCGGCAATGTCATTCAAAAAAGACTGGGGAACTTTTAATTGTTCTTGCAGGAAGTGGAAGTCCGCGGCATCCGGACATTCAATGTTAATCCAGCAGTTAGGTTGCCAGTTGGCTTTCTCTACAAAGCCAGCTTCACAAAAAAGATACTTTCTCATCTGTCTGCTCCTTTCCTTCATTTTAAGCCCGGAGGAGCATCTTCAGAGTAAAAGACAGGATTACTCACGACACCCCTTCAGGAAGTGGTTAAAATAATTGTAATACGTTCGCGAGTAATAATCGTCCATATTAGTTCGTTTTAGGGTATAAAAAAAGTTCGTTTATTCAACGAACTCTCAAGCTCTTCAGGTTGGACTTGAACCAACGACCCTCTGATTAACA
>UMJI01044951.1_pt1 | contig 14227 bp, 12 predicted proteins | sample 1965991 | NCBI WGS metagenome assembly UMJI01 (sample SAMEA4836140, study PRJEB28245) | human gut metagenome | biome: gut microbiome; material: fecal sample | place: Denmark | collected 2008
CAATTAGCAGGCATACAGCGGAAAATGTATAAAATCGTTCCGGTAGAGTAGCAAGAATGCTCTGGAAAAACGATAACAAAAAACCGCTGTAAACCATCGAAAATGGCTTACAGCGGTCATTTTTGGCACCCCCGGCTGGGTTCGAACCAGTGGCCTGTCGCTTAGGAGATATGTTTGTCGAATTGCCTGCGATGTCCTCACATATACTGCTGTGCATTTCGACCATGCTGCGGCTATTATCCATATCTCCTGTTGTGCAATACAGTCAACTCTCGGAGCCTTTTATAACCAAAGTAATCGTTAGCAAGAAATTAGCTACGATATTTCAAACTGCAAATTAGCAGGCCATTAGCAAAAAATGAGGCAGATTTTCCTTGCGCGTGTTCGAATCCGTCACTTATTCTAATGGCAAAAAAGTATATCACATCATGTATGCAAAAGCAATCATGCTTAGCAAAGGAGGCCACCCATGGCAGACTATCAGCTTGAACTCAGGCAGGTTGTAGATTATCCACGATGCCGAATTTATCGAGAATTTATGCAAACTCTGATTGCAGACCGGAGCATTCGCACAGGCGGATGCTCCGGTCTTTTTTATTATGTCGTTCTTTGCTCCTATGCCAACTTCAGAACCTCTTATCGGCGCATAGACGGGATCTCATACACGGTATATCCGGGCGAATGGATATGCTCCATCACTGACATCACGGAATGGTTCCGTGTGCGCTTTCACTACCAGGCATTTGCAATCCTAAAATCCTTGCAGGATCGGCAGCTCATTACATTTACCCGCCTCGGCCACGGGCATATCGTAAAGTTCTCCATTACGGACTGGCGGCGCAATAACACCGCGCTCGATTATAACTGCCCATGCCAAAAAGACTCCGGTTTTTTCTTCATTCCTGTTTCAACGGCAACGGAGTTAATCTCCGCGGGACGCGCATCTGAGATGGATGTCATTCTGAATCTTTGGATCTCTGCGATTTATAAGGATCAGCAGGTGCGCGGCTCTGAGATCGGGCCAGTTGCGTATTTCAGAAACGGAACCGGGAATCCGCTCGTCAATTACAGCGAATTATCCGCGCGCTGGGGAATCTCCCGTTCCAGCGTGGGGCGGCTGCTCAAAAAACTGGCCGATTTTGACTATCTTTCTCTGCTGACTTTCCCAGGCCGCAGCGGAACAGTAATTTATCTAAAGAATTATCTCTCAACCATGTTCCAAATTTCGGATGTCATGATAGACAAAGAGGAGGTTGCTATGTGTCTGAACCTTCGCGTATCTGTGCCGGATACCATTCCGCCAGAGTCCGGCCCAATTTCTGATGAGCAGATTTGCGTTTCAACAGAGCTTCCCAGCGTTTCAAAACCTCACATGCTGTACTTCGTTCGGAAAGTGCTGCGAACCCTTGAAGCGCAAGGCATTTCCTGCCTTTCATGCCCAAAATCCAAATATATGTTATATCCATTATCCGACGACTGCACGGTAGGAATAGAGAAAGGCACTATCTCAGCGGGACTTGCGATCTGCTGCGGCGCCGGCAGTCCGTTGTATCGGTTTGAAATGACGATCATCCCAAATGCTGAAGCGGAAGGAGCGTGCGACAATGTCAGGAAAGATGTATGAAAAACGGCCGGAAGAGGATGCCCGCTATCACGACACATGGAGACTGCTCAAAAAATATCGGGATGTAACATGGAGTCTGGAACTGTCTATCCGGCAGGTCAAGAATCAGTTTCGCATTGATTATGATTGCAGCATTGAAGATTTTTTGGAGTCCATCTATATGGCAGGCGCGGATCTCGGCGGCACGGACATCGAAAATCATGCCAGATGCATCGAGCGCAGCTACAAAATGCTGACCCTGCTTGAAAATTCCGTCAACCTTCTCCGCACGCACCACCAGAGCGGAGAGGTGTACTACTGGATTTTGTATTACTCATTTTTATCCCCACAGAAGCTGAAAAATGTGGAGGAGATCATTGAGGCGCTCCACCCGCATATTAGGGACATTAGCTTCAGCACCTACTACCGTCTGCGCAAAGCCGCTGTGGAAGCGTTAAGCTCTGTCCTTTGGGGATTTTCCGCGCAGGACACTTTGAAAACGCTGGACTGCTTTTTCCCGCCAGATGTTTGAGAGTATTTTGAAAGAGAATTGGGAGAAAATTGGAAGGACTTTGCTATTGAACGCAAAATCGCCGTATGTTAAACTAAGTATGCTCAAAACTATAAACAAACCAAAAGCAGCCGCAGGAGGACGCCATTTTTGATGTGCGTCTTTTTTTATGCCCTTCTGCGGTCAATGAAACAGCATCCGGCTTTCGCTGGGTGCTGTTTCCTGCTTTTGGGCAACACAAGGAGGTAATGCTTTTGAAGCACAAGTGTCCGTCTCCCCGTATTGGGAAAAAGCCACGTGGCAATATCGGCCGTTGGCTGTATGCGGCGTTTCTGACCGCCACGCTATCCGCTTCTCTCTGTCAGCCGGCCTCTGCCGCAACCGTGTGGGAGAAGGCCAATGAGATCATGCGGGATGTCTATACGCAGATCCTCGGCATCTCCACGATTGCAGCCATCGTTACGGCCGCAGTCGCACTGCTGATGATGAATTTCTCCCGCAGCGGCCGAACCGTCGATGAAAGCCGGGCTTGGCTCAAGCGAATCATCATCACATGGGCTGTTTTGAACGGTCTCGGCTTCATTATGAGCTATGTTACGCCCTTCTTCAGCGGCGGGCAGTGGACCGCCTCGTAAATCATGGGCATTTTAGATGGCATTGTAGAGTGGATCGCAGAGCAGATCATGTACGGTCTGGATATGATCAACACCTCTGTTTTGGGGGCATTGGGCTGTGACATGAACACATTTCTGCGATATTTTCCCGCAGCGGAAACCATGTATAGCCTTCTGGTGGCACTTGCCATCGGGCTGATCCTGTTGGGCTGGGTCTGGAATCTGTTCAAGAACTATGGACTGGGCCTGGGTGTGGACGCAGAGGATCCGGTCAAGCTGACCGCCAAGGCGATTCTGTTCATTGTGCTTGCGTACTATGCAGATGAAATCGTAAACATTGCGCTGACGATAGGCGGAACGCCTTATGCGTGGATACTGTCCTCAGAGCTTCCTTCTTTGGACTTTGCCAGCTTCAATTCTGTTCTGCTGACTATCATCGGCGTCTGTGCCAACGGCGGCGTTGCGCTGATCGTTCTGATTCTGACACTGATTCTTGCGTGGAACTACATTAAGCTGCTGTTTGAAGCGGCAGAACGGTATGTACTGCTGGGCGTCCTGGTCTATACCGCACCGGTAGCCTTTGCCATGGGCGCATCGCAATCCACCGCAAATATTTTTAAGAGCTGGTGCCGGATGTTCGGCGGGCAGATATTCCTGCTGCTGATGAACGCATGGTGTCTTCGGCTGTTTATCACGATGGTCGGCACATTCATCTCAAATCCGCTTTCCATGTAGGAGGTCATTACCACGAAGAAATATCATAGAATCATTCCGCTGCTGGGCACCGTTCTTTTGCTTGCGCTCACCTTGGCGGTACCTGCGTTTGCTCTGGAGGAAAGGGATGTCGAAGCCGCAGTCAGCAGTTCCAGCCGCGAGGCCGTGACGGGAAATGTCCTGGTCTGGTTTCTCTGCGCGGTTGGCTTTCTCAAAGTCTCGCAGAAAATCGACAGCTTCATGGCAAGCATCGGCGTCAACGTGGGGCATACCGGCGGTTCCATGCTGGGTGAGGCGATGGTGGCATTCAAGGGTGTCTCCCTCGCTGCCGGCATGGCTGGAAAAGTTGTCGGGAACTTTGCCGACAGAGCCTCCAGCCGCGCAGGCACCGCCGCATCCGGCTCTTCCGGCTTTCTGCAAGGTGGTCTGGCTGGCGTTGTCAGTCGGAAAATCACCAATGACGCCGTAAGAACTGCGACGCAAACGACGCAGAAAGCGTCTTCCTCCACCATGTCCGACGCGCATCAGGCCACGGAGCGTACTGTAAATGCCGAGCGGCAGGCAGCAAGCGTTGTTCATCAGGCAAAGCAGACGCGCAGCGAAAGCGCTTCTCAAAAGTCGCAGATGGGCGTGACCCATCAGCAAGTCGCTTCCAGTACCCGAACTGCCTCGGTTTCCTCACTCCACAGGGAGTCACAACACTCCGTTGGCATCGGCGGGCGTATTTTCACCAACTCCATGCTGGAGGGCGGGCGTTTTGCCAACGATGTGATTGGTATGGTTGCAGCCGGAGACCTGCACTCCACCGGCTCCATCACCGGAGAGTTTGCGTCGCAGGCGTTGTCCTCCTATATGGGCATTACCGCTCAGGGAGACGCCGCACCGCAAATATCCTATTCCAACATTGAGATCGGCGGCGGGCGCATCACCGGCACAGAGTATTCTCTGGAGCATCCGGAGGGCATTTCCTTTGGAATGTACCATACCGGGCAATATGCCGCGCCGGACGGTGAACACCAGAAGGTCTTCTCTGCCGATGGTGTCCAATGGTACAAGCAGTATGCTGTTGATACCGTAATCAAGAAGCCCTTTACCGCACCGGACGGTGAAATCGACTATCATAAGGAGATCGTCAAGAAGATGCCCGATCCGCCGAAGCGGAAAGACCGGATGTAAGGGAGGCTGTCTATGAAACCGGAAGAATTTGAGGTTTATGTGATTCCTCCCAACTTTATGGAGGGCGGCACACTCTTCGGCGGGCTTTTGAAAACCCGCAATACGATTGAGGCGGTCATCCTTGGCCTCGCGGTTGGTGTGCCGGTTTTGCACCTTCCGTTTTCCCTCACCGTCCGCGTTGTGATTTTATGCCTGACAGCTCTTCCGCTGGTGCTTCTCGCTTTGATTGGCGTATCCGGCATGAGCCTGTCCGCTTTTATCCGCCTGTTCTTTTGCTTTCTGCACAACCGCAGAATCCTTTCACGCGATGGGACGCAGGGCGGCAAAAATGGAAAAACGCTGCTGCCCAGCTGGGCGCAGCAGCGGAAAAGCGACTGCGAAGCAGAAGATCCTCCGCTCCCCAAAAGCCGCAGCCGATTTTCTGTTGATCTGAAGCAGCGCAGCGTGACGCAGTTCAAGACCTTCTTGCAGGAGGAAGAAGCCGTTCAGCCGCTCAATGCCCTGGCGGACTATATCCCTATCGAGAAGATTGAGCACGGCGTCATTTATACAAGAGATCACCGCTATGTCAAGGTTGTAGAGGTGGTTCCCGTCAACTTCCTGCTGCGCAGCGCGAGAGAGCAGCGCAGCATCATTTACTCCTTCATTTCCTATCTGAAAATTGCCCCGGTCAAGGTGCAATTCAAGGCATTGACAAAACGTGCGGACATTAACCGGCATCTGGATACCGTCCGCGGGGAACTGGAGCATGAGCAGGATCCGCGCTGCCGTGTCCTGCAGGAAGACTACCTGAAGCTCATTCGGCAGCTTGGCTCCCGTGAGGCAATCACAAGGCGCTTTTTTCTCGTTTTCGAGTATGAGCCGCTGCCCGGAACCAAACGCGGCCATGAGGAAGAGGATGCAATCGCTTCCCTGCAAACAGCCGCACGCACGGCGGCAAATTATCTGCGGCAGTGCGGCAACGAGGTCATTTCCCCTGAGAATGAGGACGACGCCACGGCGGAGATTCTTTATAACATTCTCTGCCGCAGGGCCAGCAGTGAGCCATTCTACCAACGGGTGAAGTCCGTTCTGGCGGACTACATGGCCGCCGGACGGGACATCAACGCAATTCCCGTCAATGAATTCTATGCCCCTGACAGCATCGACCTTACCCATGGAAACTACCTCTGTGTAGATGGGCTGTATTATGCCTATCTTCTTGTCCCATCAGATGGTTATAAAGCGCGCGTTCCCGCCGGTTGGCTCAGCCTTTTGGTCAACGCCGGCGACGGGATCGATCTGGACGTCTTTCTGACGCGGCAGCCAAAGGACCGCATGGTCAGAAAGCTGGGGCAGCAGCTCCGTATCAACCGCAGCAAAATTAAGGAAACCAGCGACACCAACACGGATTTTGACGACCTCGACGGTGCAATCCGCAGCGGCTATTTTCTAAAAGACGGCCTTTCCAACAACGAGGATTTTTATTATCTGAACCTGCTTATCACCGTGACAGCCGGCAGCGTGGATGATCTCGAATGGAAGGTCGCAGAAATGAAAAAGCTCCTGCTCTCGCAGGATATGGATGTGCAGACCTGTTCCTTTTGTCAGGAGCAGGCTTTTTTGTCCTCTCTCCCTCTGGTTTCTCTGGAGCGCCAGCTCTATGAGCGGTCTAAGCGGAATGTTCTGACAACGGGAGCCGCCAGCTGCTATCCCTTCACCAGCTACGAGATGTGCGATGACAACGGCATTCTTCTTGGCGTCAATAAACACAACAATTCTCTCATCATCGTGGACATCTTCGATTCCCGCGTCTACAAGAATGCCAATATCGCCATTCTCGGAACCAGCGGAGCCGGAAAAACCTTTACACTTCAGCTGATGGCTCTGCGTATGCGCCGCAAGGGAATTCAGGTCTTTATCATCGCGCCGCTCAAAGGGCATGAGTTTCACCGGGCCTGTTCCAACATCGGCGGACAGTTTATCTCCATATCTCCGGCTTCTCAAAACTGCATCAACATCATGGAGATCCGCAAGGCAGATAAGTCCGTGGACGATCTGCTGGATGGCCCCGGCGCGGAAAAATCTCTGCTGGCAGCCAAAATTCAGCGGCTGCACACGTTTTTCAGTCTCTTAATTCCGGACATGTCCCACGAGGAGCGGCAGCTTCTGGATGATGCCATGATCTGTACCTACGGGACAAAGGGCATCACACATGACAATGCTTCTCTGGAACAGCCGAAAAATCCCGGGCGCTATAAAGAAATGCCGATCCTGGGCGACCTGTATGAAATTCTCGCCGCCTCTCCGGAAACAAAGCGCCTTGCCAACATCCTGAATCGGCTGGTCAACGGCTCTGCCCGCTCCTTCAATCAGCAAACCAATGTGGCGCTGGACAACAAGTACATCGTCCTTGATATTTCTGAGCTGACCGGTGATCTGCTGACGGTGGGGATGTTTGTTGCTCTCGACTTTGTATGGGACAAGGCCAAAGAGAATCGCACGGCGGAAAAAGCCATCTTCGTGGACGAGTGCTGGCAGCTCATCGGCGCCAGCAGCAACCGACAGGCCGCCGAATCCGTTCTGGAGCTTGCCAAGACGATCCGCGGCTATGGCGGCAGCCTTGTCTGCGCCACACAGGATCTCAATGACTTTTTTGCGCTGGACGACGGTAAATATGGCAAGGGCATCATCAACAACAGTAAAACGAAGATCTTGCTGAATCTGGAGGAGGAAGAAGCCCAGCGTGTCCAAGGTGTCCTGCACCTTTCCGAAGCTGAGCTGATGGAAATTACGCACTTCGAACGCGGCAGCGCTCTCATCAGCACAAATAACAATAATATTGCCGTGGAGATCAAGTGCAGTCAAATGGAAAAGGAATTGATCACCACGGATCGCCGGGAGCTGGCCGAGCTTGCTCAGCGTGCTGCGCCAAAGCAGCATCCATGCTAATCCGTACACAATACGCATTTAAGACGTATAACGCTCCACAACCAACAGCAATACGGCGATTATACGGCTTCAATACGCATAACGAGGAGATGTTTCAATGAAAACGAGGGAACAGATCTATGGGCAGGAAGCCGCCGGCCTCCTGCGGGATGTTTCCATGTACCGTGCTCTGACGGAGATGCAGCTTTTGAAGCTCTATCCGCACAAGGAAAGTAAAATTGGAAATCTGCTGTCCTACCTGCAAAAGCAGGGCCGCATTGTGCAGCGCGGCGAGTATTACCGCATTCCCGCTGATGCGGAGGAGAGCATCGATCACGGGCTTTCAAAGGCCGTTTGGGTTCTTACCGACTTTATGGAGCAGGTGGAATATCATTCTGTCAGTGACTATCCCGCCAAAATCATCTTTTTTGCGGATGGTGAAGTTTACGAGATCATTTATGCGGAGCCGGGTAAAGAGCAGCTTATCAACCAAATGCTCTCCACGGTAAAAGAGGTTCCGCCCAAATACATCGTTCTGATTGAGCAGCCGGAGCAGATCGCCGAGATCCACACACCAAACACCAGCGGCTACTGTACCGTCTCTTCGGGCGGCGAAGTGCAGTATTATCAAATCGAATAAGGAGTTTTTTCTTGAACAGGGCCATTATATCACAAAGAATTACATCTATTCTGGCTGAGATCGAACGGCTGAACAATGCGCTCTATGCCATGAACACGACGGATATTCAGCGTTATCCCGACAACTACGAGGTGCTGTCCACGGATGCGGCGCTGCGGGCCGAGCGGATCACCTGCCGGCTGCGCCACCTGATCTATGCCACTACCAGCATCAAAAAAGAGGAATATCTGCGGTCTGCTGAAACCATGCAGGGCATTGAGATCAGCGAAAATGACGGCATTCTGGAGATCAAGCTCCCGTGCCTTCTGCCAAAGCGCAGGCAGCGCCAAAGCACGGAGTTCCTGTTGGATCCGTTTACCTCCGCGCTCTCCGATTACGCCGCCCACCACACTATGCCGCAATTTCAGCATTGTGTGGTCTGTTTTTCCCATATCTATGCGCAGGAGCTGCCAGAGCGGCGTATTCGTGATTATGACAATCTGGAACTGAAGCAGTTTCTGGATGTTGCGGCCTCCTTCATCTTGACGGATGACAATGGGCTGCTGTGCGACGCCTACAACACCACGGAGTTGGGCGAAGAGGATTGCACACGGCTTTTTCTCATGGACAGCACGCAGTTTCCGGCCTGGCTTGCAGAGCGCCAGAATGGTGTAAAAAGCATATCGGATTTTTGACCTTTTATGGGCGCTTATTTTCCTAGGTACAAAAAGCGCCCTGAAAGCGCTGAAAATACTGCGTTTTTTCAAGGCGCTCCAGCCGCAAAATTACCCAAGCTATAAAGCCCTACGGTAAAATATCGTACAAGGAGGCAGCACGGTTTATGCCTCGAAAGCCCCGGCAGCTGCCAGCTCAAAATACGCTGCCCTATCTTCTTTTGACATTAACCGCCCTCTGCGGTGAATACCCCATCCGTCAAATCAGCCACCTGCCGGGTGGTTCCGCATACCTCGAAAGTGTCGTTACCGCTCTCCGGCGAGATGGGCTGCTGCGTACCTTCTCCAAAGACGGCCTGCGTGGACTTCGGCTCACCTCGTCAGCCAAACGGCTGCTGTTGGCTGATGCTCCCGAATGGTTTTCAGCCTACCTGACCGGCAGTTCTGAGCCAAACAAGCTCAAAAGCGAAATTCCCAGACGGCTCCGGCTTCACCGGATGGCTGAGATCCTGACCATCATGCACAACGCTGACATTCCGGCCTTTCCATGGGAAAAGGTCCCTTTTTCCGCTGCCAGCCAAAGTGCAGCAATCCCCGCCTATTACACCTCCAGAGAGGTTAAAGAGATCGGCCCGCAAGGGGCGAAAATCAAAAGTTCACGCGCAACCGGCATCCTGCTGACGGATGGCGGTATTTTTTTGACCTATAACACCGCCAAAGCGCAGATGAAATGGGAGTACAAGGCTGAACTGCGGTTCAAAGCTCTGCTGCAAACCGAAGGGGTCATGCCCGATGCGGAGATTTCCGGGATCGTGTTCGGCTCCACCATGGAACAACTTTCTATCCTGACGCAGCCGGACGCGCACAGCTATTTCCTGCTGGATGGCAGCTTTCCGCATTTCTACTATCTGACCAATGACCGTTATGGCGAAGCGATCCTTCGCCTCTTATGCGACACGCAGCAGCGCAGGACGCTCGATGCAATCCTTGCAGACGGGCTCCATGAGGGGATACCAAATTGGCGCGTCGAGAACGACGCCATTGACAGCGAGGGGAATCCTGTTCTATTCGCCTACACCTGTGATTTTCCTCGCATCCGGCGTTTCGATACCGCGCTGGAGCTGCACGGAATGACAGGGACATTGATTTGCTTCGATTACCAGGAAGAAGCCTTGCGGGAGATCTGCGGGCAGTGTGTGATGCTGCAAAGCATTGATTTTCAACAGTTTGAAAGGAGCGTGCTCTATTCCTAAAAAGAAGCTGATTCAGCTTTTCATTATCATTCCAATCGCTGCGCTGGCGCTGCTCTATGGGAGCGGCTACCTCTCGCAGTTTTTTTCCAATTACCGTGCATGGCAGGAGGCCGGCGCCGTGTTTGGGACGTCTCCCGCATTCCCGGACGCCGGATTCGTTCCCTGCCTTGCGGCAGCCTTCCACTTTCCGTATGGGCTGTATGGCCTCGGCCTCTGCATCGGTGCGCTGGCGCTGCTGATCCTCATGGTCATGCGGATGGGCTACAGCGAAGGCGGCGAATACGACCGGCGGCGCAACCTTGTCTATTCCAACAAGGGAACCTACGGCACCGCAGGGTTTATGTCCCGCAAGGAACTGACGGAGGTGCTTGATCTTGTTCCGGATATTCGCAAGCATTCCGGCACGATTCTCGGCGAGCTGGATCATCAGGTCATTTGTATTCCTCCAAAGACTCGATTTAACGGGAATCTTGCGGTTTACGGCGCCAGCGGCTCCAAGAAGACAAGAGCCTTTTGCGTCAACATGATTCTCCAATGCGCGGCGCGGAAGTCAAGCCTTGTGATCTGCGACCCCAAATCCGAGCTTTATGAAAAGACCAGCGAATATCTGCGGGATCAAGGCTATACCGTCCGTGTGTTCAATCTGGTCACACCGTCAGCCTCCGATTCATGGAATTGTCTTGCGGAGGTCGGCGGTCAGGAATTGATGGCCCAGCTTTTTTGTGACGTCATCATCAAGAATACCGGCGGCGAGGAACGCGACCACTTCTGGGACAGCGCAGAAATGAATCTGCTCAAAGCGCTGGTCCTCTATGTTTCCATCAGCTACCCCAAGAAAAAGCAAAATATCGGCGAGGTGTATCAGTTGATTGCCGCCAGCTCCGAACAGGAGTTGAACGCGCTTTTTGGCGTTCTTCCGGTTACGCATCCTGCCAAAGCGCCATACAGCATTTTCAAGCAGGCGTCAGAGGGTGTGCGCGGCGGCGTTATCATCGGGCTCGGCTCCAGACTGCAGGTTTTCCAAAACCGGGATATTCGCAACATCACATCCTACAACGAGATTGATCTGGAACTTCCGGGAAAGCAGCCATGCGCGTATTACTGCATTACCAGCGATCAGGACAGCACTTTTGATTTTCTTTCCTCGCTGTTTCTTTCCTTCGTGTTTATCCGCCTGGTTCGCTATGCAGACGAGCATTGCCCCGGCGGGGAGCTTCCGGTTCCTGTTCATGTACTTGGTGAAGAGCTGTGTGCCTGTGGAGTAATCCCAGATCTATCGAGAAAAATTTCGGTCATTCGTTCCAGAAACCTGTCCATGTCATGTGTGTTCCAGAACTTAGCTGGTCTTCAGAACCGCTATCCCTACAACCAGTGGCAGGAAATTCTGGGCAACTGCGATGTGCAGCTTTTTCTTGGCTGCACAGATGCTCTGACGGCGGAATTTATTTCTGACCGGACCGGCGAGGCCAGTATCTCTGTCACCAGTAAAGCCAAACAGCTCGGAACATGGCGCGTATCCAATTACACGCCTGAATACCGGGAAACCAGCGGTGTCGGCCGGCGCAAGCTGATGACCATGGACGAGGTGCTGCGTATGGATATTGATAAAGCCCTGATCCTCATTCGGGGCAAGAATGTACTGGAGGTGGATAAGTACGACTATTCCAAACATCCCGAGGCGAAGAAGCTGCGGCCGAGCAAGGCCGCCTCCCATGTCCCTGCATGGCGGGCAAATCAGCCGCAGGAAAAGCAAACTCCATCGGCGCCGCCATCTCAGGCAGCGGAAAAGAAGCCGGCGCAAAAGAAAAAGCCTGCACCGGCTGAAAAAGTCGTTGCCGTAACCAAAGAATCCATTATGAAGAAAAAGGAGGATACTTAATGCCCAAGAAAAAAACGATCCCGCCCCCTGATGATTTCTCCTCGGAGTTCATGGAAACCGAATCCGCCAAAGAACTTCCTGAGCAGCAGGTGGAGGCCGCCGGCAGCGACAACACGGAAACTCCGCTGGCAGGACCCCCGGAAGTTGATCTTGGCTCCGGCGATGTGAGCGGCACAGCAGATGTTGAGGAAAACGAGCTGGATGCCGAAAACACCGCTGATGCCGCAGAGACTGTCCCTGTTTCCGATGAAAAGGCTGAGGACCCGGAGTACGACAGCATTTTGCAGGAGCTGAACAGCAGCACTCCGGCACCCCTTGACAGCAGCGGCGAAAATGCTCTGGATGCGCTTTTACTGGAAGGATATGTGGAAAATGCTCCGCCCGCTGAAGATGAAACGGAATCCGCAGATGGTGAAACTGCTCCGCAGCCTACCGCCCCTCCCGCACCTGCCGGACGCCGTGACTCCTACATTCTGACCGTTGATGCAAAAGACCGTATCGAAACGGAAGAAGAACGCCGTGAGGTCATCTGGCATGAGATCAAGACCTCGCATATTGCCGGTCGTATTTTGACCGGAACGTTGGACGGCGTGGAGCAGACCCCTTCCGGCCGTACTATCGTTGTCGTTGACTACAAGGGTTATCGCATTGCGATCCCGCTGAAAGAAATGATGCTCTATTCCGGGCCCGTTCCGTATGGGGCGAAATACAAGCCGTTTATGGAGCGGATGAACAGTATCCTTGCAACCATGCTCACCGCGGAGATCGATTTCATCGTCCGGGGTCTGGATAACACCGCCCGCAGCGTTGTGGCAAGCCGCAAGGCCGCCATGCTCCGTAAGCGTCAGACCTTCTATCTGGACACCAACGAAGATGGCGTCCCCATGATCTATGAAGGGCGCGTCGTACAGGCGCGCGTCATTGGCGTTGCGGAAAAAGTCCTGCGTGTGGAAGTGTTCGGCGTGGAGTGTACGATTTTCGCCCGCGATCTGTCTGCCGCATGGTTCGGTGACGCCCGCGAGTATTACAGCGTCGGCGACCGTGTTCTTGTCCGTGTGCTCACCATTGACCGCGGCGACATCAACCATATTTCCATCACAGCAGATATCCGCAGCGTTTCGTCCGCCGCCAACCAGAGCAATCTGGATAAATGCGTCCTGCAGGGCAAATATGCCGGCAGAGTGACCGATGTGCGGCACGGCGTTGTGTTCATCCGGCTCAACAACGGTGTCAACGCGGTTGCCCACACCTGCTATGACCGGCGAATGCCTGGAAAGAAAGACGACGTCAGCTTTGCCGTTACCCGTCTGGATGAGGAACGCGGCATCGCCGTCGGCATCATCACCAGAATCATCAAACAGAATTTGTAAAAAAGGAGAGGCCACCATGAAGAGCTTATCAAAGCTGGCCCTTTGCCTGCTGCTTGCCATGTCGCTGACGGTCAGCGCCTTTGCCGCTCAGGTTCCCGATTCATTGGTAGCGGAAAACCTGAACGGCCAGCAGCGGCTTGTAAAAACCTACACGCTTTCCCCGGAGGTTGACCCAGATGAGCTGAAGGAAGAGGACTTTTCCTACGACGGTTATCTTTATACATCCTCGACGATACCCCGCAGAGCATCAAGATCAAGCGCAATGCCGTGATGACGCTGGAATTCCGCAATCAGCCCAAGGGCGGCATACTCGTCAAAAAGGTGGACGCTGTAACAAATGCCCCCATCCCGGATGTTGAGTTTCTTGTCACGGATTCCGACGGCAATCTCATCGGCAACGCCAACGGCAAGTTCGTGACGGACAGCGCAGGTACTTTCTCTATTACCGACATTGCCCCCGGTACGACGCTCATCATCAAGGAAACCCGCGCCAAAGAGGGGTACCTGTTGGACGATACGCCGCAGACGGTTAAGGTCAAATCCAACGAAGTCACCACGGTAGAGTTCAGAAATCAGCCCAAGGGCAACCTCATCATCGTCAAGCAGGATTCCATCACAAAGGAACCGCTGGAGGGCGTTCAGTTCAAGATCGTCTATGCGGATGGCTCGTATGTAGATGCCGAGGGCGGCACGCTGTCCTCCAACGGCCTGTACTGGACGGATAAGGAGGGCAAGATCACCCTCTCCGGCATTTCCGGCACCGTTGTGGTGACGGAGGTTGAGACGATCCCCGGCTATGCCATCGACGAAAACACTCGCACGCAGACTGTGGTGGTCAATCCCAACGACACACAGACTCTCCACTTCTACAACACGCCTATTGGTGGCGTGGAGATCATCAAGG
>UMJI01059954.1_pt1 | contig 14156 bp, 9 predicted proteins | sample 1965991 | NCBI WGS metagenome assembly UMJI01 (sample SAMEA4836140, study PRJEB28245) | human gut metagenome | biome: gut microbiome; material: fecal sample | place: Denmark | collected 2008
TAACATTTGTTTACAAGACAGCAGGTATCACAGCCAATAAATAAGCTTTTTTCTTTCAAACACTTTCATATAAAGATGGAACAGCCACCCTTGGGTTTCCCCGCGGGTGGCTGTTTCAATATGTTATATACGAATAAATGTGAATATTACAAGGTATAATCTATACTAATGGGGATTTTGCAGGAATATGATACCTAACGAATGGGGATTTGAGCGGAAACCGAGGTGCTGTAAATGGGGATTTGCGCGAAAATAGTGTTTACACGAACGGGGATTTGCGTTATAACACATATAAAAACGACTGCCTTTGAATATTTTGGACAGTCGTTTAGATTCATTTGGTTAATTATTATTCTTATGTTTCTTGATTATCTCTTCATATCTGCGCTGGGAAGCTTTTTCTTCCTCAGTAAGTTCTTTTGGCGCATCTTCAATATCGTTAAGCTGTGCAAATACATCAGCTAAATCATCTAAATTGAGTAAATTCTTGTTGTCTGGCATAATACCCCTCCTTTATTAAGCTGATTGTTATTATGGAATCTGATGGAAGAAATCTTCCAGCCGTATAAATGTTTTCGTGAGAACCTCGGCTTCTTCTTTTGTTAAATCTTTCGTGATATGTCCAATCATATCCTTGTGAAAATTCTCATGATGTCTGTATGCGGCAATTCCTTTGTCTGTAAGAGAAGCATAGACTATACGGCGGTCTTTCTCACCGCGCTTTCTTATCACATATCCTTTCTTGACAAGTCCATTGATTCCAACTGTAAGAGTTCCCATAGTTACTCCAAGTGATTTGGAAATTGTGGACATAGTACGAGGTTCTTCAATGCCGATTGCTTCTATAATATGCATGTCTGTAACAGAAATATCTTTAAATTCTTCTGTGATAAGAGCCCTTTCTTCAATGTTCAAGATATCATTGAACAAGTCTACAAGCACAGAATTCAGAGACTCAAATATATCCATAAACACGTACCTTAACCTTACTTATTAATAAAATAATTATATCTTATTAAAAAGTAATATGCAAGTTTGCAATTTGTACAAATGTGGTGTAATATGTCATTGGAATATGCAAAACTGGGTATTTGATACCCTTAATCTATTATGACGTTGGAGGAAGACATGAAATTTATAGCAATTGGTGAATTGATGTTGAGACTATCACCACCTAACTATGAAAAACTTGTAACTACACATGATTTCAGAGTTAATTATGGCGGAGCAGAGGCAAATGTAGCGGTTTCCCTTGCAAACCTTGGTGTTGATTCAACATTTTTTACAGTATTACCTAACTCAGACCTTGGAAAGTCAACTATTAATTATCTTAAGTCTAATGATGTGCATACCAAGCACATTATAAGATCAGAAGGAAGAATGGGACTTTATTATCTGGAAGAAGGTGTTTCTGTCAGACCTTCACAGGTAATATATGATAGAGATGATTCTGCATTTGCAGAATACGACTATAAGGATGTTGATTTCGAGGAGATTCTTAAGGATTATGACTGGCTCCATATTAGCGGTATCACTCCAGCTCTTTCTTACAACTGCCGTAAGATGATGGATATGGCAGTTAAGGCAGCTAAGAAGATGGGACTTACTGTCAGCTTCGATCCTAACTGGAGAAGTACGCTCTGGTCATTCGAGACTGCAAGAGATGTTCTTAGTAAGTACCTTCCTTATGTTGATGTGCTTATTGGAATAGAACCTATCCATGTATACAGAGAAGATGGAACTGATGTTAAAGATGGTCTTACAATGGACCCATCATTTAAGGACATGGACAGAGTATTTAAGGCAATAGACGAGCAGTATCATATGAAGGCTATTGCAAGAACTGTAAGATATGTACACTCAGGAAGCAACAACTCTTTAAAGGCTTTCTATTATACTAATGGAGAGACTTATGAGAGTAAGACAATTAATTTCGAGATAGTAGACCGAGTTGGTGGAGGCGATGCATTTTCATCAGGACTTATCTATGCCCTTATGGACAATATGACTCCTGAAGATACTGTTAACTTCGCTGTTGCTTCTTCAGTAATGAAGCATGCTATCAGAGGTGATACTAATATCACATGTGTTGACCACATTAAGAGACTTATGAAGAATTCGTCTTTCGATGTGCAGAGATAATTTAATATTAAGATTACCTGTTCCGTGTGTGGAACAGGTTTTTTTACGGAGGCTTAAGTTATGAGTATTAATATTTGTCCAATGGTTGCACTGGCAGCCGAGCTGACGAATGTGCCTTTATGGCTTTGTATACCATTTGCATGTCTGCTTTTGTGTATAGCCATAATTCCACTTGTAAAAGGAGAATGGTGGGAAAAGTACAGACCATTTGCTGTAATATTCTGGTCACTGCTTTTCATAATTCCGTTCGCAGTTAAGTATGGTGCTGGAACAGCAGCAGAGACTGTACTTGAATGTCTGGTAAATGATTATCTTACATTCATTGTACTGCTTTTCGGTCTGTTCTGCGTAGCAGGTAACATAACAGTTGAGGGAAGTCTTGTTGGTTCACCAAGAGTAAATGTTATTCTTCTTGGAATAGGAACCCTTCTTTCAAGCTGGATTGGAACTACAGGTGCGTCAATGCTTCTTGTAAGACCTGTTATTAAGATGAATTCATGGAGAAGAAATAAGGCTCACATAATGGTGTTCTTCATTTTTCTTATATCTAATATGGGAGGAAGTCTTACACCTATCGGTGACCCACCACTTCTTATGGGATTCTCAAGAGGTGTTCCTTTCTTCTGGAGTATAAGATTCTTTCCGATACTGCTCCTTAATATGATTATTCTTCTTACAGTGCTTTATTTTCTTGACAAGAGAGCATACAGGAAGGATATAGCAGCAGGTTATATGCCAGAGATTAAGGAAAATGAGCCACTTATAAGATTTGAGGGATTACATAATATTATATTCATCGTAATTATTGTAGCAGCAGTTATATTAAGCGGAGTACTTCCGGATGTACCATTTTTCCAGAATGCTGCCGGCGAGGTAATCTCAATTCCTATATTTGGAGAGGTTAAGCTTGCAATTACTTCACTTATTGAAGTAGTTATGATTCTTTTAGCCGCATTTTTATCATTCAAGACAACTAATGCAGAGATAAGAAAGAAAAACCATTTCACATGGGGTGCCATTCAGGAAGTTGCTGTACTTTTCATAGGTATATTTATTACTATGCAGCCAGCTCTTATGATTTTAAAGAGTGCAGGCGCAGAGCTTGGACTTACACATCCATCACAGATGTTCTGGGTAACAGGTGCGCTTTCAAGTTTCCTTGATAATACACCAACTTATCTTGTATTCCTCACAACGGCTGGTTCAATGGGATTTGCGTCAGGTATTACAACTGCACTTGGAGTTGTTCCTGCAAAAATGCTTACGGCAATATCATGTGGCGCGGTATTTATGGGAGCAATGACTTATATCGGTAATGCACCTAATTTCATGGTTAAGTCAATATCAGATGAAAATGGTGTTAAGATGCCAAGCTTCTTTGGTTATATTGTGTGGTCATTGTGCTGCCTTGTACCGGTATTCCTTATTGACACACTATTATTCTTTATATAATTAGGAGGTGCGCATTATGGCAGATAATGATAAAATAACTGAACTTGCGAACAGAATATACGCACTGGACGAGAAAGTATATAAAGCTACAGGTTCTAATCTGGGACGTGTATATCAGGGAAACAAGGAAAAATGTATTAATGATTTAAGAGATTTGATTAAATCCAGTGCGGATTCTTCAGTTCTTAGAAGTGAGCTTGCTCTTATAAGTAATATGGCAAGAACCACTAAAAAGAATCCTCAGCTTCATAAAGAAATAATGCATGAATATGGTGAGATATTTGATGAAGCAATGGCTATGCAGGAAGCGAGAGAGGGAAATGATATTATTGACCCGGAGCATGCAGAGCTTAATATGTCCAATCTTGCAAACAGATTTGGAAAGGACGACAATCTTATTATATGCATAGGCCGTTCATATGGCTGTGCCGGAACAGATATTGGTTTCAGGCTTGCTGATAAGTTAAGAATCAGCTATTATGATGTATCTATCATGAATGAGATATTACAGCGTAATGAAGAACATGAAGAAACTGACAGAGCTTTATTCCAGAATAAAACAGCAAGAACACCGGCTCAGTGGTGGAGAGATTTTAAGAAGTACCATGGTCTTTCAAGGTCTGATGTACAGTTCTTTAATACATCTAAGAAGCTGGTCGATTTAGCAAAGCAGGAACCATATGTTATCATGGGAAGATATGCGGATAATATTCTTACTAAGAACCACATTCCTCATATAAGCATATTTATCACAGCTCCTAAGAAGCTGCGTATACAGAGAACTTACCATACAAGCAAAGAGAAGCTTACTTATAAGCAGGCTGCGAAGTATGTTTCAAAAGAGGATAAGGCACATCTTAAAAGATACGCATTCTATACAGGCAAGAAGTGGGGCGAAGCAGATAATTACGACCTCACAATTAACAGCTCAACTTATGGAATTGACGGAAGCGTAGATCTGATTATGAGAATTGTGGCTAAGAATCAGCTTGACAACTAAACATTTATTATATAAAATCTAATCAAATGCATTGACGAAGACAGTAGGTTGGAGTGAAAAGCATGAGCGAGCCGGGATGGTGAGAGCCGGTGCGAGTACTATCCATCTGAACATCACTTCTGAGCATCTTCGCTGAAATCATCACGAGACTAAGCGGGGACGGTAATCCCATCGTCAGGTTAAAGCCAGGGACGCATATGATAGTATGTCGTAATCATTCAGATTTTAGGATAAGTATGTTACCCCTCTGTTGTATTACGGCAGAGGGTTTTTTTCGTATACAACAAAGTCACGGAGAGACTTGGCTTACGAAAAGAAATTATAAGCCACAAGGCAAGAAAGGAAGCTGCAATGATTTATCAGAAAGTTTCTGCGGACATGAAGTTCGTAGACAGAGAAAAAGAAGTTGAAAAGTTCTGGAAAGACAATGATATCTTCCAGAAGAGTATTGATAACAGAAAGGAAGGTCCAACTTACACATTCTATGACGGACCTCCAACTGCTAATGGTAAGCCACATATTGGACATGTACTTACAAGAGTTATTAAGGATATGATTCCAAGATACAGAACAATGAAGGGTTATATGGTTCCTCGTAAGGCTGGATGGGATACACATGGACTTCCTGTTGAGCTTGAGGTTGAGAAGATGTTAGGTCTTGATGGCAAGGAACAGATTGAAGAATATGGTATCGAGCCATTTATCAAGCATTGTAAGGAATCTGTATGGAAATACAAGGGTATGTGGGAGGATTTCTCATCTACTGTTGGTTTCTGGGCTGATATGGATAACCCATATGTAACATATGACAATAACTTTATCGAGTCTGAATGGTGGGCTTTAAAGCAGATCTGGGATAAGGGTCTTCTTTATAAGGGCTTCAAGATTGTTCCTTACTGTCCTCGTTGTGGTACACCTCTTTCTTCACATGAGGTTGCCCAGGGCTACAAGACTCTTAAAGAGCGTACAGCAGTTGTAAGATTCAAGATTGTTGGAGAGGATGCATATTTCCTTGCATGGACAACAACTCCTTGGACACTCTGCTCTAATATTGCTCTTTGTGTTAATCCAGATGAGACTTATGCAAGAGTTAAGGCAGCAGATGGATTCACATACATCATGGCAAAGGCACTTCTTGACAAGGTTCTTGGTGGGATTGAGAGAGAAGAAGGCACACCTGCTTATGAGATTATTGAAGAATACAAGGGTAAAGACCTTGAATATAAGGAATATGAGCCACTTTACCAGTGTGCAAAGGATGCTGCTGACAAGCAGCACAAGAAAGCATTTTTCGTATACTGCGATAATTATGTAACTATGGAAGATGGTACTGGTATCGTTCATATTGCACCTGCATTTGGTGAAGACGATGCAAGAGTTGGTAGAAAATATGACGCTCCATTTGTTCAGATGGTAGACGAGGCTGGTGTTATGAAGCCTGAGACTCCATTTGCAGGAATGCGTGCTAAGCCAACTAAGAAAGAGATGGAAGCAGGCGCTATCAACTGTGATGTTGAGGTTCTTAAGGAACTTGAGGGCAGAGGAATCCTCTTCTCAGCACCTAAGGTAGAGCATGAATATCCTCATTGCTGGAGATGTGATACACCACTTATCTACTATGCAAGAGAGTCATGGTTTATCAAGATGACAGACCCAGAAGTTAAGGCTAACTTAATTGCTAATAATAAGACAATCAACTGGATTCCAGAGACAATCGGTACAGGACGTTTCGGAGCATGGCTTGAAAATGTTCAGGACTGGGGAATTTCACGAAACAGATACTGGGGTACACCTCTTAATATCTGGCAGTGTGAGGACTGCGGTGAGATGATGTCTATCGGAAGTATCGAAGAACTCAAGGAAAAATCAGACAATTGTCCAGATAATATTGAGCTTCACAGACCATATGTTGATGCAGTTACATGTAAGTGTCCTAAGTGTCAGGGAACAATGAAGAGAGTTCCAGAAGTTATCGACTGCTGGTTCGATTCAGGTTCAATGCCATTTGCACAGCACCACTATCCATTTGAGAATAAAGAATTATTCGAGCAGCAGTTCCCAGCTAAGTTCATATCTGAAGCTGTTGACCAGACAAGAGGATGGTTCTACTCATTACTTGCTATCTCAACACTGCTCTTTAACAAAGCTCCATATGAGAATGTTATTGTTCTCGGACATGTTCAGGATGCAGATGGACAGAAGATGAGTAAATCAAAGGGTAACGCTGTTGACCCATTTGACGCATTACAGAAGCATGGTGCTGACGCAATCCGTTGGTACTTCTACGAGAATTCAGCTCCTTGGGTTCCTAACAGATTCAAGGATGAGTGGGTTTCAGAAGGTCAGAGAAAGTTCATGGGAACATTCTGGAACACATATGCATTCTTTGTACTGTATGCTAATATTGATAATTTTGATGCTACTAAGTATCAGCTTGAATATGACAAGCTTTCAGTTATGGACAAATGGTTATTATCAAAGCTTAATTCTTTGGTTAAATTCGTTGATACTAACCTTGAGAACTACAAGATTACAGAGACTGCAAGAGCGCTTGAGGACTTCACTGACGAGCTTTCTAACTGGTATGTAAGAAGAAGCCGTGAGAGATTCTGGGCTAAGGGAATGGAGCAGGATAAGATAAATGCTTACATGACTCTTTACACAACACTTGTAACTCTTGCTAAGATTTCTGCACCAATGGTTCCATTCATGACAGAAAGCATTTATAGAAATCTTGTATGCAGCATTGATAAAAATGCGCCTATTTCAATACATTTATGCGACTTCCCTAAGGTTAATGAGCAGTTCATTGACAAGAAGCTAGAGGAGACTATGGATGACGTATTAGACGCAGTTGTTATCGGACGTGCATGCCGTAATTCAACTAATATCAAGAACCGTCAGCCAATTGGCAAGATGTTTATTAAAGCAGACTGGAAGCTTGATGAGTTCTACACAGCTATTATCGCTGATGAGCTTAATGTTAAGGAAGTTGAATATACAGATGATGTCAGAGCATTTACATCATACTCATTCAAGCCACAGATGAAGACTCTCGGACCTAAGTACGGAAAGCTTCTTAATGCAATCAGAACAGCTCTTACAGAGGTTGACGGTAACGCAACTATGGATAAGCTTAACGAGTCAGGAAGCTTCGAGTTAAATGTTGAAGGTCAGGCTATTGAGCTTTCTAAGGACGATGTTCTTATCGAGATGACTCAGAAGGAAGGATTTGTTGCAAGCAGCGACAAGGGTATCACAGTTGTTCTTGATACTAACCTTACTCCAGAGCTTATCGAGGAAGGTTTCGTAAGAGAGGTTATCTCTAAGGTTCAGACTATGCGTAAGGACGCTGGTTTCGAGGTTATGGATAAGATTAATCTCTATGTATCAGGCAACGACAAGATAGCTGATATTGTTAACAGAAATGCCGCTCAGGTTAAGACTGTAGTTCTTGCACAGGATATTATCACTGGAAAGACTGCAGGATTTGAGAAGGAGTGGGATATCAATGGTGAGAAGGTTACACTTGCTGTTGAGAAGCTTGCTTAATGCAGGTAATTGAATAAAAGTTATATTAAGCTGTGTGCTGGTCTTTGAGGCTGGTGCACAGCTTTTTTATGCTATAGAAATATTGATATATATTATTGTAAATGTTACTATTTAATTAAGAAAAATGTTGTATGCGGAGAAATCATAATGATAAAAATTGCAATATGTGATGATGACATTGATTTTATGGATAAGTATGATGAACGGATAATAGACATTTTTAATAAATGTACTATGGGAGATGAAACATATTCGGTCGTCAGATATCATTCGGGAAAGGAACTGCTGGATAATTATAAGAAAGACGGTGCAGATATATTTCTGCTTGATATAGACCTCGGTGACTGTAAAGGATATGAGGTGGGGCGTGAGCTTACATTTAGGGAGTCCGACCCGGCAATTATATATATTACTGGATATTCAGAGAATGTATATAATGCTTTTGTTGGCAGACCGATAGGATTTGTACAGAAGAAATGCCTTGAAAGTGACCTTGAAAAGTTTGTGTATGATGCAGTTTATCATGTTCGTAAGAGGGCGCAGAGAGTAGAGATTACAGGAAAAGATAGAAAATATGAGCTGGCAGCAGATGAAATAGTTGTATTTGAAGTGTATGACCATGAATTAAAGATTACTTTAAAAGATGGAGAAAAGATACTTAGTGGTTCGTTGCACACATATGAAGAGAAACTTGAAGAGTATGGGTTTATTAAAATATCGCGCTCAGTTATGCTCAATCCAAGATATATAAAAAATATATCCGGTGATGAAGCTGTCATGATAAATGGCAGTATTTATAAAATCAGCAGAAGCAGACGAAAGAATGTGAGAAGGGAATACGAATTATGTACGAGGCGGTAGAAGTGTTTGTAAATATTTTTCAGGCATTTGCAATAACATTTTATCTTATAAAATGTCTTGGCGTGAAAGAGGGGAAGAATAGAAAATGTGCATATATAACAGGAGTTATAGTAACAGTTCTGTATCTTGAGATTATGAACAGAATTATATTTTTTGAGAGCGTGGGAGTGCTTATATATCTAGTTGTATCATTGGCGTTTAGCGCAGTATTCTTATGTGGGAATGTTGCCCAGAAGATTATGTATAATGTTGTGATGATGGTGGCAATTGTATGTGCCGCAATGCTAGGCGCTGGAATTGTAGGAGTAATAAAAGGAACAGATTTCTTAAAAGTAGGACAATATGGAGAATCAAGCAGGTATATTTCACTTGTACTTACGCAGGTGATTTTATGCATATTTTTCTATATGATAATTAAGTTTAAGACAATGAATGAGCATATGGATAACAGATACATGATGGTATTAAGTATAGTTCCGGTTGTTTCAGTAATTATATGCTGTCTGATAGTATATCAGGAAAATAAAAGTGAAAGCATTAGAGCATTATATACGCTGATTGCTGTGGTGGGAATAATCACGGTTAATATTATAAATATGGTACTGATGTCTATTGAACGAAAAGTCTACGAACATAATACAGAGGAAGAACTTCTTGTAGAGGCATACAGACAGAAAGAGAAGGACATTCAGGGGATAATTGAACTTCAGGAAAGATATAGCAAGTATAAGCATGATGAAAAGAACATATTAAGTCTGATTTCGGATTTAGCTGATAAGGGGGAAATGCAAAAAATAAAGAATATTACGCAGAAGTACACAGGTGAGCAGTCTGTAGAAAAGGAAGTAATATGTTCTTCAAATGTTGTACTTAATTATCTTCTTAACAGAAAAATATTACAGTGTGAAGAACTTAGAATTGAGAAAACATGTATTGTATTAGGAAATGTGGAGGAATCAATAGCTGATATAGATATGTATGTAATATTAGAAAATCTTATTGATAATGCTATGGAAGCAAGCCTGAAAACAGACAAACCGGAGATATATGTGATGATATGCAGGACAGAAGATACATTGAGCTTTAATATAGGCAATTCGGTAATGAATGGCATTAAGGAAATAAATACAGATACTCAGACAACTAAGGAAGACAGCAGAAAGCATGGATATGGTTTGAAGAATATTAAAGATGTTGTTGATAAATATAATGGGGAAATATCGTATGAAATGCGTCGACCAGACTATATTATGTGTAGAGTTGAGCTGTCATTGGAAAAGTGAAATACAATTCGCGTTAAAAAATGACCGTTCGCGTAAATCGTATTGAAAAATATTGGGAATGTTGTAAAGTGGAGTCAGAATGTAGTCGGGATAAGAAGGGGGAGATTCTATTGAAGAAGGCAGTGTTAGCAATATTGATTGCAGGAATGGCTGTATTAACAGCATGTAGTAATAATAAGACGGTTAAGAATGATGACAATGTTTACAAATATTCTGATTATGAATATAAAGATGAGGCTCAATTTTATATGAAGAAAAATGCTGCGGCTGCGGAAAAAGGGTATTATTATCTTGCAAAGTCTCCAGTTAGCAGTGAAGAATATAAATTTATGTTTTACTACGATATGGTTAATGCCAATAGTGTAGCGTTATGTTCAAATGTAAATTGTACACATGATAATGCAGAGTGCGAGGCATATTTGTCAGATGAAGAATGTCTGGGTAGTACTATATGGTATTATGGTGGAAGAATATACATGATAGAAAAGACAAAGGAGAAGGATATCCTTGTGTCTTATGATAAAACATTAAGAGATAAGAAATCGGAAAAGACATTATCAACAGAAGGTATGTCTTTGTCATCAGCATGGGGTGACATTAAATATGCAGATATTGTCAATGGATATATGTATTATCTTTTATATAGTGATTCGGGGTGTGTAATGTATAAGGTGGACATTAATAGTTCATCTGAACCGGAAAAAGTAAAAGAATATAATGCAGCATTCAATGGTGGAACAGATTTTATAGGGGTTAGTCTTGCGTCACTTAACGCAATAGGTGACAAACTCTATATTAACTGGAGAACAAGTATATCATTAGAGGCAGAAGAATATATCGTGGATTGTCTCGATACTAATACAGGGAATGTAGAAACACTTATTGATATAAGTAGTGATGACGAATTATCTAAGAAGGCAGATTCTAAACACTGGGTTACATCAGAATTATTTTATGATAAAGATGGCAACATGTATTTTGCAGGAGTAGATTCAAGTGCATGGTGTCTTTATAGAATGAATCTTAAAACACAGGAAATAAGTGAAGTATTTAAACTGGATAATAAATCAACCAGAAATTATACAAAACTTGCAGGATATGATGGACAGTATTTTTATGTATTTGATAAACCAGACCTTTCTAAAGGAATAAAAAATATTACAACTGATGATAAAAATATTGTTTATATATTAGATACAAATGGCGAGATAAAAGATACATTAGAATTTAATCAGGAAAGTACTAAGACGACTGCTGATGTAAATATATTGGGAGGAGATAGAAGATATCTGTTAGTAACAACAACAGATACGGATATTCAACAGTTCAAAGCATCTTCAGAATTAATGAGTAAATATGAAGAACTGAAAAAGAGAATGGAAACTGAAGGTTCGAGTAAACTGGCACAAGTATGTTTAAGTGCAGTGTTGGACAAAGCTGACATTGGAACAGGAAACAAGGAGTGGATACAGATTACTCCGGAATAGGAGCAAAATGGAATTATTGAGGGTTTTACGGAAAAGTGTTGTATTTATTGCTATTTTTCTTGGAATAATAATCTGGTTGAGCATTTTTAAGATTAATAATACGAATGATAAAAAAGTATATGCTTATTATAATCAGTTGATGTATGAATATGATAATCAAACGGAAATGATTGAATCCTTAACATACAGCAAGTATGTACATGATAAAACAGATGACTACGAAGCAGACAGGGAATATATTGAAGAAGCAATAAAACTTTTACAGGAAAAATATCAATATGTTTATTCTTCTGATATGTCAAGGGCAGAGAATAATTACAAGAAAATTATTAACAGCACATTATTTGCGGAGGAGCAAAGTTACTATGTACTTAATGCGCAAAAGTATATGGCAGATTTGGAAAGCAGAGGGGAAATCAATTTCTCTATTACTAACACTACTGCTATAGAAAAACTGGTATCAGACAAACAACTTCCAGTTATTTTTCTGGTGATGATGATATTTGTGCTTATAACTTTTATGGAAGAGTTTGAAAATAATATGTTTCTTCAGATTAGAGGCAGTAAAAATTCCAGAAAAGTATTACCGGTAAAAAGATGTTTTATTATATTGCTTATATCAATAGTGCTTTCGTTTGTTTTTAATGGCGTCATTCTGGCAATATATAAGAATATTTATGGCTGTAATATGGGAAGTCTGATACAGAATTCTTATATGTTTAATATGTTCCAATTAAAGACAAATGTAGCTACATTTTTTATTATATATTGTATAACATTTGCGATAGCTATGAGTGTGTTGTCATGGCTGGTATATTTTGTTTTCCTTATTACTGGTAATTACAAATTATCAATAGCAGGAACAGGGTTGTTTTTAGTTTTTGAATATATAATTAATATTAATATATCATCTAAGAGTGCATTTGCATTTTTAAAATACATAAATATTTCAAATGTATTGTTTCCGGGGCAGTCATATTACATATATGAAAACTGGGGAACGGATAATTTTATTACAGATATTCAGAGTACGACTTGGCTTCTGACAATATTACTGGCAATAACAGGATTGATTGGAGTATATATTACATATTCTCATAAATATGCACAGGGCAGGAAGAGTGCCATAACAAAAATAATAGAAAAATGCTCTCAGTTTATCCAGATGTTATTGGGAAAAGTACCTTTATTTGTATCTGAATTATATAAGACCCTTATATTACAAAAGGGAATAATACTTCTTGCTGCTGCTGTTTATTTATTGATATCATGCAGAATGTACAGAGGTGTTGATTATAGTAATACGGATTTTTCAATGAATAATTTTTATTCTATGTTTAGTGGAAATACCGGAGATAAAGAGTGTGAAGCATATATTGAGGAATGTCGTAATGCTGTCGAAGAATTAGGCAAAAAAGCAGAGACAGATGCTAATTATAAATATAAATTTCGTGAAGCAAGTCAGACTCTTGAAAATATGGAGAATTGTCTGAATTATGTAAGAAAAGTTAATGAGGAAAAAGGGATAGAAGCGAGAATTGTAAATCCCGCTGCTTATGAGGATATATTTGGCTCAAGGAAATATCAGAACACGGAAAGTCAGAATCTTGTATGCGTAATATTTCTTATTCTCATAATATCAGGCGAATATGCATATGAAAAAAGATGTCATATGATAGCTTTTCTTAACACTTCAAAAGAGAGAAGCAGGGTAAAGGCTGTTAAATTATTAAAAATACTTATGATATCATTTTTTATATGGGGACTTTCTGCATTTATTGATATTTTTAATATATGTCAGTTGTACAAACTAGAACAGTTGTCAGCACCAATTCAGAGCCTGCAGATTTTTTATGACCTTCCTTTTAATATCAGCATAGCTTGGTATATGGTAATTGGTCAGGCGTTCAGACTTGTTTTATTATTAATAATATCAATTGGAATATATGGAATTACAAAGATTTTAGATTATAAAGGCTGTCTTGTAATTACATTTATGGTGCTTGTTATGCCATATTTGTTATTCAAATTAGGTATTAATTCTATGAAGTATTTATCTGTCGAGATTCTGATGGATTTTGGAAGAATTATAGGAAAATATTGAAAAAGGTTCTAAAATGGAATGTATGTAAAGGAGCGGTCATGGAAAGTAAAAATTTAAAAGATGTATATAATCGTTTAATTGATTTATATGGATTTTATGAAATAAACAAGGATAGTGATGAATATAAAATCGCATTAAGATTCATGTCACAAGAGGATTTGTTAAAAGATGATATAGATAATATAAGACTGCTTGTAAAAGATGATGGGGAAGATTATATGTATTTTATCATTAATGAGAATACAGACTATATTGGCGGCGGCGCTTGTGGTGAA
>UMJI01012117.1_pt1 | contig 14071 bp, 19 predicted proteins | sample 1965991 | NCBI WGS metagenome assembly UMJI01 (sample SAMEA4836140, study PRJEB28245) | human gut metagenome | biome: gut microbiome; material: fecal sample | place: Denmark | collected 2008
ATCGGTATTCCCATCTGAACCATGAGCTTATTTACCGGCATCTCTCTCATCTTGTTACTTTCTGCCATCTTAATAATCCTCCTTTTCTGCATAAAAAAAATGTGTACTTACCTCATAAGCTGGACTTACGCTGATAAGCTACACACTTTTAACTGCATGATATATTTTCATAATGTGCGACAGCAGGTGCACAAAAAAAGAGTAGTAAAACTGGATTTACGCTAGTCTGCTACTCGTTTATCAGTATTATATTTTTCTTTTTCGAAAAAGTCAAACAAAAATTTTCTTGCATTTTTTCTCTTTTATACATTTATAATAGGCACGAGACAAAAAACATTAGATGTTCAACCTGCATCCATTCTCTATGTGCAAAGCCAGCGCAATAAAAGGGAAGCGAAAACGCTTCCCTCTGAATAACCACTGGCAGTTTGCTTGAACATTTCCGCTCAAACCAAAAGCATATGACTTAATCCTCATACTGGATATGACAACATCATCTCAGATACTGTGCCACGCAACTAATAGAAGTAAAAATTTGAGCATATACTCGAACAAGAAACTACTTCTTAGCTGTTTGTCTCATGCTCTGTTTTCTCAATTCTAAGCATACGATATCCAATACCAATATGCGTCTGGATATATTTTTCTCCGTTTTTCTCAGGTTCTAGTTTTTTCCGCAGTGTTGCCATAAAAACCCTAAGAGAAGCGACATCATTTTCCAAACATCGCCCCCAAATCCGCTGGGTAATATAGGTATGTGTCAGTACCCTGCCCACATTGCGAGATAAAAGGCAGAGCAGCTTATACTCTATGGGCGTCAAATGTAGTTCTTCTCCCTTCAGATATGTGCAGCCGGCAGTATAATCTATCTTTAATTCCCCATTTTCAAAAATAGAGGTTTCCAGCTGATCCCCTGTCTGTGTTATAGCAAGCCTCCTTTGAGTGACACGGATACGTGCAAGTAATTCCTCTACTGAAAATGGTTTTGTAATGTAATCATCAGCCCCTGCATCCAATGCTTCTATTTTATCCGTATCCTCACTTCTGGCACTGATCACAATAATCGGCATATTCGACCATGTCCGAATTTTCTTTATTACCTCTACTCCTTCTAGATCCGGGAGACCCAGATCCAGAAGAACAATATCCGGATTATGAGACGAAGCTTCCAGAATAGCTGAAGATCCGTTTTCTGCTGCCAGATATTTATAATCATGTGTTTTTAATGTAGTAATGATCAGGTTACGTATGGGCCTGTCATCCTCAACCACAAGTATTAATGCTTTATTCATTTAATGTCACCTCACTTAATGGTAATGTAAAAATAAAATTGCACCCATGGGGAGCATGATCCGTAAGGATCAGAGTTCCGTTATGTGCTTCTATGATAGAATGGCAAAGTGCCAAACCAAGTCCCAGACTCCGATGACTATCTGCAACTGTTGTTTTTCCTGTATAAAACATCTCAAAAATATGTGACTTCATTTCTTCCGGAATTCCAGGTCCATTATCTTCTACACTTATCTGTGCTTTCCCCTCTGTTTTAATTCCCCGAATGCAGATTACGGAACCTGGCGGCGTATATTTTATTGCATTATCAATTAAATTTACCAGAACCTGTATAATAAGCTGTACATCCATACGTACAAGAACAAGTTCTTCACAGTCTGTCATAATTTTATAATCATCATGTTTCCGGCTAATATGCCGAAGTGACTCCGCAATCACTTCATCCAAAAGCTGATCCGTAAATTTAAATTTCAATCTTCCATCATTCAACCTGGTAATGGAAAGAAGATTCTCCACAACTCCGATCAGCCATTCGGAATCATCATAGATGTCGGTGTAAATCTGATGCCTAGTAGCTTCGTCCAAGCGTTCGCTGTTGCCAAGGAGCATATCTGCATTGCCGGAAATGGAACAGAGCGGGGTCCGAAGATCATGAGAGATTGCCCGGAGAAGATCTGCACGGAGCTGCTCATTTTTGGCTAAAATCGCATTTTTCTCTTTTTCCATAGCGTTTTGTGCGTTCTCCATAGCAAGTGCACATCCATTTATCACAGAAAGCAGAATACTGTATTCATAAGAATCCAGTGTTTCTTTTTGCATCGGTATCCCAATTACGCCATAAACATTATTCCCACTTCGAATTGCCAGATATAAACATTTGGCCTGGGGAAAATGATGTGTAGATACACCGGCACGCTGTCTGTTTTCGTAGGTCCATCTGGCTACATCCTGCTCTTCTTGCGTCAAAAAATCATCCGAATTTTCTTTTTCCCCAGAGAAAAGTTTCCCCTCTGATAAAGTTCCATTTTTCACAATATACGCTGTAATATTGCGGTTTAATAAGCGAATCAACTGTGTACAGGTAACTCCAAGAATCTCCGTTTCTCCTTTTTCCCTTTGCAGCAGGCGATCTGTGTCAAACAGAATCTGTGTACGAAAGGCAAGCTGCGCGGACAGTTTTGCATGTGTTTTCAGCTTTGCCGCAAGTGTTCCTGTAAGCACAGACGAAATAAGCATGATAAGAAATGTTACCGGATATCCCACCGCATACGTCTGAAAAGACATTCTCGGCTCTGTAAGAAAAAAACAAAATAAAAATACGCTTAAAAAAGACCCGGCTATGCTGCAAAAATATCCATCTGTCACGATTGAAGTAATCAAAACCCCAAAAATGTATATAGTTACAATATTTGTATCCGTGAAATTCAGCTTTTGAAACAATAGACCGATTAAAGTACATACTACAAATATAAAAGCTGTTAAGACATAGTCTTTTACAGATGGTTTTTCCGCAAGTTCTGTAAATGATCGTTTCGAATAGGTTCTATTTTTCACCGCATCCTGAACTATATGAATATCAATGTCCGGTATAATTTCAATTAGCTTTTCCGTCAAAGTTGATTTGCTGAAAAAGTGATTTCGTCTGGCATTGCTTTGTCCTATAACAATTATTGTAACACCGGAAAGTCTGGCATATTCTGCAATCTGCACGGGCACATTTTCCCCATGGGTCATTACTATTTCTGCCCCAAGTGTTTCCGCATACCGGATATGTTCTCCCAGCTTTTCTTTATCCATGGCTTCTGCTTTTGTACCAGTCTGCACATACAGAGCCGTAAAACGCGCCTGCAGTGCATTTGCCATCTTTGCTGCTGTATCTATTATTTTTAGATTCGAGGGTGCTGCGGACAGACAAACAAGAATATGGTCATCTGCCTTTTGAGTATCATCTTCAATTTTCTGATTCATCCTTCCAATCCCCTTTTTCTAACGTTTTGGAAATTATATCATTCGACTGCGTTATAGTCAAAATCTTTTCTGCCTCTTCAGCCTGTCCATCAAAAATGATAATTTTCGCTTCTTTATATTGCCTTTTACACTCGTGAACCTCTTTTAGTAAGTCATTATCTGAAAGAGTGTCCAAAAACAGTATCTTTAATCCTGTCTGCTTTCTTTCCGGTTTGTCTTTGACCGTTTCCTGGATGGCATCAAAAAACTGATCTATTTTATTGGCAATATAAAAGCAAAAAACAAACATACAAAACACAGCAACCGCTAACATTCCCTGTACCATTAGCATCACCTCTTTACCAGTCTATCCGGCAACTTAATTATATACGGAAGCATTTCTGAAGTGCCCTGTATTCTCCTAACACCAGTAATTTATTATTCTCTGCTAAATACGTATCCGGGGAAATTGCAATACTAAATTCCCCTTCATCCTTTACTGCCAGGATATTAATGTTATAACGTTTCCTGACATCCAGCTCACCCACTGTCTTTCCAGCCCATCCTTCTGGCACTTCTACCTCAAAGATCGCATTGGACGCATCTACCTCCATATAGTCAAGGATATGGTCATCTGTGTAACGGATAGAGGCCCATTTTGCAACCTGTTTTTCGGGATAAACCACTTTATCGGCACCATTACGTAAAAGAAATTTTTCCTGAACATCACGTTCAGCCCTGGAGATTACCAGTTTTGCTCCCAATTCTTTAAGAAGTGACGTTGTTTCAAGGGAATTTTGGAAGCTTCCCCCAATGGCCACAAAACAAATATCATAGTTTCCAATCCCAAGAGAGCTCAAAAATTCCGCATTAGTGCTGTCACCGATTTGTGCATTGGTCACAAACGGCAGTACCTCGCCCACCCTTTCTTCATTCCAGTCAACCGCCATAATTTCATGTCCCAGCTGGCTTAACTGCATAGCAATATGCTTTCCAAATCTTCCAAGTCCAACAAGCAATACATTCTTCATAATTCTATCTCTCTCCTTCTATCCAACTGTAATCTTCTCCATGGGCAGTTTTGCATTCCCCTTGCTTCTTCCGGAAAATACCGCATATATCAAAGTCAGACCGCCCACACGTCCCAGATACATAAGTATAATCAGCACGGTTTGCGAAAAAACATGCAGTCCCGGTGTAATCCCCAGTGTCAGTCCTACCGTGCCTACAGCTGAAGCAGCTTCATACAGACAATCTAAAAGTGGAAGACCTTCGTATACACTGATTGCGATTCCACCGCAAAAAAACATGGTAAAATAAAGCATAGCTATCGTTGCTGCATTTTTTATCACATAATGGTCCAATCTTCTTCCAAAAGCCTCTACGTTTTCCCGGCTTCTAAATGTCGCAATCGCATTTAAAATAAGCACCGTGAAGGTTGTCGTTTTCATTCCACCTGCTGTAGAACCCGGTGAACCACCTACTAACATCAACAGGATCATAACAGCTTTTGAAGCCTCACTCATCTTTGAAATATTTATCGTGTTAAATCCAGCTGTCCTTGTCGTTACCGATTGGAACGCCGCAGCTAGCAGGCGTTTTCCTGCGGATAAATTTTTTAGATCACAGACAAAGAAAAAAACTGTAGGAATTAAGATCAGGCCTGCAGTAGTCATCAGAATAATCTTGCTTTGCATACGGTAACGTTTAATATTCAGTTTATTCGTATAAATATCATCCCAGGTGAGAAAACCAATACCTCCTACAATGATCAACAGCATAATTCCCACATTTACATGGACATTTCCAGAATACCCGGTCAACGAAGGAAAGGGATTGTCAGCCGTCCCCAGAATATCAAACCCGGCATTACAAAAAGCAGAGATTGAATGAAACACTGACATCCAGATTCCCTTTCCGCCATAATCAGAAAAAAAAGCCGGCAGTAACAACAGCGTTCCTGCAGCCTCTATCAGAAATGTCCCCTTTAAGATAAATCTTGTCAGTCTGACAATTCCGCCCACTTTAGGTGCTGATATCGCATCCTGCATGGTGCTTCTTTGCATAAGTGATATTTTTTTCCCAGAAAAAAGGGAAACAGATGCTGCCACCGTTACCACACCAAGCCCGCCAATTTGTATGAGTACAAGAATAATCGTCTGTCCTGCCACAGACCAGTAGCTTCCAGTATCCTTCACAACAAGGCCTGTCACACATACTGCGGAAGTGGCTGTAAAAAGAGCCTCATGAAATGAAGTTGGTACTTTATCTAAAGTAGAAAATGGAAGCATCAGCAGAACGGTTCCCAAAAGGATCACTCCTGCAAACCCCAAAATAATTAACTGAAAGGATGTCAGATGTTTTTTCTTATATGTTTTTTCTAGCATAAATAATCAGCACTCCTTCTTATTGATTCTAAATACTGCTATCTTTGTGCTGTTTTTATTATATATAGTTGCTTTCAAAGATAGTATAAAAGTCTCTAATTCGGTATTAAGATTGTATAAAGATTTAACATATGTCAGTTCGTGTATTTCTCACGGTATTCCTTAGGTGAAACAGAAGCATATTTCCGGAAGACACGCGAAAAATGTCCGGGCGAAGAAAAACCAAGATGAAGACTGATAGCAGTTAGAGATTGTTTCGTGTAACGGAGCAGATGTTTGGCTTCATCTGTTTTTTTAGTAAGAATAAAATCTGTTAAAGTAACAGTGCTTTCAGCCTTAAAACGTTTTGAAAGATAAGACCGGCTCATAAAAAAATCTTTTGACATTGCTTCTACGGTAATTGCCTCTGACATATGACGGTTAATGTAATTTGATACATCCAAAATAAGGTGCGATGCTTGTGTTCCTTTGTATAATTGATTTACGCGTTTTGCAAAGTCTATGACCATAAGACGACCAAGATTATTGATCCGATTGCAATCATCTAGTAATTCACACATAAGAATGTAGTTATCAATTAGTGTAAAAGCATCGTCAGGATTCATACCACCCTGGATTGCTGCACGTGAAGCAAGTGTTGCAACGGCAACAAATGAATTTTTAAAAAAGCGCAGATGGTTACTTTCCATTACATCTTTCTTGAATATCTGTGAGTTTTCAAGTAGATTCGATATAGAAATGTAATCTCCTTTTCGAATCATATTCATAAAATTTTCTTCCAGATCATACGTACTGTGGAATATTATATCCTGCTCAGAAAGCTTATCCGAGAGAGAATGGCCTGTTCCATGACGGCTTGTTTTTTTTGCAAAATGCTTCTGTAAGGAATCATCAATAAAAATATCTTCAAGAGAACATTTTTCATTGTTTAGTATGTAATTTAAAAAGCACATGATCTGCATAAGATTTTCAAAAGGTATGTGTTTAATTTCCTGCATGGCAATTATAAATTCATCAATATGTTCTTTTGGGATATCTAATTGAATTGCTAGTTCCAGCAGATTTGAAGCAGTGCTGGAAACTTGTTTTGTTGGTCCGATCACAAATTTATATTCATCAGAATTGACAATGCCATAGCAACTGAAATTATCTGTCAGCAAATAACCGATGTGATCAGAGATTTTAAGAATATCTGACTGATGTATGGAAATGGGATCTTTTATAAAATGAGTTATAGAATAATAAAAAATAAGTTCATTGTTTTTATAAATATGTACTGGAACTCTGGAAAAATCACCTATCATTGTGGCGATATAATTGTAATCAACAAATTTCATATTAGATGCCTCCTAATGCATTTTCGACACAATTATATCATTTATAAACACAATTATGCAAGAAATATATATATGAGAATGATAAAATATTGCAATTAAGAATACAAACTATAAGAAAGGAACTAGAGAATAATGTACACTAAATTTTTTAAGAAAAAAATCGAAAATATGCAGTTACGAGAAAGAATAGGCTACGGATATAAAAAAGTAATTATAATGATGCTTATTTCTGGAATACTTTCTATTGCAGCGATAGGCATGTTGTTTTCAAGTCTTGTACATTATGTTAATAAAATTAATGCTTCTGATATAGCTGTTAAGATGTGCAGAGTGGATGTAAATTCTGCAGCAAGAAATGTGAGAGAAATGGCACTAAAGGATGACACATCATCTTATACTAGTTATGAACAGACCATAGCAAACTTACTTAACGATGTTGATTCACAGCTGAAAATAATAAAAAACTCGGGCGTTGTTCCAAAGAAGAAGTATGAGGAATATGCAACAGCCTTATCTGATTGGGAAACTATATGTTCATCTATTGTGAATGAGATCAAATCGGGACAGAAAGAGAAAGGGACTGAGGATATTCTTACAAAATGTACTCCTGCATTAAATAAATTGGTAAATCTTGCTCTAGAACTAGATGATTTTACTGATAAAGTCAGCAGCGAGGCAGTAAGAAACACCATACTTTATGCTGTTGTAGGCATTATTTTTATTATTTTCCTTTTAACTTTGGCATGGATCAGTGCAAGAAAAACGAGCAAGAAAGTTCTTCACAGTATTTTAGAGCCTTTACATGCCATTGAGGATGTTGCAAAAGAATTAACAGAGGGAAACTTGCATAGTACATTAGATTATCGTTCAGAAGATGAAATTGGACGATTGGCACATAGTATGCGTAAATCTATTCGGATTCTTGGTTCATATGTAGATGATATTGATCGTGCGATGAAGCTGTTTTCAGAAGGAAATTTTGATGTGCAGCCTAATGTAGAATGGAAGGGCGACTTTATTGGAATTTTACGCTCTTTTATGGATTTTGAAAAAAGTATGGCGAAGATGGTAAAAGGGATACAACGAGCTTCCAATCAGGTGTCAGGTGGCGCAGAACAGGTGTCAGCAGGGTCAACAGAGTTGGCGGATGGAGCTACGAATCAAGCAGCATCCGTAGAAGAATTGACGGCAACGGTTGAGAATGTTTCAGAACAGGTAAGACATAATTCAGAGGCAGCCAGCGAAATAAGTACAAAGGTAGTGGAACTAGGAGATCATATTTTAGAAAATGATTCTAAGATGCATGAGATGGTTCAATCCATGCTTGAAATCAAGGATTCATCTATGCAGATAGATAAGATTATTGAAACAATTAATGATATTGCATCGCAGACGAATCTTCTTGCATTAAATGCTTCCATTGAAGCAGCAAGAGCCGGAGAAGCAGGAAGAGGATTTGCAGTTGTAGCTAATCAGGTAAATCAGCTGGCAGATCAAAGTGCACAGGCAGTAAAAGAATCGGCTGCTTTAATTAAAACATCTGTCAATGCTGTCGGAAAAGGAGTCTTGCTTGCAGAAGAGACTGCCCAACAGCTTGAAGAAATCGCAAAAAGTTCGAAAATGATTACCGAAGAAGTATCAGGAATTGCAGATACACTTGCAACCCAGACAGAGGAAATCCAGCAGATAAATGTAGGAATCGAACAGATTAATGATGTTGTACAAAGCAATTCGGCAACTTCTGAAGAGTGTGCTGCAGCAAGCCAGGAAATGAATAACGAAGCAGAACATTTACGTGATATAATACGCGAACTCAAAGTGGCCAAATTTGAATAGAACAAAAAGCCCGAGACCGTTTCAAGTTTTGTGTAAACGCAAAAAACAGACATAAGATTTTATTAATAGTTATACTAAGAGCAGAGACCAGATTTTGGTTCTCTGCTCTATCTGCATTATACAGGTATAAATGCTCATGTCAAATAGATTTCCCTAGAATTCTGCTTTTTCCATCCGTTCTTCAAAATAAATCTCCAGCTGGGCTCGTATCTGGGACCAGTCCCTGCTCTAGGTTTTAGCGTCTTGTCACTCTTAGTAATTAATCACTATCTTTCTACATTCTTCGCAGCAGTTTGCTACCACTCTTGTCCTGTGACCTGGCTTGAGTTTTGTTATCTCTACAAAACCATCTGCGTTTTTTGCGTTTTCGAAAACGCCCGGTACTTCATTTGCAAAGCTGAAAGCTCCGTCCTTACTGCTAAAGAAATATCCTTTTCTCATTTCTTTACCACATTTTGAACATTTCATCTTCTAATCCTCCTGTGCCTGTGCTTTCTTTTGCTCTTTCTAATTGTGATATACACAGACTTATGTTTTTTATTGCAACCGGATGGCCTAATGCCTGATCTGTCATTTGCTGTATCTGCTCCTCGGAAATCCAATTTTTCGTAATTGCATCCATTCTGCTTTCCTCCTCTAAATTTAATTATCACCCTTATAAACGGCATTCATATAACTGATCCGAATATGACATGGGGCAAATATAGTTGCAAATATAACCAACATAATGTTTCCACTGATAATACCACTCTCCTTACATTTTGGACAAAACAGTGGAAAACGTTTTAATTCCGTATCGTCCAATATCTGTGTCCTGGTCTTTGCTCTGCATACCGGACATAAGATCCATTTATCCGTTACTACTGTCTGCATCTGACTCATCACCTCCCGATAAAGCTTGTAAAATATCCTCCCCGACACCCAAGCCTTTTAAATATGTCATCCCCGTATTGTGAAGCATACAATACATATTTTCTTTTGTATCCTGAACGATTCCCGAAGCAATCAAGGTTCCCATTCCCTGTGTATATACCATCATCGTCATGGCAAAATCCATTGCCTGCTCTATCGTAATTTCTCTGCAAAAGGAATTAATTCCTGCCGCAATCCTTCCATTCCTCCAAACTGCCAGGAAATCGGTGCCGTGGAACATCCCAGTTTCTTTGCTACTGCTTTAATGTTAAGAGCTGCATACCCATCCTGAGTAACAATCTCTAATGCTGTCTGCAGTATATCTTCTTCAAGACTAAGCAGCACACCTTCCGCGCCGAAGCTTAGGTTATCCGTTTCACCACCCACGATTTTTAGATAATCCAACAGTTCCGCCGCCTCTTCCGGTCGTGCGCGTTCAATAACAAACAACTTGTTACTCATCTTTAAGACTTCCTTTCTCTGCTGCCTCACGAAGCCAGTTCAGGTTATCCAAAACAAACGGGCTGTTTGCTGCGATACTTCCAAGCGTCTGGCATCCGTCCATCTGCGAACAATCAGCACAGGTATCCAGTCCATTTTTCCGAACACAATTATGTACGGGACAGAGTTTGTCGCAGAACAGCGTTTTTACACCCTCTATGCGACATCCGACGCAGTTGATTATTTCCGGTGTGATCGTTACCCCGTTGAGCTTGCTCCACAGAGTGGCGGTTTGCTCACGCAGGGCATTGTCGTCTGTAATTGTTGCGATCCTGGCATCGCACTTTTCGCAGTCAAGTCCGCAACAGCCAATCAGTTGGTTTTTGTTTTTCATCGTTTTCTCCATAGCGTTTCCTATATAACAAAGAATTATTGAACTCTTTGCATAGATAAAATTTCAGTTTTACTTTGTAAGAACCTTCTTACAATATTTATGTGCTCCACAATGTGGACATACTAATTTTCGCTTTGTAATTGTATGAGGTCCCATAATATATGACTTCATATTTGGAACAAATCTATTATTACATTCAGGACACTCATAGGCTCCTGCTTTTATATCAAGGACACAGGCAATTGCAATTCCTCCAACCAACACAACAAAACCTATCCCTATAAGAAGTACTCTAATCCAGTTCTCTATCTCCAGCATCCCCGACAATATAAATAATGGAACTGCCGCTATAATTGTAAGTCCTGCCACCATTGCTGATAGGACAATTTTCTTTTTACTTTCCTGTGCTTCTTTGACTAAATTCACCATATTTTTCTCCGCTTTCTTTATATAATCTTCTACGCTCCCCCGTAGAGTAACATTTTAAATTTACTTGTTGCGCAAGAACAATGTTCTTAACTATTGTTCCTTTTTAACCATGTCATCCATTGCGTCTTCCCCCTTTCCTATCTGCAAATACGCTCCTTTTATCCATTCGCTTTTTTCTTTCTGCGTTCTGCAATCCTCCGGTTTATCTTATCTGCCTCTTCTTTCTCGAGATACCACTTCACAAGTTCTTCCGTTACTCTCATCGTTTTTCCTTTCCGGCTCCATAGCTAATGTCCTTATTCTCACAACCATATCTTCTATAGCCTTTGCCCCCGCACTATTTTCCTGCGCTGCTGCGGTTACATGTTCAATTGCCTGGTAATTGCTCCGTGTATTAACATTTACCTGCGGTACGCTCACAAAGCATTGTAAAAATAGCAGCAACTGCAATTAACACCATTGCTCTTGGAATAATCCCGTACACAATCAATTTATAATATGTGGTAAAATTCTTATCCGGGAAAATTGTAAATGCGAAACAGACTAGTTGCCCAACGGATACTCCGATGACGGACAGTATTGTGGTTAATATATTTATCCGCTTTGAAAAATACAGGCTGCCAATCGCAATCGCATAAATATATAAAAGTACAACATGATATCCTAATGTTGCTGTCACAATAGTTACAAATATAACCGCACAGATTGCCAGCAAATATTTAACATATGCACCTTCCAATTTTGCAATATTCACAATGATTGTAGGAATCCACAATAATATTGTCTATATACAAACAACTAACATGCATAAAATGGATACCAAAATGCATCCGTCTTTATGCATGTGAAAGTTTCGGAAAATAAAGTTTTTCCTTCTCGATACTTTTTAGCTGCTCCCCGAAATAAAACAGCCTGTAATCGTCGGATCCATCATATTTCTCTGCCTCGCACATATCCATGTCCTTCAGATCCAGCACGAAACCAAGCTGACATTTATGATATTCCCCTCTCACTCTCTGCAAAACATCCGAAAGTGCCACTTGATTTTCACAGATGATACTCTGTAAAAATAGTGTATCCCCCTCTGTCTCTGCTACGATAAAACAGTCCATATCCTTTGCATAATATACATTTTCCATATCTGCAGTATAAAACATCTGCAAGCCAAATTTGTTGATCTGCTCCATAGAAGAATTTGCTGCACTGTGCCGGATCATGTCCATATATTTTTGCTTCATCTGCACATCTGCAGTATTTACCGGGACAAACCACTCTCCCTTAGACCTGTTCCTGCAAAACTCCTCTTTGACCTTATACTGATACTCCGTTTCCCTTGAAAAGCCACACTTATCATAAAAGTCTAACGCATCCAGATTGGCAAACAGATAAAATCCGTCACAACTATCCTTGTACTGTTTCACCACATGCTCGATCAGTTTTCTTGCCAAGCCCTGTCTGCGATATGCCTCATCGGTCATGACCGTTCCGATCTGTATGTAATTTCTCTCTACACCATTCTGAAGAAAAGTCATCCGATTTGCGGATACATTTGCAATTATTTTTCCATCCTCAATAAAGGAATAGGGAATATAATCTCCCTCAAAATATCCACCTGTCACCCAGTCTTCAAAATCGAAGAAGAATGTTTTTCTTGTCAATTCATTCAGTGCGTGGCGCATGGTATCCTCACGCATGTAATCGCTTACTAATTCCATGTTTTAACCCTCCTCTTTTCCCTTTTGATCCTTAAAGTTAAAAGCTGCAATGCAACACCCAAAAGCACCTACCCACACTAATGCAGCGTAAATCCATTGATCTATAAGACCAAATATGCAGCCGGCTATCACCAGCAATATGCCTGCTGTTCTTAATAAACGAATTGCTTTTTCAAACATCTTCCCCTTCCTCCCTGTCAATTCCTTTCTTCTCTCGAAATCAATTTAAAAAGTTTGATTGTTTTAACAGCTCATTCTGACCAGGTCTTATAAAGGGTTCCTTAATTTCTTTATTTAACAACTGACTGTATGCTTCTACCTTACGAAATGTATTTCCTAACATTTCCCGCCTCCTATAATCTCTAATCGCTTCCATATCAAACTCCGCATAAAAAATCCCCTCTGTTTTATCGTCAGCCAGCAATACTGTATTATCAACACACTCTCCATTTCTGTCCCAGCAAATCGGGCTAAATGCACAGGAACATCCAGCATTATCTCCATTCGGATTTGCCATAGCAACTGCAACCATATTTTCATATGCTCTTGTAGAAAGTGCTCGGATTCTTGGCTGCATAGAACCACAATCATTTGGTACAAGAATGATTTCTGCACCTTTTAACATCAGTATTCTTGCACTTTCCGGATACTCTCTGTCATAGCAAATCATAACGCCCAATTGTATTCCCTCAAAATCGCACACCTTAAATTCCTTCCCTGATTCAACATTTCTTTCATCGGCAAAATCACAGGTATGTACCTTTGAGTATTTCATTAATATATTGCCTGATTTATTGATAACAAAGGCTGAGTTCTGCGGTTGCTTATTACCTTTTGTAAATGCCGTGAGTACCACACCGATTTTATATTTTTTCGCTTTCTCGCATATTTTTGCAATGCTTTTATCATCATCTGCAATGCTTTTCTCATACGACATAGGCAGATCATACCCGGTAACAAAGCATTCCGGCAGCAAAAGAATATCTGCATGATTTTCCGATGCCTCTTTCATTGCCATAATAATGCTTTCCATATTCTTTTCTATTTGTGCATTAAGGGCTCGTTTTTGTAATATTGCAACCTTAAACATTTTTATGTTCTCCTTTCACTAACTCTCAACATATATTTTTCTTTCAAATATCATAAACAAAACGCGGAACCAATCCATTTTTCTTTTCGGATCAGCTCTGCGTCTCAGCGTCTGGCTCATTTATGATTTGTGTTTCATCAACAGGTGATGAAACTAATGTAACCTGCCTTAATACACTTTATTGAATAATTCTCTGACGAACAGGATTCATAAAAACATCCGCAATTTCTGTTTTTATTAAGTTTCTTCTCCTTTTATTCTCTATTTTGATTATATTCTCATTTTTGATAATG
>UMJI01079478.1_pt1 | contig 14035 bp, 9 predicted proteins | sample 1965991 | NCBI WGS metagenome assembly UMJI01 (sample SAMEA4836140, study PRJEB28245) | human gut metagenome | biome: gut microbiome; material: fecal sample | place: Denmark | collected 2008
AATCTGCTTGAATGTTACCTCTGATATTAACGTTTTGGAAAGAAGCCCAACCGTCTTTTCTGATTGTCCAACCTTGAGTACCACCGGAAGGGAACCAGTTATCAGAAGATATTTCATAAGCAATCTGTGCTGAACCGATCTGAGCATTACCAATTTTCGCAGTAGTAATCGCACCGTTTTCAATCTTCGCGTTGTTAATAGCACCGTTTTGAATCTTAGCGTTGTTAATAGAAGCATCTGCAATCTGTGCTGAACCGATAGAAGCATTACGAATCATTGCAGAATCCATATAAACTCTGTTATCAGCGACCATAAACGGAGCAACAGCACCCGCAGGAGTATTGTTATTCGTTATAGCGATTTTATCAGCGTTAAAAACAATACTAGACTGTTTTGAACCGTCAGGATTCTTATTAGCCAGCATACTGATACCAGCAACAACACCGTCGGCATTAGTCTGAACTGCCCATTTGCTATTAATCGTTCCTGTTAAGTCGTCAACGCTTGCTTTTGATTCTTGACTAACTGTTGCAATAGCTGTGTTTGTTTCAGCTTTCAATTGATTAATTGAACTTGCGGTTGCTTGTCTATCATCAGCTTGAGTTTTTTCAACTTTCGTAATAGCCGAGTTAAGTTTTCCATCAAAGTTAGATTCTTGAATACTGATAGCCTGATTGATAGCGCCATTAGTTTCATTAGTAATCTGAGTATGAAGTTCGGTGTTTTTCGTCGTGATAGTCTGATTTAATTCAGTAGTAACTTTTTGCTCGGATGCTGTAACTTTCGTATCAGTGTATTTGTTAGCGAGGTCTAATGCTTCATCGATAGCACCATCAACACGTTTATCCAAATCAAGCAAATCGTTTAACTGTTCTTTCATATCGTCAGTCCACGGAATATCCCATTTCATATCGATAAACTTCGATTCTGACCAAGTAATCTGGTCTTGTCCGAATACGTCATACCAAGCTGAACGAACATAGAATTGACCATCTTCTAATGGAAAATTATCTAAGAACGGACTTGAACTTGAATAAACGTGAACAATTTCATTAAAACTCTGGTCTTTCGCAATATGAACGATTGTGCCTTTGAAGTCAGGAACTTCAGGCTTATTATCGCGTGGGTCATTCCAAGAGCACATCAGCATTCCAGGACCATTCGAAGCTGTGAAACCTTGAATAGCAGGAGCTTGATTGTTCTTAACAGTAATAACAGCAGGATCTGACTTCATACCAGCGTGACCGTATGCAGTAACAGAAACTTTCAATTCACGACTCAGACCATTACCCAAGTTCATATTAAAGTCATATACAAAACCTAAGTCTTTAGTCTTGTAAATTACAGGACGCTGACCTTCAATTTTGATTTCGTAATATTGAAAAACTTCACCGAATGTCTGTAACGTGTCGTCAACATAGAATTTCTGTGCGCTCTGGTCGTCCCAGGCGAATTCAAATTGAGTCTTGTTAGTGGTGTATTGATTTTCAACTGCGTTCACTAGGTGCAGTCCTGTAACGACTGGTAAGTTATACATAACCTCAGGGTTAACGTTATTGACATAAACCCAATCTGAACGATACACAACACCAGAAGCACAAACACGAATATCAAATTTCTGATTAGGGTCAAGACTCATAATCAAGAAATAATCGCCTGATGTGAAACCTGCTTGAATCCAAGAGTTCTTACCAGCAAGACTATACTGAATATAATAACCTGCGCGATTATAATCAGGTTCAGACGTCCATTGAACTTTCAGAGTTCTTCCTAAAGCTGTTTCAGCAACTGCTTTAACTGTCAGATTCTTAGGAGCAATCAGAACAGATTTATTAGGAATGTTGCTTCCTGTGTTATCAGGGTCTTTCGCGTAGTCAAGATTGGTATAAACTTCTTCGATATATTCAGAAGCAGTAATAGTAACGATACCAGCAGCACCTTTATTCATCGAACGATCGATATTAGTAATACGCCATAATGAATTCACAAGTTCCAGTTCAGAGAAATTAACTCTGATAACATCCCAGACCTGTGCGGTATAAGCATCAGCAGTTGAAAAACTAATAACTTGCTTTAACAGAGATTTGTTACGTTCGATTGAAGCAATTTTATCCAACTGAGATTTTGATTTCACGAATCTGTAACTGATATCTTTAGCGATAATACGTTTATCTTTCGCGATTGTTCCATCATTTGTTACGTCAGACGGATAACGCAGAACTTGGTCAGAATAGTCAATCGACGGATCTTGATATTTCACGTTCAGAGTATTGTAATAATTCTCAGAACCGCCATCGTTTAAGCTAACAGTACCAGCGTTAATATTATCTTCGTTGAAGTCATATTGAACAACATCAGGTCCATCGATTCTGCATGTTACTTTACCGAAAGTCTCTGTGATAATACCGTTAAATGCACCTGCAAGCTGAGTTAAGTTTTCTTTGAATGAACCGTTCGGGTCAGTTGCACCATCAGAAAATAAACTGTTCAGTTTTGCATATCGAGCAGCTTCTTTAAAACTATCAAGGTCGATTTTATCAATCTGAATTCCAAGACCGTATCTATCATTTGTTAGATAATCAACAATCTGACTCGGACCGTTGTTCGAGGAAACGCGTTCTCCTGTGTTCAGATCTGTAATCAAACGTCCTCTAACGTCAACAGATACTTGACTGTTAGGTTGCAGGATATCAGCTTGGTTTTGAAGGTCTGAGTTACGTTTGCGCATAACAACACAACAAGCAGCGATGTTATTACCAGTAGCAGAATCAGGCCAGCCAGCATCTGAATTTCCTAGATATTTCTGAGCAAGAGTAAAAACGTGACCGTATGGCTTACCAGTTGAGAATTCAACTTCAACATATTGCTGATATTCAGCAGCGATTGAACCTTTCGGAAGAACACCGTCTTTATAAACGCCATCAAGTAAGATTTTCTGATTATCCATATAAAGGTTTTTGAAGCTATCAACTTCACCTTCACAGATTGCAAAGATCTGAACCAAATATGTCGTATCAACGCCAACAGCTTTCCAAACGTTAATCGTACCTGTACGCTGTTCACCATAGATAATAGGAATAACACTTGATGGATCTGACGTTGTTCCTAATGTCGTTGCTGTGTCTGTGCTGTTAAATCGGGGAACGTTCTGCGCCATCTGAGTTGACATCAAAGCAGAAACAGCAGCAACAGCGACACCAATACCAATTGCCAAAGCAAGAGCAGCACCCGCAGCGTAAGCAGCAGCAGCCGCGGAAGCACCTGCGATAATTGCACCAATAGCTACAATAGCCATTATTTTCTCCTGTTAAAAATTAATTCAAAATTAAAATCGTTGACGTTTATCAGTTGATATTTATTTTCATGTTCAACTAATGCTCTATTATTAAAAACGATAGATGCAACGTAATAGACACGGTTTTTATGTTTTTTCTTAATTAAGATAACCGAGCCTGTTTCTATAGTTTCTGATTTCTCAAGATGCGTTTCACACGCTTCGAGAACGTTATTAAAACCAGTTAGCTCTTTGCAAATCTTGAGACCTTCAGGAATACTCGTGTATTTGTCTTTTAATTTGTCTGTGTATTCAGTAGCACAAACAAGGTCGATATATTCAGCAACAAGGATATTACAGTCGTTTTGACCGAAAACGTGTTGCTGATTGATATAGCGGTTAAGTAATTTTGATAAGTCAGCTTGAAATTTAAACATGTTTCACCTCTGACTTTATTTAGAGCCAAAAAAAGACCCCTTGCGGAGTCTTTTTAATTAATCACTTGATGTCAAATCAACAACACCAGAAACAACAGGACCACCATCAACACTCAGTGTCATTGTCAGACCTTGAACTTCTGATTCACCGCCATTATGAACAGCGCTTGACAAGAAGCCGTTATAAACTTTTGCAACACCCAGTTTTTTAGTAGCATCAATCCAATAAACGATTTTAAACTGACCACGTTTACCATCTTCCGCAAGCTTAATCAGAACATCATGAACGCTTTCTGGAATATAGTTAACGGTCAAGTCGATATCAGGAACAGAGCCACGACCAACCAGTTTACGGGAGTATTTGTGAGAGAAGTTAGGAGCTGTAATAACTTCGCGTTCAATACCCGTAGAAGGGAATGCACCAGTTTCAGGAATTTCAACAAACTTTTCTGAATTCAGATCGGTGTTTGCAATTTCTGAGTTATAGAACACACTGACGTAAGAGCCAGCAAAAATATCAAATTTGTCTGCCATTTTTAATTTCCTATTTGAGTTAATATAGTTTATTTAGCAAAGGGGATTTCTCCCCTTTTTGTTATTTAGCTTCAAGTTCTTTAACGCGAGCACTTAATTCCTTGATAGCATTAACCAGCAACGCGTTTACAGCAGCAGAGTTAACACCAAGAATTTCGTCAGGTCCGAAAGAACTAACAGCTTCTGGTAATACTTCTTTCAGTTCTTGAGCAATAATACCTGCTTCACGAACTTCGAATGAATATTCAGTTTTGACTAAATCAGATTTCTTATCGTATACGTAACCAGTAAGTTTCTCGACTTTATCAACTGCGTTTTCAATTTCTTCAAAGTTCGATTTCAGACGTTTATCAGAAGTGCTAACCCATTGGATCGCATTTGCTGTTCCATTACCGAGGAATAGATAGTCTGCACCACCAATGTGAAGTGCAGCCTCGGGAGCAGAACTACCCGGATTATAAATGTCCATCGCAGCACCGTATTCTGTGCCCCAATGAACATGTTTCCAGATATTAATACATTTATCACGAGTCTGAGCTTCAACAATCATTCCCGCAGGACGATCACGCCACGCTGACCACTGCGGCCAACCGTCAACGACACCTTGAATCATCGCATTGCTTGCCCCGGTTCTAACGTTTCCAACATAAACACCGCGAGACTCATTATGGGTGTTAATCGTAATTGACCGATCAATTGTCAAACCAGCTGTGTTAAAGGTTGCGATTTGAATACCATTAGTAAAAATGCTTAAGTTTCCGTCCGTAACTTGTCGAATACCTGTATCGTTATCACCAAACGCGATTGAGTTTCCACCTAGTACGTTGTCCGTGTTAATACCAAAACTTGTTAAACGATTTGTTTCAACAGAAGGAGTATTAATTTTTCCAGGAACAGCAAAACGACCATCGATATCAAATTCATAATTAGCCATTTTACCGAACGTCGATTCTTCTTTCGTCCCAACACGAAGAATTCCTTTGCCCCATGAATTAGCTGGTCCTCTAATAGTTCCTAATTCAACAACAGTAGAGAATCCGTGTCCTACGGAAACAGAGTTCATCGAATATCCGGGATAATAATCACTTTCACCAGCAACTGCTCCGAAGTTAATCTGCATAGGAGCATTTTGTCTCCATTGATTAGCGTAAGCATGATCATTGGTTGCTGCCCATCTTGCACCATCAATTTGAATTGTATTATGCTGAATATCCATCGCGGTATTAGTACCAGTCTGAACCGTCACGGATCCGTTAGTTCTAAGAGTAACACCAGATGACGTAGAGAAATCATTTCTCATATTCTGAGACCAGACAATATCGAGATTCTCACTTGTCTTGCCAAGAATCCAGGTATTATTGCGACCGTCCATATTGCCAGACATATAACTTGCCTGATTCGACGCAGGAATATTCAACTGAATAGCATTAGATTCGCCGTTGACAGAAACACCACTTGCAAGATTCAATCGACCATTGGTGTTTAATGAACCCATCCAATATTCAGGAGTATCACCATGAAACCAACATATAGAGTTATCCAGCCTATCGTCAGGATGATTAGCCATTGCCAACTCATGATAAATGGATCCAGCACCAACGGCTCTAACTTTTCTTAAATGATTTGATTGTTGCTCAGGAGTGTTCCAGTCGGGTAAGCTTTCCGAGTCATACCATCCGTAAGGCTTATTATTATAAATCGTTTTATAGAAACTTGCAGGGCCAGCAACACCAAGACCTTCTTTAGTATCAATATAAGTTCTGCCTGAACCTCTCAGATAATGATTATATTTTCCACCATTAACTAATCCGAAATAAGTCGTGGCGTCACCAATGTTATTACCGTCGGTTGTCGTATCGATATTAATTAATGAATAACCTTCAGGAGCCATCAGATTCGAATCACCATCATCACTTCTGAAACGGAAATGAGTTTTTCTATTAAAGTAGTTTTCAGATCCTGCAATAGAAGCTGTTACAACGTTATTTGAATAGAAGTTTAACCATCCGTCTTCTCTCCATTTAAAACCAGTGTCGGAATCACCAATCGCGATAGAGTTTAAACCCAGTGAATTTCCAACGGCAAAGTTGCTTGCAACGGACATTAAAGGAGTTGTTACTGCATCAGTGATTCTAGCTTGACCTGAAATATCAATTGACATTCCTCTGCCTGTTTTTCCCCAAGTCATGGTCATTAGATCTAATGCGTCGGTTCCTTCGTTAGCATCACGACGAAATAACAGTCGATCATCCGTATCCGTTGCGTATGCAATTTGATGAATAGTCTTTGAAGTTCTGCCGTGGTTTTCAATACTCAGAACATCACCGTTATTACCAGCAGGTGTAACTTTCAAAGTTCCTGCGTATACATTACCAGCAGCATGAACAGAAGGAACAGTTAAGTCGCCAGTCATCGTGTCGCCAGCTTTATTAACTTTGGTGTCAATCATGTCTTTCAGAGTCTGATTATCAACAGTCAAACGGTCATTAACTGCTTTAATCTTTTCGTCAGCATCAGCTTTATTCGCATCAACTTTCGTATTAATAGCCGTGTCGTTCTGGTCAACTTTTGAATTCAGATTATCAACGCGAGTGTTAATAGCAGCGTCGTTAGCATCAACTTTCTGTTCGAGTTTCGTCAGGTCAGCACTTGAACCTGTTTGAACTTTGCTGATTTCAGAATCAACGTAATCTTTACGCGTAGCGCTATCAGGAGCAACAGGAGCAGCAGGCAAAGATAACTGACCATTACCGTTAAGCACGAAGTCAGAACTCTCTCCTGTACCTTTTCCTTTCGCTACCGTAACACGAAGTTCACCTTTAGAGTCTGTCTGAGCAGGAGAACTAATACGTGCTTTTGCTTTGTCGTGTTCATCAGCAAAAACAATATCGCTTTTATCAAGATTTTTTAAAGTCAGATTAGAATCGGATTCAATATCACTTGCTTTAATTTTTCCAGTAAAGGTCTGACCGCCTTCAACAACAGCATCAGCACCATTACCGATGTTAATAACAGCGTCACCGAATTTAGTAAAAATCTTTTTATCGGCTAAGTTAATAGCGATTTCACCATCAAGCATGTTTTTCGCTTCTGGCTTTCTTCCGGCGACGTCTGTTCTATAATGTTTAACTTTATTATTTGCCATTTTCTTTATCCGTTAAAATACTCCTGCGTCTAAGGTTTCTCCTAACGCTACACAATTAATCTCTAATGGCGTTGGTTTATTACTTGGAGAATAGACTTCTTTGCCTTTGACCTTGACAGAAGTTGAGTTAATTTCATTACTATTTAGAGCCAAGATTTCACCTTGTGGCGCAGAAATCTTTTTACGAACGTTCAGATATTCCTGAATAGTCAAAGATCCTTTGAGTTCTCCACCAGTAATAGGCAAAGCATTAATATCTTCAGGAGTTGGACGTTCAAGTTCTGTATAGACTTTGACCCACGGAGATTCAGTAACAGTTTCACCGCTTTGTTGTTTGTTTCTGATTCTGATGCTTGGATTACCGACTGACGAACCAATAAGCTCCCAACCTTGACCATCAGGATGCTGAATAGCCATAGCAGACGTGCCAGAGTTATAAGGGTTATCGCTGTTTGTTGCATCGACTGTTACACATCTGTTACCAGTTAATAATCCTAAGTCTTTAACGCCTGCGATTTCTTCTGTACCAGCACCAATACCATAATCGCCAACGTTTAACGGAACTGAGAATTCAGCAAAACCTGTAAACAACTGACCATCAGGAGAAAGATTAAAAGTTGTTGTAACGACTGAGTTAGCCGAACCTGATGTTTCTTTCTTCGTTACATAAGCATTAAAAATATGATAAAGACCAGCATCATTATCTTTCTTTGTTTCTCCATCGATAACATAAAGACTTCTGAATCTAAGGAGTTTCTTTTCCATAAGAGCTTCATCAAGCAACTGATAAACTGGGTCAGAACTGTCTTCAAATAAGCTTATTGAAGTGTCGTTAATTGTTACGTCACCTGAAAGTTTCGTTGTGAAATCGGTTCTGTAATCTTCTAGTGTCTGAACTTCTTTTCTAAATCCGATAACAGGGAATGCAGCCAGTTTATCAGTGCTTACATAACCTGGGTCGTTATATCCTGGGATTTCAACGATTAGCGGATTAACTGAAACTCTGACGTTATTTCCTACAAAAATATCGTTTGTCATTTTAGTCTCACATTAAGTATTCGAAAGTTAAAATTATTTGTGCGCTAACATGACCATTTGATGCTTCACTATCATAATCAGTGAAGCTCGAACTTGGATAAATCTTATCGATTTTAAATGGGATAAGTTTTTCATGATTAGCTTTAATAGAAATTAAGTCGTAAACGGCTTTGTGAACGCCTGTTTCGCTTTTCTCTGAGAAAATATCAATCGTAATACTAAGAACACTTGCAAGTTTCGATTGCAAACCGATTCGCGTATATTCTTCTGTCATTCCTGGAATCATTACTTGAACAGGTTCTTTAACACCAGTTGTGAAAGCGTTTTTGACGTATTTCAGATTAAGTTCTTTAACGATTATTTCTTCCAGAGCGCGTTTAATTCCTAAACGTGGCAGATTAGTCATAGAATGATGTCTCCTGTTCGCCTTTAAATGCCAGATAACAATTAGCAAGTCCTGAACCATCATTAACAAGATACGCAATGGTATACAGAATCTCGTTTAATAGAACTTCATCTTCTTGCTTAACTTTATTGATATCAGCGGTTATATAGATTGTCTCGCTTACTTGTCCGTTATCGTTGTTAATCTCAATTTCAACAATACCGAGTTCATCAGAATCGTTAATTTTGATTTTCTGTCCGAAACGAGTTAAGAAAGACTGTTTTTGTTTTTCTGAATATGGAAAAATCATGTTGTCTCCTTTTTATTATATTTAGTCCAGAAACGAAAAAAGGACTCCCGAAGGAGTCCTCTGATTATTCAGCAGTTTCAGCTTTCGCTTTCGCTTTTGCTTTTGCTTTTCTTAGGCTTGTTTTTCGTGCAGGAACAGACGATCATCAGCACAAACTTTCCAATCGATATCAGCCCAAACGCGAGGAACGATAGCGCCTTTGTTACGGTAAGTTGTGTCGTCTAGGTCAAGAGCAAGACCTTCCCACTCAGCTACGGTTACAGCAGAGAAGTCACCAGAGATAACCTGACCTTCTTTAACAAGACCGGAACCGATAACATCATGTCCGCCCAGTTTGTTCAGGTCGTCGATGATATAACCAGCAACACCAGCGTCACGCAGAGTGGTTTTCAAATCACCTTCAAGAGCAGCAGCCATCAAATATTTGAACTTGTCCATTGCTACGCCGTCGCCTTTAGCTTTAGCAGCTTCAACAACGAATTCTTTGTAGGTCATTCCCATCTGTTTTGCTACTAACTGAGCAACGATAGACTGAGGAGCTTTTGCGTCGGTAATAGAACCGAACATCAGACCTTCCAGTTTAGCGCGTGAGAAATTCACGATATGGTCAGAAATGAACGCACCCAGATTAGGCAGAGTCAACAGAGCTTGACGAGAAATCGGGTTACCACCAGTAAATGTCTTAGGCATAAACTGAATGTTTTCGAATTTGCTTTCGCCTTCTGGAGATTCACCGTTTTCATCAACGAAACCGAATGCATCAACACTTGATTTTGTCTGCTTAGGAACAGAAATCGGAGTAGTCAGACCAGTCAGGAAGTTAACTCCCAGCTTATCAGCAACAGTGTCTTTCAACAGCATTTCAACGAATGAATCATAACGCTGAACAGTTTCTTGTACTGCGGAAACAGTTGATACAGTGTTAATAGCGCGTTTGCCTTGCAGAGCACTAACTGGCATATAGATACCTTGAGAAACGTTAGCACCGCGCATCAGACGCTTACGGGACATTTCTTGAGTATATTCAGCAGCAGCACCGCGAACAGCTTTACCATTCATCATAGAGCGAACAGCATCGCCAAGGTCGAATTTATTTTCCAGAGTTTGTTTAGTATCTTTAGTCATGTTGCGAATCACCGTTGCAGATTTATTAGGTTTAATAGAGCGTTTGAATTGACGTGCGGTCATGCCTTTAGCGATAGCGCTTGCAACGTCTTTCTGTGCTACTTTGTAGCGTTGTGCGATTTCAAGAATTTCTTCCGCTTCTTCTTCGCGTTCTTCTTCTGTCAGTTCGTCACCAGCAGGAACAGCAGCAGGAGCGTCATCAGTTTTTTCAACAGCAGAATCACCAGCGTTTTCATTTTCAACGACTACTTCTTCCAGAATTTCTTCACGCTTTGCACGATCTTCATCGGACAGCATTTCAATTTCATCGATAGTCATTTCTGCCAGTTCATCTTTAGTCATTTCATCAATACGTTTCATTCGAGTACCTTTGTTAAGTTTGTTTGTTGTATCTGTATTTAGTAGTCTTCCCAAACCGACTTTATCGTCAGCAGGAACAGTGACGAAAGAAATTTCATATGGTGCCCATTTCGTAACAATAAGATTGTCGCCTTCTAAGTGATATTCATTAATGTCATATCCGAAAGAGATTTTACTAATTGTTCCTTCTTGAACTTTTGCACCGATTTCTTTAGCTAATTCACCGTGTTGACTGAATTGGACTTTTGCTCGTCCTATTTTGTCTTCATCGATTCGAACAGAATCAGGAATAACGATTCCCAAGTGTTTATCAAAATCATGGTTAAACAGCAAAGCAGCACCGTTATTAATTCGGGTCAAGTCAGCGTTATGTGAGCCGTCATGAACGAGAATTTCATTAACAGTAATGTTTTGACCGTATTCATCCTGAATCTGTCTTTCAACAGGAGTTTCAGAACTGAACGCAATTTCAAAAACACCATCAACAGAATCAATACCCTGAACTGTGTAATCGCGCTTAAGTTTTAGCATTACCAGTCCTCTGTTGGAGCGTCTTTCGACGCTCTTTGTTTTTCTGAATGTATTTAGTGTTATTCCACCGAGTTATCCGAATTAATTTCAGCAACTTCCACTTGAGCATCAGCCGTTAATGCAGCAGGTGCAGCAGCAACTTTAATTTGATTATCGTATTTCGGAACATAACGAGTTCTTTCTTGTTCAACCTGAGCAAATACAATATCCGGGTCTTCACCGCGAGCAATAATAATATCAGAAGCAGATTTGAATCCGTTTTCAACATCAAAAATATCCTTCTGAGTATCTTTAATTGGGTCGATACTTTGCCATTGAGGATATGTCCAAACAGTCTGACGAAGAACTGAAGGAATAGTTGTCATTTTCAAATTAACGGTTTCTCTGATAATTGACCATTGTAACCAACGTTCAAAAATAACATCAAAAACCTGTTCTTTAATATTACGCTGAACTGATTTAAACATTACGCGTTGTGCAAGATCACCGAAGCGGGCAGCAGAATAGTTAATATTTGCTGTGTCACCTTTCCAACCTTGTTTGTAAAAACCGTAACCCATAGCAAGCAGGTCTTCCAGACGATTCGTGAAGTTCATAAAGTCGTCACCGCCCTGAGTAGAGCTAAACTGCTTTATATCGTAACCAGCAGGAAGTTTATGAATTGTCCCTGATTCAAAGTTTTGAATAACATCAGGAGATTCTTCAATGCCTTCGTTATCGCTATCAATTTCGATATTATCTTGACCGTCTTTGTCTTGAGTGATGAAACCCATAGAGCTTGCTGCGGCGCGTTTCTGAATCAACGTTGCTTTTGTGAAAGCATCATATTGGTTCATAACATCAATATTCGCTACACATTCAGGAATGCCTCTGCGTTGATCAGGGAACAATTCTCTGTAATAGTGAATAATATTTTCAGCGTCGATACCTTCAGATTTACCAGATGAAGTCTGTGTTGCTTTGCTTATTGTGTTAAACCAGTAACGAACTGGAACATCATCGTTATTATATTCGATACCATCAAGAACATAACCGTTGTCGGAGGTTTCTCTGTCGCCAAATTTACAGCGTGAAGCTTCGATAATTTCAAGCTTAAATTCAGTATCAGATTCGTGAATACGAATAAAAACCTCGCCGTCAACAAATCTTGAACGTTCAACGAGTTCTTGAAATCTGCGCCAGTTCATTCTTTCATTTTTACTGAAACGTTTTGCTGAACTTGACCAATAGCTGAACTGGTCCATAATCATAGAGTTCAGTTTCTTGCTTGGCTTTCCGTTTGTTCCCAGAATACGCAATTGTGGGTTAATACCTTCACCGATAACGTTATCAACTTGATATTGAACAGCACGTTTACCAACTGGTGTATTAATCGAAAGAGTTCGAGACATATTACGAATGCCATCGGCATAAGTTCGAATCTCGTTATTAATCGTTGCAGTCGTAATCAGGTTCTCTTGAAAGTCGCCATCTAAACGGTCAGTTCGAGGACCAAGAATACGCTGTAACTGTGAGCCATATGCTTGCTCGTTATCAATTACCAGTTTCTGTTTCTGTTTACGTGTTTTCGGTTCTGCTTTTTTAAATGTGAAAAAATCTCTAATACTCATGATGGATTCGTGAACCTCGCTTTAATAGTAACAATCGGAGATTTACCGTTTGCCATTTGTTCTGACTTAATCAGATTTGCTAAGTTAGCTAAAAGTCGTTTTCGAGCCATAAGCAGCGAATCAAGCGTTTCATAAACGAATGATTTACCGTTAATACTCATTTGTTGAATAGCTTCTTCGTTACTTGTCAGACGATACTGAATAACTGTATCGATATCGTTAATCATTTCTCTGAGTTGTTCTCTTTTCGTTTTTGAAACGAATGGTGATTTCACTTTGATAATGCTGTTACTGATAAGCGCACCTTCATAGAGAACAACAACAGAAAAAGTTCCTTCGATAAAATCTGATGTGTCCACCGAGATATTCGCTGGACAATCAGTTTGAGAAAACAATTTAGTTTCAGTTGAGCCTATGGAGACTGTTGCACCTTCAGGATTATAAACAGCGAGTTTTTCACCGATGTAAATTTCTGAATTTGATTTTTGCATTGAGTTCTCCTTTCTTATATTTATAATCCGAAACCACGAGGCTTATTAACTGGTCTGTTTCGTTTGATAATGTTTCGACGAGGTTCATGAGTTTGAATAACAGGAGAATTTGTTTCGTTTTGTTCTTCTGGCATTTCAATATCAGATTTAGCAGCGAGTTTCCTCCACTCGTGAAATTTGATTTTCTCTAGAACTTGCAGACGCGCGCAATAACCGTAGTTAAAGCAGTCAAGACCTTCGTTACGAACACCGCCTTGTTTAATAACCCATCTAACAGTATTACCAGAGCGTTTTAATTCTTCGGACATAAGCTGTTCGCAGTAATCATCTGGAACATCATCAGAGATTTCGACTCTGACTGGTGTATTTCCAGATTTCACGCTTCTGTTTAGCAGTTCACGAACTAAGTTTTTTCCTTGGTTTACACCAATCATATAAAGTTCATAACCACCGGTTTTCGTGATTTTCGTTGGAACATAAGGGGCATCAACAGAGCTGGCACCTTTAATTGCTTTCAGGTTTGTCCACTGAGAGCAGAAACGATAGATTGTTTTAGTTGCTCGACCGTTTGAGCTATCGACGTTCACCCACGCTAAAGGAACCTTTCTTCCCAAAGCTGTTCTGAACGGTGCTTTAACGTATGCAAGAAGTTCTTTATAAGCAGGGGAATCGATAACCTCAGCGTTCATTGTCATAAAGCTACGATGTGCAAGAATATAAACGGTTCGTTCGTTGTGACCCATCAAGGTTACTTCTAAGGAAGTTGCGATTAAGTGGTCCGCAGCTCCCGATATG
>UMJI01036485.1_pt1 | contig 14026 bp, 13 predicted proteins | sample 1965991 | NCBI WGS metagenome assembly UMJI01 (sample SAMEA4836140, study PRJEB28245) | human gut metagenome | biome: gut microbiome; material: fecal sample | place: Denmark | collected 2008
ACGGTGGACAACACCACCAAATGTTCCGTGTTTCGGACATTCCAGGGCTGGACAGCGCTCTCTGATATGCTGCCTGGTCAGGGGCTGCTGCACGTCGTGCCCATTCCTGAAGCTATGGCGTACGTACTGTTACGTCCGCTGCTTGATGATGTGCCGGAGGATGAACTGTGCGGCGTAGCGCCCGGAAGAGTATTGCCGGTATCAGAGCAATGGCATCCACTGTTGATTGAGGCGTTAACCAGCATTCCAAAACTCGAAGCCGGAGACTCCGTCTGGTGGCACTGCGACGTCATCCATTCCGTTGCCCCCGTTGAAAATCAACAGGGTTGGGGCAACGTGATGTACATTCCTGCGGCACCGATGTGCGAGAAAAATCTTGCCTACGCGCACAAGGTGAAGGCCGCACTGGAAAAAGGCGCATCGCCGGGCGACTTCCCGCGCGAGGACTATGAAACAAACTGGGAAGGACGCTTTACGCTTGCCGACCTCAACATTCACGGTAAGCGAGCGTTGGGCATGGATGTTTGAGAATTAATGGAAGTGAATTGATGTGGGATTAAGAAAATCGATTCGACGTTACTCAGATTGCTGACAAATGCGCTTTGTTAATGCCTGATGCGGCGTTAACGCCTTATCCGGCCTACAAAGTCCTGCAGATTCAATATATTGCAGGTACTGCGTAGGCCTGATAAGCGTAGCGCATCAGGCTATTTTGCATTTGTCATCAGCCGCCGTCACCCCGACAGTATCGGGGTGACGGATAATCACTTACTCGATCCCTTTACTACGCAGGTAATCTTCGTAATTACCGCTAAAGTCGATCACGCGTTCCGGGGTGATTTCCAGAATGCGGGTCGCCAGGGAGCTTACGAACTCACGGTCGTGTGAAACAAAGATCAGCGTGCCCTGATACAGTTCCAGTGCCATGTTCAGCGACTCAATGGATTCCATATCCAGGTGGTTGGTCGGTTCGTCCATGATCAGAATGTTCGGCTTCTGCATCATTAACTTACCAAACAGCATCCGCCCTTTTTCCCCACCGGAAAGCACTTTAGCTGGCTTTTTGATGTCGTCCTGGCTGAACAGCAAACGACCGAGAATACTGCGTACCGCCTGCTCGTCATCGCCTTCCTGCTTCCACTGGCTCATCCATTCGAACACGGTCAGATCATTTTCAAACTCATATTCGTGGTCCTGAGCATAGTAACCAATGCGCGCGTTCTCAGACCATTTTACGGTGCCGCTGTCCGGTTGCAGATCGCCCACCAGCGTTTTCAGCAGCGTTGATTTACCGACGCCGTTGGTACCCAGTACCGCCAGTTTTTCACCCACTTCCAGCAGCAGGTTGAGATTTTTAAACAGCGGACCGTTATCAAACCCTTTGGTCAGACCTTCCACTTCCAGCGCGTTACGGAACAGTTTCTTATCCTGTTCAAAACGGATGAACGGGTTCTGACGGCTGGAGGCTTTCACCTCTTCCAGTTTGATTTTATCAATCTGGCGCGCGCGCGAAGTTGCCTGGCGAGATTTCGAGGCGTTGGCGCTAAAGCGGCTAACGAAAGATTGCAACTCAGCAATCTGCGCTTTCTTCTTGGCGTTATCGGCCAGCAGACGTTCACGCGCCTGGGTCGCCGCCGTCATGTACTCATCGTAGTTACCCGGATAAACGCGCAGCTCGCCGTAATCCAGATCCGCCATGTGGGTACAGACCATGTTAAGGAAGTGACGGTCGTGCGAGATGATGATCATGGTGCTGTCACGCTCGTTCAGCACCTGTTCCAGCCAGCGAATGGTGTCGATGTCGAGGTTGTTGGTCGGTTCGTCGAGCAGGAGAATATCCGGATCAGCAAACAGCGCCTGCGCCAGAAGCACACGCAGCTTCCAGCCAGGAGCAACTTCACTCATCGGGCCGTAGTGCTGTTCCACTGGAATTCCCACGCCAAGCAACAGTTCACCGGCGCGAGCTTCCGCAGAGTAACCGTCCATTTCGCCGTATTTAACTTCCAGATCGGCCACTTTATAGCCGTCTTCCTCACTCATTTCCGGCAAAGCATAGATGCGGTCGCGCTCCTGCTTCACTTCCCACAACTCTTTATGCCCCATGATCACCGTATCCAGCACAGTGAACTCTTCAAAGGCAAACTGATCCTGACGCAGTTTACCAATGCGCTCGTTGGGATCGAGGGAAACGTTACCCAGCGTCGGCTCAAGGTCGCCGCCGAGGATCTTCATAAAGGTGGATTTACCACTACCGTTCGCGCCAATCAGGCCGTAACGGTTGCCGCCGCCAAATTTGACGGAAATGTTTTCAAACAACGGCTTACTGCCGAACTGCATGGTGATGTTGTTGCTAAGGAGCAAAATTGATACTCTCTACTAAGTGATTGAAAGGATTAGAATATGCAAAAGCAAAACGGGTTAGCTTACAGTTACATACGATTTTCGAGCAAGAAACAAGAACAAGGCGACTCAGTGCGCAGACAGACAGAACTTGCCGAAAAATACTCTATTGCTAACAATCTTACCCTATCTGAGAAAAACTTTCAGGACTTGGGAATTTCAGCGTTTAAAGAAGGCAACAGACCGTCGCTTGGTGACATGCTTTCTGCTATCGAGCAAGGAGCAATCGAATCAGGTTCAACGATAATCATCGAGAGTCTTGACCGCTTGAGTCGTCGGGGTATCGATGTGACTCAACAGATAATCAAGTCAATCTTACAACACAACGTCTTTATAGCGAGCCTGACAGACGGTCTATTACTCAACAGAGAATCAGTTAACGACCTTGTAAGCGTGATTAGAATCGCTCTGGCTGCTGACCTTGCGCATAAAGAATCAGAGAAGAAATCACAGCGTTTGCGTGAGACAAAACAGCAACAAAGAAAAGCTGCTCTTTCTGGTAAAGTAATCAACAAAATACTGCCATTCTGGTTAGCAAGAGAAAAAGACCAGTTTGTTTTCTCTGACAGACTCGACGCAGTAAAAAGAATTATCGAACTCAAGAAAAAGGGACTTGGCACGAATAAAATAGCTAAGACATTAAACGATGAAGGATTCAGACCATTACGTTCTGCTGGTTGGAATCACACAACTGTTGGTAAAACTCTTAGTTCAGTTGCGTTATACGGTGCTTATCAAACATCAGAAACGACGAAAGACAGAAAAGTTATTCTGTTGGATATTATCGATAATTATTATCCAGCAGTAATTAGCAAAGAAGACTGGATGTTATTACAGTCTGATGCAAAGCAGAACAAGCCGGGATATAAGTCAGATAAAAACGCTTTCACAGGGCTGTTAAAGCACTCTTGCGGAGGTGCGTTAGTCAGAAAATTCCATGTTGTTACTGGTAAAACGTATCAATACCATGTTTGTGCTAATGCTCGCGATGGTAAATGCACCGTTACGCAGAATTTTAAAAACATGGAGATTGCTCTTTATAAAATCTTAAAGCACTTAAAGATGGAGAAGAAAACCTCTGTTGATACGACAATTGCACAAGAACGCGCTCAATTAAAAGAGCAAATCGACAACTTGAACGGAATGCTTCTAACAATGAAAAAAGTTCCTATGAGTGTTCTTGAGACAATCGGCAATCTTGAGGAAAAGCTACAGGAACTCGACCAGCAGTTTAAACAACAATCTGATATGGTATTAGCTGAACAATCAGTCGATTTCAACCTCCTGTCGGAAATCAAAGATCCTATCGAATTAAACATGATGCTTAAACGAGTTATAAAAGAAATCACGGTATTTAATCTTAAAAAATCTTGGCGAATAAAAGTTCAGTATCTGAATGGTCATTCTCAGAGTTTCCGATGGGATGGATATAGTATGAGTTTTGTTTCTGACAGCAAAAAACTACTGGAATACATGAACGCTGAGAAAGAGCAATTGGATAACTAACTACAACCATAAATGTAACAATACGTATTGCATTTAACTAAATGTTAACCACGTTAATATTTTACGTAGCATCCTTGACAAGCTAACATAAGACAAAATCAGAGCTTCGTGTTTTAATCTATTGAGTTTCTTACTCATTAACTTCAAAAGGAATCGAAATGAAATTACCAATTGTTGATGTATTTGAGAACCCATACGAATCCTGGACCTGCAGAAAGGCCAGTCAGGAAGAAATGATGGCTGTCTACAGGGCTACTGGCAAATTTGAAACTCATATCAAAGATAAACTGATTGCAAAAATTAAAAATCACTTAGATGCAGCAAAACACATGGCAAAAAGAGGTTCGGATAATGGATTAGAGAATTTCATTGACCGATATCTTGACAATAGCGTCAATTATAAAGAACTAAGACGCGCTATGCCTTCAAAAACTCCAAAAGTGTTATTTGACTATCAACAAAAATATCCTAATTACTCAGTAACCGAGGTGGATAAAGAAATCAATAGCATCGGTCATACACTAAGCGAAGGTCAATATCTTTTTCATGGTGGTGCATGGCTAAATGGAGCATCAAATCAATTCAAATTAACAGCACCACTTTCAACAAGTTTTTGTCCTCAAGTTGCATTAAGAAATGCTGAATGGAGAGGGAAAGCATATGATAACAATAAAATAGAGTTATTTGTATTACATACAGTGAATCCTATCACTAATGTTTTTGCTTTTCCTAGAAAGAATGCAAGTATGGGAAATGAAAAAGAGATTCTTTTTGCATCAGGGGCGACCCTGATTAGGCGAGCCACTCATTTAATACGTGATGACTATCCGGCTGGAAAATATGAACATAAGGATAAAAAAATCCCAATCTATGTAGTAGAAGTTGACATTTCATAATACAATTCATGAGGGAGCAACAGCTCCCTTATTTTACGCTCGTCCATTTCGATTCTGAGTTCCATTTTCCGATTCGAGAAAAGAACGTGTCTTGTTCATTACCCGGATAACTACGATGAACACCATCGGAAGCGTGATTTCTTGCAGATTTCTCAAGAACTTCCCAGATTGAGTTCATAACAGCTTCGGTTTCGTTTTTCGCTTCATTATCATCGTATTCGATGTTAACTGTTAATTTATCCATAGAGCCTGTGAACAGATTAAAACTCTCTGTTGGACTGCCAGTATTAGGATTCAGAAAACAAATATCAATTTTAACGTCTGCTCTGTTTAAAGCTTTCGTTCGAATCAAGTTGATATATTCTTTTCGGATATTAGCCAGCTTAACGGTCATTCCGATGTTATTAATTTCTTTTTCTTCGCTGATTGAACTGATATCAGTAAAGTCACCAGCGGCAATATAATTCTTACCTTGATATTGCAAGTCGTAATAAGCATCAGTTAACAACAGTTCTGTGCCGTTATGCATCTTAATCTGAACAAGATGAAACAACGTGCCGACACTGAACAACTGACCAGTAGTCAGTTCTGTATAATTAGTGCCGTTAAAATCGTTATACGCTTCGATGAAGTCAGGGTCTTTTCTTAGTCTGTTAAATTGGTCTTTTACTGACATTACACCACCTCTGTTGCAGTAAGTTTAATATTTGAAATCGATTGAAGATCTAACGGAATAGTATCGTTCGTCAGGATGAATCGCCCTTTCGTTCCTCTGTAATTCACAGTCTCACCAGCTTGAACGTTCTGCAACAGATTCGGAAAGAGTTTCATCTCTCCACCTGCTTTGACATCCTCCGTGACGGTATAAAGCTTGGAGTGATTCTGAAACTGAACTAATGTTCCTGCTTCTAAAGTATCGGTGAAGCTGTTCAGAGTGACCTTACGCGCTCCTTTGTTAGCTGTAACAGATGCTTGAATAAGTCCCTGAGCCGAACCTTTATAGTCAGTCAAGTAGCTTAACGGAAAGTCAAACGGCTGACCTTGTTGATGCATCGCGATAAAGCGTTGAACGTGTCTTGTGTCTTGCGACATATAATTCACAGTGAAATTCAATTCGAAATATTGCACGCCTGTATAACGTTTCTGAAAACGTCCTGATACTGCTCTGTTAGAGAAAAACGGAGCATTTGATTTAAGCTGAACATCGGTCAGCCTAACGTCTGTGTCTAATAGATTCATAAGTCCTCTCATAAATAAGATTTTAACTATATTTATGAGGCTAATATGGAACTTAACGCAATGCTTCGTTACGACGAAGGCGAAAAACTCACGATGTATAAAGACACAGAAGGATATTTCACAATCGGTGTCGGACATTTGATTACTAAGAATCCATCAAGAGACTACGCTTTGAAAGAACTTGATAAAGCAGTTGGTCATCCTTGTTATGGATATATCACAGCGAAAGAATCTGATCAGTTATTGAATACAGACGTTAATTCAACGTTACGTAAGCTTAGTAAAACAGAACTGCATCCAGTTTATATCAGAATCGATACAGTCAGGCGTTCAGCTTTAATCAATATGTGTTTTCAACTCGGCGTTTCTGGCGTATGTCAGTTCAAGAAATTCTTGGGATACATGGCTGTTGGAGATTATCAAAATGCGGCTGATGAAGCTTTAGACTCAAGATGGGCACGTCAGACTCCTAATAGAGCAAAACGTGTAACTGATGTTATTCGTTATGGAGATTTCAGAAGTTATAATTAAAAATTTAAGTTATCTAATTTGAACAGCATCAAGTTGATGAATGGAATAAGCAGATATGTAATTAACACCATCAGCTTAGTCTACATATATTTTGTTATAATATTTTACGACTCAACGAAGTCTTGTTAGGATAATGTAAACAAATCCGTTTTTTTAGATGTGAGTAATATTAGCAATGTTCATCTTAGAATGTGATATCGAAGGAAACTCGAAAATGATAATAGCTTTACACTATTGAGAAAATTTGGTTGAGGCTTCAAAATAGAGCATTCATACGTGATCAATAGCCAGACTAAGCAAGCAACAGCTAAACCCCGTAACGTACTGATTAAATTGATAATTGAAGGTGCATATGTTAAAAGTTACTGGTCTTGATAAGCTTCAGAAAGAACTCAAGGATGCAAAGCGTATACTGAGTGAGCTGGATGGCGAGCTAGGAGTCGTAAAGTTTAACCCTAACGACCCTGCTAGCATCGAGTCGGCAATTCAAACAGTTAATCACATGATTGATGAACGCATTGGCGGATGTTCAACCAACTCCATAGTCGGCTCGCTTGCGCAGCAGATGAAGGAAACATACAGAGAAGGCATTCTTAAAAAAGCTGCCGAAGCCAGATTGACTTCAAGTGAGGATGAGTAATGGCTCAAGATATTTTTTCTGAAATGAACAATGCTGTTCTGGATTTACAGGCTTCACAATACCAGACCTTTGAACGTCCACTCAAAAAGCTTGCTCAGCTTCTAAAACATTCCGATCTTGAATCATACAATGCAGACCTGACTGAAGGACTCAATCTTACAGAGTTTCTCGCAGAAAGTGAGAAGACTGGAGGAAGTATGGCTGGGAGTGCCCAGCTTGTCTGGCCAGATGATGCAAGAAAAACACTAGGCCTTACATTACTTTTGATTTTTAAGTTAGCAGAAGATCCTAATTATGCAATCAACTTTGGACATCATTTTTTCTATTCCGGAAGTAAAGTTATAGCAGGCATTCATTCGATTACAGGACAACTTATCATTCCTTTCGTTAGAGATTACAAAAATTATGTTCAGTCTAAGGGAAGCACAGAAACTATGTTGAAGCCGCAGTTTTCGAACAAAGTTTTCATTGTTCATGGTCATGATGATGGCGCCCGTGAAACAGTCGCAAGGTTTCTTGAACGTATAGGTTTAGAAGCAATCATATTACATGAGCAAGCTAATCAGGGACGAACTGTCATTGAGAAAGTTATAGCAAATAGTGATGTTGGATTTGCTGTTGTATTGCTAACACCAGATGATGAAGGTTGTGCTAAAGGAGGAATACCAGAACCAAGGGCAAGGCAGAATGTAATGCTAGAATTAGGATATTTTATCGGGCGTTTAGGCAGAGAGAAAGTATGTGCACTAAAACGCGGCTCACTAGATATTCCAAGTGATTTTGCTGGGGTTGTTTGGGAAAATATGGATAGCAGTGGAGGCTGGAAGCAAGCACTCGCACGAGAACTTGAAGCTGCTGGTCACAATATTGATTGGAATAAAGCAATGCGGAGTTGATTTTATATAGCTCTATTTTTAGCGATACTGGCGTTTCATCGACAATTAAAAATTTGGCTGCTGATTAGCCTAAAACGCAGCCAAATATAAATCATTAATGATATTGCTTAAATAAGTTTTAACGACTCATCTTCTGCCCCCCCTCTAACAAAAAATAATAGTTACTCTGGGACTTCTGAAACACCGAGATGTTTCGAGCGCTCGGCTTTTTTCTGCTGTGTTAAAATTCCAAATCAATTCAGTTCATCATCGATAGACAGGACTGATTCCGGATGATTTTTCCGTTCAAGATAAATACAGTAATAAACCCTTGGGCCACTTGTGTAAGGAGAATAAAATGGCACGTAAAATTTACGTCAGTATGACTGATATGGCAAAACGTTATGGTTATACCCTTAACGCTATTAAATCATGGAGAGCAGAAGGACTTCCTTATTCAGATAATCCAGCAGGAATACCAGAAAACGAAGGCACTTTATGGATCGTTCAGAACAAAATTAATCCGATGCGCAATATGTCTGTTCGTGATGAATTCGAGAAAGAAAAACTTCGTGAACAGGTGGCGAAGGCTGACTTAGCAACTTATGCAGCGCAAGAAAAATCAGGTGAATTAATCCCTGTTGAGTTGGTGCAAGCTCAATTGAATCAGTTCTGTCAGTCTCTGAAAGATTCCATCAGGCTGATTCCGTCAAAACACGGTATCGAAATCATGGAGTCTGCTAATGATATCCAGGAGCTGAAAGAAAAACTCAAAGAGATTTTCAACAGAACATTGAATGAACTTGGTGAGTCGTTCGAACAAGACTTCGAACACGTTGACAAACCAGAAGAGAAAGAAGATAGTGAAATTGAACTTTAAGGGAGTTTGCACTCCCTTTTTAATTTCAAACAGTTACCATGTTTATGTATTTCATTTTTAAAATCGAATGAAGGAATTTAAAGCGATGGTGGGACCAAAATGTTTTTCATCGTGTTGCTCCTTTAAAGATTTGTTTCTGACGATTAATGAACATTCTTTCCTGCTTGAAATAGCCTGCTTCAATTTCGACTGACTCTGTTAGATGTTGCTTAGGGTATTTTTCGCGACTAGCGCAATGTACATTTTTTCGTTGTAACATAAAACTAATTTTCACATAATCGCGCTTGCAAATTACACACTTGTAATCATGGCCTGTCATATATACTCCTTTGTAAAACTATATTTATAGCCTCCATAACATTACAAAAGAATGATATTTTTAATTTGAGGTGTCGTCCAAATATGATTATATTCCAAAGTGACATTAATGAATATTGTCCCGACTACGGAATAGGGATTAAAATAAACCGTAACCGGGAAATATATTTATTATCCATTTTTAACCATCATGGATAGTACAAATTTTTAAAGTGATTATTAATATCAACCATAGCATCAAGAATTGGTTTGAACAATGAAAAATCTATAGTCTGTCTATTTTCTCTGATAATATTGTTGGCAAACCTGTCTTTTCCAAAAGTAGTAGTGCTATCATGATTATTACTTTTATCAAAGGATTTACCGTTAATTGTCTTTGTCAGAACTTCATCTTTGAAAAAGTCTTCCATGCACGATTGTTTATCACCAGCCAATAGTGGAGTTAACAATACGTAGAGGTTATTCTCTAAATGTAAAAATTTATGTTTTCTTACGTCCTCTGATTTTCTAGGCAGGTGAGAATATTCTTTGATTATATTATTAATAAAATCAGATGGCCCAGTGTCATTATCCAAAACAATTATTACTGGATTTTTAGGCGGTTGTCTTTCAAATTTCTTGCATTGTTCTCTATGCCTTCTAAAGAATCTTACATAGTCAGCAGCCCCACCGTAGAGGTCTAAAAAATATTCCTTTTTTGCGTTTGTTTTGAATAACGTAATATTTAAAATTCTATTCTTTGTTCTATCGTCAACTCTAACCAGAGCAGGATAACTTAAATACAAAGAATCAATTGCACATTTCAAATAAATTGGATCTGTTTTACCTTCTGTCAAAACTGTAGGCTTTATATTCCCATAAAAATACTTATAATGAAGAAAGTTACTGAATGCTGTCTCTCTTGAATTCAATTTGAGAGTAAAATTAATTCCAGTTTTCTTTAGCACATATTTTTCTGGGAGTGTATGTTTTTTAGCGTTAATGTTATTATACTTATCAAGCATATCAATATAAACGAAGCGGCCTTCAAGTTCATTTAGAGTACCTTTTCGCGGTTTTCCACTAATATCCAAAAGGGTAAAATCCCCTTCTTTATAAAGTGCATGCGCCATAGCTCTGGTTTTTTTAATATAATCTTTATTGACATTTATTTTTTTGTTTACGGTTAAACCTGTTACTTCCTGCCTTGATGTATGCCGCAATATTCTGGTCTTATTATTATTAATTTTAAATCCAGCTTTTTCAATTTCATTAACTAACAATGGTCCTAACTCGTTAGAATTCTCATTTATAACAATTGAGTCAGGAAACTGATTTTTGTTAGTTGAGAATGTTATATCATCTGCATATCGACTATAACTGCATCCATTAGAAAGTGCCAACTTTGACAATCTAATATCTAAAATATTACATATAAGATTGCTTATTACAGGAGAGCAAGGACTTCCTTGCGGAAGTTTTCCATCATAGCAAGCTATCTGCGCAATTATAGTTGCTATTGATGGGTGCAAATTAAAATATTGATTCGCGATAAAATAACCACGGACCCTACCTAAATTAAATGTAGGGAAAAAATCCTCAAGATCAATATTTAAAACATTGGTTTTATTTCTATGTCTTTCTGCATTTGTTATTATTGTTTTATTTTTCTCAAATCCATGAGATAAGCTAGGGGTGATATTATTTGTTTTCCATATTTCGCTCTGACAAACATACAATAAATCTGATAAACGCCTTTGTATGTCTTTTAGTTTTTCAGTAGGCGCAAATATCTCTCTGTCACCTCCAGACTTCTTTTTTATAATAAATCTTTCATATTGATGCTCAGGTCGTATTCTGTACAGGACATTAGTAAGAAAAGAAACTTTAATTTGAAGTAAGCGTGCAAACTCAAATTTGGTCTTGCATGACTTGAGTCTTTCTAAGTAGGAGGGAGTGAACATAATAGTAAATTCCATTATTAATTATGTTATTGCACATGCAGGCACTCTTACGCATTTCAAAGTGACGCCCAAGAAGATCCGACGTCCGTCAGAGGCGAATACTGCCGACCTTTTAATCACTGATTGCGATACCACAACCAACAAATCTACCTGCATGTGCCTTGCTAATTTATCATAGTTAACAATCAAAACAAGCACTTTTGAAAATGGCTGTATCTTATTGATTAACTAATCATGGTCAAAGCCGAACATTCCTCGTGAAGATTGTTAGAATTTGAGATCTTTACGAGCACTTAACAGACTGTCAGATTCAGTCATGGAGCAAGTTGAATGCAATGTTATCATGTATCACTTTTTCTTTTTCGTCGTTAAGATGGTTCATAAAACTTACCATTAAGTCGATTGATAACTAGTAATTACATCTGTAGGTTCTCTTGATGATTTGTCAGAGGGCATTTGAGCTAAATAAAGTTGATTCGACGAGTTCAATTGCTTCATCTTCGATAGTTGATTTGTCCATTGTTTTGGTCGGCTCAGAAATATCAATTTTCACAATTACAATCTCGTCATCAAAAGATAGTTTTTCACCCCTTCTTTCTTTACGTAAAACGCTGTTCTCTTTGCTGAGTTCAGCGTTTTTCCTTTCTAACTCTGCGACTCTTTTCATCAAATCTTCCATTTTGGAATTCACAACATCTAGTCTCTGCTCAGTCGGAAATTCAATACTTTCGATGATTTCAATAAATTCACCAGTATACATCTGAACAAACTGCTCGGTGTCTTTGATCTTCTGCATTCTTAGATCTGAACAGAAAGCTTTCCACGAGTTCTTTTTACCGTTAATTTCACAAGCAACGATAACAGCATTATCGGTTGTATAAGCAACGATTGCAGGCAGATTATTAACTTCGGTCGTACCGATTTCGAAGCTATGCATATTTTTTACAGTCACAGCATTTTCAATCTTCTGTAACATCTTAGCTCGAACATTACGATGAATATCTATAGCTTTAACAAGAGCTTTCAGGCTGTTTTTGTTATTGGTCATTCTATTAACTTTGATAATATTTCTGTTCAGGCTTGCTTTAACTGTTCTGTCTAGATTTTCGAAGACTGCAAATTTGAAATTCAATTTATTTGCCTTTATTGATTGGTTGAGTTCTGATATTACGTTTTTTGCAAGCATTATACATCGTTGCTTTATTCATTTGTTTAGATTCTGCAATTTGCTGAAATGTCTCACCAGAGTCTAAGCGAGATTCAATTTCGAATTTGTTAGGTATAAATTTCATGGGGTTGCCTTTTTTATTGAATTGAAAAATAAGCACTCCGAAGAGTGCTTTAAACTTAAGGAATTTTTAAATGAACTAAGCTAATTGCTTATATCTTATTTTATGACGGATAAAGTCAGTAGTAAACAAACGAGAGAAAATAACGAGGAAGAAGAAACTCTCTGTGTTCATACTAATATTTATATAGTTCACCGAAAGTGTAAACAAAGTCCGAAAAATAATTTAGTGAAAAGCAGGTGCATTGATGCACATCAAAACGCATCGATAACGCATCGATGCGACTCGGAGAAGTGCATGGACCCTAGAAAAAATCGCCCTATAAGAACAATTGGATAAAGATGAACTGGAAGGATATAGAAGCAGTACAAAACCTGGAAAACATAGCGAAGCGAGCAGATTGCGCGAAGCGCGGGCGAAGCCCTAATTGATAAACATTAGCGCGAAGCGCGACAGATAACACTATCGAACTTGATTACTAGCTACTGATTAGATGTTTCTAGATAAAGATTATTAGCGCTTCGCGCGTTCGCTACGCTCACAATATTATTTTTCAGATCTGGATAATAATGATTACTGGATAACTGCATTATACTGTTCGTCTGACAATCAATAAACATAACGATCGATAATTAATTGAAATAACGTTAATGAGTTCTCCTTCGCTATCGCTACGTCGAACGGGCAAGCCCTATCTTTGATGATAGTAATGATTGACTGCTACATCATCCCTCCTCGCTTCTCCCTGCTTCTACTGACCTAATGATACTCCAAGTCAATTCCCTGTTATCAAGTTCACCTGATGCTTCCTGCTTCGTTATCGACCTTATTGCTTTTGACTCTACGCTTTCAGCTTCGCAGGAAGTACGCCCTGCTGTTTGCAGATCGTTCTAAAGAACTGAGTAATCAAGTTCTCAACTATTTGATTCCTTGCGCCCCAAAGATGCCTCCAGTATCTGTGGTTTACAATCTACTCATTTGAAATTCAATAAAAAAGGGAGCACTAAGCTCCCTTTTGTCATTTCAGACCAAGCACTAATGCTTGTTCAAGTTTTTTCTCAAGCAGAGTGTTTAATCCACTTTCGAAAAATTCAATCGCTTGAACGTCTGAGTCTGTTTTTAAGCGAACAGCGGCATCGTCAACTGTTAACTCTTCGGTCTTAACATCACCGTTTTTATAAACCACATTAGCAATCATGCTTTCTCCTTTGTTGCTAAAAAATAATAACCGAATGATATCACTTGTTCAATTTTTCTTTCAATCAAATAAGTATCCGATGAATAGTCGGCTCTCTAAACTAGCAGGTATGAAATAGTTCCTTAATTCTGAACTTCCTCACTTTGCTTCCTATTTAATATTGCAATTTTAAATCTAGTGTAATTAATTTAGCTACAAACTTGCATTTATTATACATTTAAAAAATCGCCTCCATTCGTTAGGCATTCTCAGTTTCACTCATTTCTCCTTTAGGGAAGGTGCGAATAAGTCCGAGATGTGAGATCATCGTG
>UMJI01062544.1_pt1 | contig 14024 bp, 24 predicted proteins | sample 1965991 | NCBI WGS metagenome assembly UMJI01 (sample SAMEA4836140, study PRJEB28245) | human gut metagenome | biome: gut microbiome; material: fecal sample | place: Denmark | collected 2008
CGTTCCTCTGCCTGTTCTTTCTTCCACGCTCTAAGCTCTTCGACTAGTGCGTCGTTCATGCAGATCACGCGCGTGCTCGTCGGCGTTTTCGGGGTAGTGAAGATTGGCTCTCTATGCAAGCGGCCGGGGCGTACCTGGCGCACGATGGACATGGTTCGTTTCTCGAAGTCGATATCTTCCCAGCATAGCCCTAGCACCTCACCAATGCGCAGACCGGCATAGTAGCCCAGCAGGATAGGGATGCGGAGATGCCCCTTCTTGTTCTTCTGTAGTTCAGCTATCAGGTTGTCGATCTCATCTCGCGATATGACGCGCCGCTCTACTATCTGCCGACGTGCAGAGCGGGGGACAGACACGTTCAACGCTGGATTCGACGCGATGAGTTCAGCCGGATATACGGCATATTTGAACATGCTCTTCATGACAACTAATATGCCCTGTATCGTATCATGTCCCTTTCCCTCGGCTGCTAACTTGCGGATGATGGCATCTACGTTCCTCGGCCTTATATCCTGTAAGTACATCTTGCCGATGTTGGGAGAGATCACGCTATAGTAGCGCCGTTCGTACTGGTATACCGTACCGAACTTCACGTTCGGCTTTACCACATTTTCCAGCCACCCCTTAAAGAAATCATCAAGCAGCACCTTATCGCTTGTGATCCCGATATTTCCGTGCTTCCAATCGGCATATGCTTCGACGCCAGCATCATAGGCTTCATCCTGTGACGCGAAGCCGCCTTTCTCTTTCATCTTGCGTCGGCCAGTCTCGGGATTCTTGCCGATCTCGAACGAGTACGACCATGTTTTCCCGCGCCTGCGGGTGCGTATCGTCGCCATATTTTTCTCCCTTCTCCGCGACTTTTGCGCGGTGTATGTGGTATAATATACGTATAACAACCCTATTGAGGTTATTCACACCGGCGTACCTTCTCACGCCAGCCCCTTGCTCCGACAAGGGCAAACGAAGAGGGGGAGCGGTCACGGCTAATGCGGCATTTGATTCTGTAGAGCGGGAGGCCTGAGGAGGCGACCCGCTCTTTTCATTTTCCTGACGCCACGAATATGGTATAATGATACTGTAAGTGCCGATACGCCTACGGGCGCCGGTGCGGGGACGTGACAACTCCCTCTTATCTTAGCTCGTCCGCAGCAATGCGGAACCGAGTCTCTGGAGCCGTGTGTCAGCGGCTCTTGCAAACAGTGCCGTCCGTATGGGCGGCTTTTTTGATGCCTACTGTTTTACGCAAAATTCGTCTGGATTCGCGCTTTTCTTCGTAAATACGGGGTAGAAATACACTAAGTCAAGCACAAGTGCGAATACGGTTCCCGTAAGCATTATCCTGCCCGCTATCATGCCGAAGCTATAGATGTACTCAATGAAGCTGTCTATACCGTAGGCAAGGAAAAAAGAAGCTATCGCCGAGAGGACGATGATGGAAAGCCTATCACCTTCTTGCCAGAATTTGGAGATGGATGGAATGGCTGAAAACAATAATACCGGCGGTATCACCGCAAGCAGAAATAAGATAAACGCCACATAGATAAACGGTGTTATACATATTTCTAGCATTCTATTGTCGGTAGCAAACTTATCCTTGAAAGACCTGAACATATGATACACCTCCACATCCGTAGTTGCTGAACGATATATAAAGGAACATTATACTCGTCAACATTACGACTTTAATTGCACATATCCATCGAGTGTGTTCTATCATTATCTATCAGAACTTTTTATTTCTATAATTGCCCGACATCGGGAATATGTTTACGGTCTGCACTTCTTGCACGGCCTGTATCCATCGTCTATTGCATCGTCACGCGATGAATAAGGAACCATATTATTGGCGCTCATGCGTGAAACGTATTGGCAGTCTGCACGATGGAAAATCCCCGTCCGTGAATTTGCAATGATATCCTCTTCCACAACGCTGCTCTTGATCGGGGGCGGATTTGCATTTGCTCCAACGAAGCTGCTTTCTGTTGCTGTAGTCGTTTTCGTTGTTGTTGCCGGGGGATCTGGCGCTTGCTTTGGTTGCAGTTCGGCTTGCAGGCTTTGTACTTGTTGCTTTGTCTGCGCCAAGTCTGTCCGCGTGGTGTAGGCAATACAGACTGAGATTGCTGTCACAAACAGCATGATGGTTACAAACACTTTCATCCACAACGTTGCCTGCTGGCACTCCGCTATGGTGCGGTTCGTTATCCTTGCCGCCAGATACATGCAGAGGAACGAGAATCCCCACGCGAGGGTTTCGGCAGTTGAACCGCTATACCGATATCCATATGATTGGAACACGGCGATGCTGACGATGATGAAGAACGCCAGTATCCACCATACGCGATACTTTCCGTCATTCTGGTTCAAGGCAGTCACTTCTCTCTATAATTATCTCAATATTGCAACTTCAATTACGCATACCCATCAAGTACGTTCTGCTATTATGCATCAGAATTTTCTAATAGATTGAACTACACGTCCAATAATCTGCACAGGCAGGTTCTTCACTTCTTGTGCACTGTAGAAGTGTGGCGTGTATACGGCGGCGTTGTGGCCTATCAGCGTGATACCGTCCGCGCTTTCCTTGACTTCCTTTGCCGTTGCTTCCTCGCCATCTATCAGTACAATGGCTATCTCGCCATTCTCAACGTAGTTCTGGCGGCGCACAATGACGATATCACCGTCCATGATGGTAGGTTCCATCGACTTGCCGACGATGCGCAGGCCGAAGTATTCGTGACCGTCTTTGGAATACTTGTTGTCGATGTACTCATAGCCGATGATTTCTTCATCTGCTACAATCGGCCTGCCAGCCGCAACGCGCCCGACGATAGGCACGCGAAAGGTGCGTGCGTCGATGGAGATCATGTTGGGCAGGCGAGAGGATAGATCAGCAGGCGAGGCGACTTCCTTATCTTCGCCCATCAGCTCGCCCGGAGACACATGCAGAGCATTGGCTATAGCTATCAGCTTGGACTGTGTAATGTCGTTGACTCCCATCTCTATCTTATTGATAGAACTGCGTGACTTGAAGCCTACCAGTCTGGCCAGCTCGTCCTGAGACATTCCTTTTTCTTCCCTGATTCGTTTGATGTTGCGATACAGTTCTAGCATGGTAGCAACTCCTTTCATCTTTTCTTACTATATACCTATATGATACAGTTTTGTTGACTCAAAATCAATGTTTTTTTGCAAAACCTAAAAAAACATGTTGACAGTAAATCTACAAGGTGCTATAGTAATGACTGTAGATGATGAATCTACAAGAACGAAGGTGAGGTGATACCGTGACAGATGCACTGGAGCTTGATTATGCAATCAAGAAGGCAGGACTCAACCGTCCAAAGATCGCTAAGGTCCTTGGGATTTCTATGATGTCTCTGTTCAACAAGATTCATAATCGGACAGAGTTCAAGGCTAGCGAGATTGCTGCGCTGAAGCAGGTGCTTCATCTCAGCAACGAGCAGAGAGACAAGATTTTTTTTGCACATGATGTAGATGCAAAATCTACAAAGGAGGATTAAGACATGAGCGACTTAACAAAAGCACCTCACGTGCTCGATAGCCGCGAGGTAGCAGAGATGGTGGGCATGAGACATGCTGACCTGATGCGTAGCATTGACCGCTACATTGATGTTATGGGCAAGAACGCAAAATTGCGTTCTTCAAATTTCTTCATCGAGCGCACCTATAAACAGGCTGGCAACGGCAAGGAAGTCAAGCGCTACGACATCACGAAGAAGGGCTGCGAAATGGTAGCCAACAAGCTGACCGGCGAGAAGGGCATCCTCTTCACGGCTGAGTACGTCGAGCGGTTCAACCAAATGGAGCAGGCTGACAATATCAAACAGGTCAAGCAGGCCGAGCAGGACAAGACGAGAGAGATGCGAGCCGAAGCAATGCTCCGCAACTCAATCTCAAAACAGGCGAAGATAATGATGGAGATCGCGAAGATGTCTCACATCAAAGCATATCAGGATGTCATGATGGCGAAGGCTGGCAATATCCTCGCCGGAGAGAACATCCTGCCCATGCCAAAGAGTGGCAGAGAGCGCCGCCCGCTCGGCTGGTTCTGCAAGCAGATTGGTAAGGCCGAGACATGGGGAACGCAGCTCGGCAAGCTGCTGAAACGTAACGGCATCACACAGCGCCCCGGCGAGAACGGCGAGTTCGTTGAGGATTGCGCACGCAACAACCCACACAAACATGTCCAGAACTTCGAGTGGTACGTCGATTATCTTCTGCCGATTGTACAGAGAGATTTCATGAACTGAGGTGAGAAGGTTGCACATCGAGGTTGATATGGAAAAAGCCGACGAGGCGGTGAAGCGCGTACTCGAAACATACGAAGCGTTCAAGGCGGCGCTGAGTGAAGCTGAGTATAGCGGCTACATCAAAGTCGTCGCAGAAAAAAAGCCCACCCATAGCGGGCAGGCTGAGAAAGAGTGATCGGCAAATCAATCCTTCTTCTGCTTGTCATAAGCTTCAATCGCGGCAACGATGGCATCGCTTATGACTTGCTTGTCTTGAGACGAAAACTTGTCAGGGTTCAGTCGGCTCAAGACATAACGGACGGCGCTCTTGATGGCGCTGACATTATCCATGTGTTCACCCCCTCTCCGTACATAACATTTTATCACGGTAGGGGTTCTGAACGCGACGAACAGGGGGTGATTGAGATGACAGAAGAGCGTTTGAAGCAGCTTCTCGCCGAGGTCGTCGCACAGGCGACGATTCAACCGGAGCTGCTGAAGCTCAAGGACGTGGCGACGATGTTGTCGCTGTCGCCGCCGTCCGTTCTTCGTCTCGTAGACGCGGGGGAGATTCCCTTCGTGCTTTACGGACGGACGCGAATGTACCGCCGCCGCGATGTGATGGCGTACATCGAGAATATGGAGACACACAAAGGGAGGAATACAAATGGAGTCGCGTAAAGTTCGTCGCCGCCAGCTCAAGCCGTGGGCGCGCAAGGCGAAAGAGAAGTTCGAGAAGTTCGGCGAGCTTGTGCTCATGGCGTTCATGGGCATTGGCACAGCGGTGCTGCTGGCGCAGTTTTTCGGCGTCATGATCGGCGCCATTGACCCTAGACCGTGAGGAGGTGAAGGGGCATGGATGAAAAGAGTATCAAGTCCCTCGAAGAGTACAAGGGCGCTAAGTGCATCGGCGTGTTCGATGAAGTACCGTACTTCATCGACGCGAGCGGATGCGCGTTCGCACGTGAGGTTGTGCTCAAGTACAACCCGTTCCGCTCGATGGACATTCTCGATATCTTCGATGTGCTCGACGAGCGTGATCTTCCACAGAACATCAAAGCGGCCTATGACAAGGCTGTGCGTGAGCGTGATACGCAGGACACGGCATATATCGAGGCTATTCATGGCACCGGATTCGAGACGCTGACAGAAGAGCGCGAGAGACACGAAAAAGCCGCCCAGGAAAACCGGACGGCGTAAGGAGATGATTGTATGAGGGTGTTGTCCTGCGGGGCTAAATCCCCGCTAGATTGCTTCTACTGTACTCATGAGGATTGCGTTTGCAACGACATGAGTACGGCAGAAGAAGGGAAATGGATGCGCGGTACACGGCGCAAGCCTAGCAAGCAAGAAGAGCCGAAACGCGTAACCATTTCCATCAACAATGATACCACACGTCGGGCGGTAAAGTCCAACTTCCGGCTGACGAATTACGAGAAACTGTTGTTTTGAAAAGGAGAGCATCATGAAACTTTACGATATCAACCAGGAAATCCTCGATTGCATCGACATGGAGACGGGCGAGATCATCGCGCCGGAGAAGAAGTTCGCGGCCCGCAAGAAGGCCGCAAAGGCTACGGTCGAGTGGGCGAAGGCAACGCTGGCACGCGAGCTTGGCGGCGAGAAGATGAAAGAGCCGGAGTTCACCGTCTCGTATCGAAAGAGCGAGGCCGTTGAGATTGCTGATCTCAACGCTGTGCCGGACGAGTTCCTTGCGCCACAGCCGCCAAAGGTCGATAAGGTCGGATTGAAGAAGGCACTCAAGGGCGGCGCTGTCATCGAGGGCGTCTCTCTTGTAGAGCGCCAGAACATCCAGATCAAGTGAGGGGTGAGTAGCATGGCAGAAGCAAAGACAATCTATGCCGCCTTGCTCGCCATCCAGCAAGGCATCAAGGCACCGAAGAGCGAGAAGGGATACGGGTACAATTACAGAACGGCGGACGGCATCATGAAAGCCGCGAAGCCGCTTCTGCAAGAGAACGGGGTAATCTGCATCCTTTCCGACCAAGCTGTCTCAATCGGCAGTCGCTACTACGTCGAATCGACGGCACACCTCATCGACATTGCAACTGGTGATGTCATCGAGGCAAAGGGGACGGCAGTAGAGCCGGACAAGCTGGCATCTATGGCACCGCCACAGATTACTGGCACGGCGTCAACCTACGCTCGTAAGCGTGCGCTCGAAGGTCTCTTCCTTCTCGACAACGAGAAAGATGTGGACTCGAAAGAAGTGCAGGACGAGATTGCCGCTCAGATGCGCCAGAACGCCGCAGGAGCGCGTTCGCAGCGCAACGCAAGTAACTCTAAGGGTACACCACAGGGCGGCGGCTCAGACGAGATTCGCCGCAAGGCACTGCACGGACTTAGCGATGCGATGAAGAGAGCCGGGCTCTCAAAAGAGGAAGTCTCCGCAATCTGCGGGGTGCATTTCAAGAAGACTTCTTCCAACGAGCTGACCAACGGCCAGCTCTCAATCCTCGCCGCGCATCTCGAAGAATGGGCAGCTGAGGCAATGGCAGGCGGCAAATGATTCAAGAACACATCCTTGGCGAGATACAGGACGTGAGAGAGGACGGGACGGCGGTCATCACGGCTGGCCTGCCCGACCTTGATCGTGCTCTGCTACGCCAGTACAAGCAAGTCGAGATTATCCTGCCGGACGGGCGGCGCATCTCTCCAGAGCAGCGCCGGAAGGTGTATGCAATCCTCGGCGAGATATCCGACTATATAAACGGATTTCGCGATGGCGATGCGCTGGAAGAGACAAAGGCGACAATGAAGATGGACTTCATGCTTAAACGGATGGAGTCCATGGAGCGCCGGTTGTTCTCTCTCTCAGATTGTTCCGTTACGACCGCGCGGGCTTTTATAGACTATTTGATATCGTTCGTCATCGCGAATGATATCCCGACAAAAGTGCCGCTGATTGAGCAGTGCGATGATGTCAGCAAGTACATGTACGCTTGTGCGATGCATCGCAAGTGCGCCGTGTGCGGCAAGCCTGCTGATATCCATCACTGCGAAGGTTCGCGAATCGGCGCTGGCGTTGATCGCACGAAGGTCCACCAGCTGGGGCGCGAGGCCTTGCCGCTCTGCCGCGTGCACCACACAGAGCTGCACGCAATACCGGAGTCAGAGTTCATAGCAAAGTACCACTTGCAGAAGGTCAAGCTGGACGAGCTACTTTGCAAGCGGCTGAAGTTCAAGAAATGAGGTGAAAGAAAGATATGTCGGTGATTCGAGTTGAAAAGACGAGTAACTATACCGTCATGGCGAACTACCACTTCAAAGAGAAGGGACTGTCACTCAAAGCAAAGGGCATCATGTCACTCATGCTGTCATTGCCGGACGATTGGGATTACACAGTCGAGGGACTGGCAACACTCAGTAAAGATGGAATCAACTCTGTGAGATCGGCACTGAAAGAGCTTGAGAACTTCCATTATCTCGTGATGGAACGCGAGCGCGACAAGAAAGGAATCCTTCGCGGGACGGTTTACACGCTGTACGAAAAACCTATCGTGGATAATCCAATCTTGGATAAACCTATCTTGGATGAACCTATCTTGGAAAAACGCACACAATTAAATACTAACCTATCAAGTACGAAGAAACTAAGTACGAAGAGACAAATTACACATCAGGAGAAGAAGGACCCATTTGCGGTTGCATCTCCAAAATTGTGTGAAGCTCTTCGAGGCTTCGAGGCGTCTCGCAAGGCGCTGCATAAGCCGCTTACTCTTAGAGCGAAGGAGCTTATCGTCAAGAAGCTGGAGAAGTTGGCCCCGGGGAATGAGGAGATGCAGATCGCCATCCTCGACCAAAGCGTGGAACGAGGATGGCAGGGAGTATTCCCTCTCAAGCCGGAGTGGAAGCAAGAAAGGAATGAGAAGTATGGACTTCATGGAGATGCTGGCGAAGCGAAATCCGAATATGCAGCGTATTTTGATGGAGACACGTAAGAAGCGTGAGGAGGACTTGAAAGAAGCACGGGACCATCTCGGCGAGATTCAGGAAGCGCTCGGGCTTGGCAATGGCCATCTTAGCGACGATGACCTTCTCGAAGCTGCTGAGGCAGTCGAGATGATGGACCAGAAAGCATATGACTGCCATCTCTGCACGTTCACCGTAGAGAATTGCGACATGTGCAAATATACGGATGTTGTCGTCAGGAGCAACAAGTATCTCAAAGATGAGTACTTCATGCCGTGCCAGATGTACAAGACGAACCGCAAATTGCGAGAAGTATCTAAGCTGATGAACGCTAGCGGACTTGGCGATCGCTTTAAGCAGCGCAGGTTCGAGACGTTTCAACAAGACAAGAACACATCAGAGGCGAAGCAAAGGGCAGAACGGTTTTGCAAAGACTTGCAGAACAACCCAAAGGCGACCGGGCTGATGCTTGTCGGGCCATACGGCTGCGGCAAGACACATCTCGCGGCGGCCATTTTGTACAGATGCGCAGAGTATGGCGTGGCTGGCATGTTCGTCGTCGTGCCGGAGCTGCTTGCACGTATCCGCACGAGCTATCGCACGGGCGACGGGAAAGCAGAGGCTGTCATTGACACAGCGAAGAATGCGAAGCTGCTGATCCTCGACGACCTCGGCGCGGAAAAAGCGAGTGAGTGGGTAAAAGAGCAGCTGTATATGCTTGTCAACTACAGATACGAGCATATGCTTCCCACCATCGTCACGACGAATTGTAGCGGCGCAGAGCTGGAGCAGGAGTTGGGGCGGCGCACGCTGTCGCGTCTCGTTGAGATGACGAAGCCGGTCAATATTCACGCTAGTGACTATCGCATGAAGCTCGCGGCCAGTCGATAAGCTGCGGGCGGCTGAGTAAGAGAAAGAGAAAAGGGTTGGTTGCGGCAGAGAGCCGCAGAAAAGGAGAAAGAAAATGGCTACGAAAAAGACTGAAAGCAAGATTGAGATTCCGGCAATGGACTTCCGCATGGCAACGCTGCATGTCGTCGGGGATTCCCCGCTGATCGTCCACGCTTGGAGCGAGAAAGCGAAGCGCATGATGCTTGAAAAGCAGATGAAGAAAGCAACAAAGGGCAAAGAAGTGCGTGATCCATTCAAAGAGTTCCTTGATTCTTTGTACTGGCTTTCTGAGCGCCCGGATGATATTACGCCGGAGAACTTCAACGAGGTGGCGAAAGCAGCGCGGTTCGGTTTTCCGGCGCTGGCATTCAAAGCGGCGGCAATCGACGCAGCGTACCAGCAGGGACTCATTGAAAAGAAAACGACGCTCAGGGGTGCAATCCTCGTCATCGGCGAGATGGCAGAGATTCGCGGCTCTATCCCTGTGATGCGTGAAGACATGGTTCGCATCGGGTTGGGTTCGGCTGACCTGCGCTACCGGGGTGAGTTCAAGGAATGGGAGACGGACTTGACGATTCGCTACAATGCAAGCGCCGTCAGCCTTGAGCAGGTTGTCAACGCCTTCACGGCGGGCGGCTTCGCGTGCGGCGTCGGTGAGTGGCGTCCGGCAAAGGATGGCAACTTCGGCATGTTCCATATCGAGTAAGGCAGGCGAGGCATGTTTTGACCGGGTATGTCGGGGCATGACGGGGCACGGTTTGGCAGGCGAGGCAAGGAATGGCTAGTCTAGGCAAGGCGAGGCATGGCTTGGCAGGGCTGGCATGGCTAGGCTGGGTAAGGCTCGGCTTGGCATGGCAAGGCAGGCAGGGTTAGGCAGGCAAGGCGGGTTGTGGCAAGGCTAGACTAGGCGAGGTAAGGCCGGGCTGGGCTTGGCAGGCGTGGCGTGTTAGGGCGCGGCTGAGTAGGGCTTGGAATGGCAAGGATTGGCACGGTTTGGCAGGCTAGGTATGGCTAGGCATGGCATGGTAGGGCACGGCAAGTCTTGGTATGGCAGGCGAGGCTGGGCTTGGCGAGGACTGGCTTGGCGAGGCATGGTATGGCAGGCATGGCAAGGCGGGTCGCGGCTAGGCTAGGCGAGGTGAGGTAATGCAAGGCGTGGCTCGGCACGGCAAGGCAGGCAGGGTTAGGCGGGGTCTGATAAGGCTGGGCAAGGCGAGGCTGGGACGGGACGGCATGGCAGGCGTGGAAGCGCCGAAGTAAAAAAGGAGGAATACACATGGTGTACGAGTACAAAGTGCCTTATACAAAAGTAAGCGCACAAGAAGCAGGAGAGGAGCTTGCGCGAATCGAGTGCGAACACGGGGGACTGACGCCAGAGCTTGTGGTCGATGCGTCAAGGGAGGAGTCAGCGCCGCTGCATCCCGTCTTCGAGTGGAACGACAGAAAGGCTGCTGAGAGATACCGCATCGTGCAAGCGGGCAGTCTCATCCGCAATGTGACTGTCAAGATCGAGGAAGCGCCGCGCATGGAGCCTGTGCGGGCGTTCGTCAATGTCGCGCCAGTCGGCAAGCGCAAGGGCGTGTTTGTCAGTATCAAGAGCGCGATGGATGACGAGGAGACTCGCGAGACGGTCTTAGCAAGAGCACTGGCAGAGTTTGAGAAGGTGAAAGAGAAGTACAAGGACCTGCAAGAGCTGGCTGGAATCTTCGCAGAGATTGACCGGCTGACAATGGAGAAAGGAGCATGACGATGACTAAGAAAGAGCGGTACGAGGCAATCGAGAAAGCGTGCAAGGACTTCCGCTACAATAATCTTCGTACTTTGCAGAACGGAGACCGTATAGAGATGCTACTTCCGATGCTGTACGACGATAACGACGGCGCTTGCATATTCATCACGCCACAGCCGAGCGATGATGAGCTTTATGTCAAGGTCAGCGATGCAGGCGAAACGTCATTTCATCAAGAGTTGACAATGCCAGAGATCCGCGAGCTTTGCATGAGATATCATCTCCAGTTTGATGACATGCCAGACTATGAGCAGATACCCTTTGAGTGTGAGATTTACAAAGTCGTGCATATTGACGATTTTGACAAAGCCGTTTGGCAAATCATCATGCTGATTCGCGACAGCTACGAGTATGTCATGGCCAGAAGAATTATAAGCAGAATCAAGCAGAGGTGATAAAGATGACACAGAAGAAGATGGGCTGTGTCTGGAAATCATGCCCGGGAGAAAGATAGGATGAGCTATTGCAAAGTGTGCAGCACGTCGCGTGGTGTGACGCAGGAGAGCCTTTTGGACGGCAGGCATATACTTCTATGCGATGTCTGTCGGAGATACCTTCAGGGGCTTCTCAGGAGCTGTGAGACGTGCCGCGATGGGAAAGTGTGTGCGCGGGGCTACGGCTTCGCGAAAGATGAATTTGTTTGCGATGAATGGAAGGAGAAAAAATAATGAATCATGTAACGCTGATTGGACGCTTAACGAAAGACCCGGAAGTGCGCTATACGCAGTCTGGAACCGCGGTCGGCACTTTTACGCTGGCGGTTGATCGCCGCGTGCAGAAGGACAAACCGAAAGAAGCGGACTTTATCCCGTGTGTCGTATGGAGCAAGACAGCTGAGGTTGTTGGCAACTACTGCAAGAAGGGCAAGCAGGTGGCAGTCAATGGCCGCATTCAGGTGCGCAGCTACGACGCGAAGGACGGCACGAAAAGATATGTGACAGAGGTCATCGTCAACGACCTGGAGCTGCTTGGCAAAGGCGATGGCAGCAAGCAGAACAACGGTAACTACCCGACAGACGAAGAAATCCCTTTTGATTGTTGAGGAGAAAGGAGGTGGTGATATGCACAAATCAAAAATATGTATACGATGCGGAGAAGAAAAACCATTGGATGAGTTCTATGTCCACAAAAGAATGGCCGATGGTCACTTGAATGTTTGTAAATCGTGCGGAAAGCTGAGAATGGGAAGGTATAGAAAAGAGAATATAGAAAGGATTCGCGAGTATGATGTTAAGCGGGGAAAAACGGAAAGGAGGAAGAAGCTCAGAAAGTTTTGCACGTCAAGAAGGAATCACGAGGTTGAAAATTACCAGAGATGTCATAACGCTATTATGAGAGCGTTAAAATCTGGCAAAATAGTTCGTCCTGAGTATTGTGAAGTTTGCGGTAAAAAGTGTAGAACAGAAGCGCATCACAAGAACTACGATGAATCACTACGTGTTGTGTGGATGTGTAGGACATGTCACGCAAACTATCATACAGGAAAGAGTGAGCAGGCAGAGTTAACAAGGAAGATCGTTGACTCAATATTCGAGAAGATGATTTCCTGATGTTTTGACTTTTAGGGGTGGAGAGTATGGGCAGATATAATCGACAGGCGCGTCGCAAGATGCGCAAGAGTCTCGGCGCTGGTGCAGGCATCAGCAATGACGCGCTGGAAACAGCAATCGATATTCAGCGCGAGGCAATGCAAGCCGAGAGACTTGTTCCGACAATGAAGAATCTTATCAGTGAAGATTTGCGCAAGAAATATGAGAAGCAGGTCAATCAGAAAATCCTGCCTCGTATCATCGAGCAGTACCTCTTGATGACGATGTACATCTTGCACACATGGGACAAGACGCGATTCGGGCCGAAGAGGATGCAGGACTTCTTCGTCGAGATTTTCCAGTTGAAGCTCGACATGAAGCGTCCAGAATTGGGGCTGACGATTGCGGAATTGCGCAAATATCTCGAATCGGAGAATCTGCATTATGAAGATTTGGTAGCTGCTGCCGACAAGATGGTGACAGAGCATGAAAAGAAGGTGAGTTGATGGCGTGGATGATGGTCTGTGATATGGTCATCCCCGGCGAGGCTGTCCCACAGGGGCGGCCCCGCTTCGGGCGTGGCAGGACGTATGACCCGCCGAAAAGCCGCAGGTACAAAGAGTATGTGCGGAGATTGGCAAGAAAGAATATGCCGTCAGACGCGCTAAGAGGACCGTTGGCATGTCCCGTGCGACTGACATGTGTAATCTATCGTGGCGTGCCGAAATCGTGGAGCAGGCGCAAGAAGGCGGATGCAATCGCGGACAAGATACGACCGACGACAAAGCCGGACGTGTCAAATATCATCAAGGGCATCGAGGATGCGCTGAACAACATATGGTACAAAGATGACTCGCAGATCGTCGAGTATGGTCTGATAGGCAAGTGGTACGCAGAGGAGCCGCGTGTGTATGTAAGACTGGACGTGGAGGCTGACGATGAAGAGAGATAATCTTGACGAGCTTGTGCGTAAGTATCTTGCGTGCAAGAAGCTGTCTGTAAGCGACGAAATCACGGCACGACGCGAATATGCTCGGCGAGAAAGAGCACGCTGGCATGAAATATTTGCGTTTGGCTGCAATGACCCGGCGTGGACGGACGGCTGCAATCTCAATCTTGTGCGCAATCACATCATCGCCGCGCTGACCGGATTGAAAAATCTCGGCGTGGATGTGTCTGATGAGTGGGTGCCGCCGAAAGTAGACAATGGCCTCATGGTCCCCACCGGGAAGTGGTATGAATCGAGATGCAGGCATTTTGCACAAACTGGCCAGCGCGTGAGAAAAGCCAGCCCGGAGATTCCCTTGTTTTGATGAAGGAGGATGTATTGATATGGATAAAATCGATGATATCATGAGCGGTTACAAAGCAATTTTCGAGGATGGCTATAAGGCCGGCCGCGCGTCGGTTGTACTGCCGCATCCGTGCGATGGGGAGCTGTACAAGGACTGGCTTTTGGTAGAGTACATCGCAAAAGTATTGGAAGAAGCTAAAGAAGTAGTTGATGCGTATATTGATCTTATCAAAGACCCGAAGAATCCAGAGCGGATAAAACATCTTGCAGGCGAATGTACTGATGTACAGGTTGCTGCTACTGGCGTCATGCATAAGCTCGGCTACGGAGAAGAA